>Ga0123354_10000355_pt1 | contig 43126 bp, 15 predicted proteins | sample TergutLab28metaG_2_FD_97872 | JGI IMG/M metagenome (GOLD analysis project Ga0123354, IMG submission 97872) | Labiotermes labralis P4 segment gut microbial communities from Petit-Saut dam, French Guiana - Lab288 P4 | ecosystem: Host-associated > Arthropoda: Insects > Digestive system > Gut ... | reverse complement strand
GTGTGTATGTGTGTGTGTGTGTTTGTGTGTGTGTGTGAGTGTGTGTGTGTGTGAGTGTGTGTGTGTGTGTTTGTGTGTGTGTGTGTGTGATTGTGTATGTGTGATTGTGTGTGATTATGTGTGTGTGATTGTGTGTGTGTGTGATTATGTGTGTGTGTGATTGTGTGTATGTGATTGTGTGTGTGTGTGATTATGTGTATGTGATTGTGTGTGTGATTGTGTATGTGTGATTGTGTGTATGTGTGTGTGTTTGATTGTGTGTGATTGTGATTGTGTGTGTGTGTGTGTGATTGCGTGGTTGTGTGTGTGTGTGATTGTGTGTGCGTGTGATTATGTGTGTGTGATTATGTGTGTGTGTTTGTGAGATTATGGTTGTGTGTGTGATTGCGTGATTGTGTTCGTGTGTGAATGTATGTGTGTGTGTGATTATGCGTGTGTGATTATGTGTGTGTGTGTGATTATGTGTGTGTGTATGTGTGTGTGTGTGTGTGTGGGTGGGTTTGTGTCTCAACACAAAGGCGGCCTAGGACCGTGTGGGGCTGTTGTACGACAAAAAAAATGTAAGGACTGCTGTCTGTATGTGATCCAAATTACAACGTTCATCTATCCGGCCGCTCTACAGTAGCTTCGTTTACATCCCACAATCCCTTAATGGTCCCAGTTCTATTTTTATATTTCTTTTTGAAATATTTGCTTTTTAATAACCGTACAGTATGATGTTTATTCATGGAATTTTGAAGGTACGAGAAACCACCAAACATCCTGAAGCTTGTACGTATTTTTTGCTATTATTATTACATTACTAGCCTATATTTGTTGCTGATGTCACGTATTTTTTAATGCACGCCTGTTGCAGGATTTTATTTCTTGGCAATATTTCTGAAAACTCTATTATTATTATTATTATTATTATTACTATTATTATTTTTATTCATGGTGGTGGTCGTGGTGTTGGTGTTGGTGGTAGTAGTGGTAGTAGTAGTAGTAGTAGTAGTAGTAGTAGTAGTAGTAATATCCTCATCGTCCTCATTGACACCAAGATACGGTTAGATAATTACGTAGAATTTTGTACAATGCACCCGTTACCGGATATTTTGTGAGTTGGCTCATAGGAAATGGTTTTTGGTTAAGTATGACAAAAACAAAATGGTTTTCTTTAGAAAGCCTGAATAACAAATATACACAAATATGATGTCAAGACAAAGGAACAGTCGGTAAGAAATATAACCTTCATCAGGCAAATATTTTGTGCTGCGAATGTACTGTTCAAAGCATCTGGAAAATTCTGCGTTGTTTAGGTACAGCACTGGAACATTTTCCTTAAATTGGTAACAAATACTTAAGTTTAATGTGACCGCCCTCTACAGTGGTACGACGGCCAGTAAGGTTGCATAAAATATGGTCATTTTACTAGGTTGACAATCGTATAAACGGAAAATATTGGACTGGGTTCTGTTCCTCCCAAAACCGAAGGAACTTCTGGCTCAGGAGGTATTATTTAGTTAACGCATGTATTCAAATACTGACAAGGATTTAGAAATTGTGAATGGGTGTGTCCCATATCTTCGCGATAACCAAGACTTTCTATGATATTATATGCTGTTCTGAGAGTAAAACAAGAAGTTTCTTAAAACTCTCCACCATGTACTAACAAAAATACAGTCGAATGTATCACCCACACACAGCATGTATAAAATTCTCAATGCGATGTACTTGTGGGCCAGGGACTGACCGTAATACGAATTTCAGCAATGGATCATTCCTGTTAGTCTGCAGCCACTTCAAATAATGATAACATTCTCTTACTGTATATATATATATATATATATATATATATGATATGTGTCCAATTCCAGATTTTTCTTATTTTTTATGTACCAAGAGTCTGTTTGGATTTCTTGACTTCAACTGACATGCATGCCAAAGTAATTGGATGCTTCTAGCTTTGACTAGTCTGAAGTGTAGGCCCACATTAGTCACATGCAAAAATCATAAAATTTTCCTTTATGAACATCAACATAATATTTTCTTTTTCCCAAAGCAATCTTTTAGACCCTAGCCTGGCTCTGAACACTGTTTCTTAAAAGAGTACACTCATATAAATGTGACTGTTGGAAACAGACGTCTTGGTAGCTTATATTGCTTGTGTTTTGGTTTTGTCGAAGGCGTGTTGAGTGTTTTTATCATGTCTGTTATTACTAAAAATTTTAGAAATTTTTGGAAGCCTTGTTTTGAACATTTCAAAACCTTTGTTCTTTACCGCCATGACACAAGATCACGCAAAGAACAGCAGCACTCTGCAACGTCTGTTTGGCTATCTCAACTTGTCATCAGAAACAGGAAGCTCTCGTGCTTTGCATTTCCAGCAAGCAATTTCGGAGAAAATGTTTGCTGGAATTGCTATGCTATGCTATGCTATGTACAGAGGGGCGTTGTTCGGTGCTGTTAGTAAGTTTTCATGTCTAGATCCATAGTATTAATAAAAGGAAGAATGTGAAACAGGCACCATATGTGTTGGATTGTGGTGGGAGAATTCCTGTTTAAAGATTAACCTTTTCAAGTCTAGTTTAACCTAAAGTAACATTTAAAACCCCTGCTTTTGGTCACATAATGTATATGTGTGCTTCCTCTGATTCTCAAATTCAGTATCGATATTTCCATACATTTCATTTACTGAATGCCTTCTCTGTGAGGTAGGAAATAATTTTTTACATGAAAAATAAAGTCAACTTTTAAGAGAAGTGGCCAAAATAGGTACTTTGAAAGAGAGCAATGGCCTTTCGGATACTGAAAAGAGTGGATAGAAAATTACTGTCACATAACAGTCTTCAAAGGTAGTTTATTTACTAGATAATTTTTTAATGTACTTTTCTGGGTTTGTGTGCAACATACAGGAATTTTAATGAGAAGAAACCAAAGGTGATGTAACTGGAAAAATGTGTGTGAAATTTACTGGGCAAATTAACCCAGCCGCGGTCTTGCTGTCAATTATCAGAATAAAATATTTTTAATTTTAGACGCAAACTTTTATTATTATCAAGGTAGGATGTCGATTTAAAATTAATGTGCTTAGTCTACCACACCAACCAAATGCTCAAAGACGTCTCTCCTACACGATTCGGTACAAGTGTCCCACTTCCAGGGGGCACAAAGTGCCTTCATTTAAAAGCAACTGCCAGAATTAGACTATTACTTACAAGGTTCTATAGCCTGTAGTATCTCCGGATTTGCTACAGGCTGTAAAACTTCGTATGCCTAAATAGTACCTTGTCATTGGCAACCGGTTTTAAAACTACCTTTCTGTGCCCCCTGAAGATAGTACACTTGTTCCGAAATACGTCGGAGATATATCTTTAATATTCATATTTAATTAATGTTGTGCATTCTGTTTGTGCAATAAACTGAGTCCATTCACCAAATAAGTGAAAGGAATGGACGACTTTAAAAGAATGAATTGAACATATTTAAAAATGTTCGCTTTTCTCTCCTTTTTCACGCCATCTGGTCGTCACAATTTACGTCGCGTTCAAGGAAGGTAGTCTTCTTTCTAGCGTCTGTAAGTTTCAGGCACTTCCCTTCTTCAATTGAAAATTGTGTGTGTTGAAAGGTATATAGACAATTATAATTAAAACTTACATTTGTGCTTAATAGCTGCTGTGCAGTGAAAAACAAGATGCATAACTTCCTGAGAGGAGTTTATATTTCTCTGCCTGGTCATTTGCTTTAGTTGCTTGTTATATTATCACACTTTGTTTGAATTATTCTGTTCTCGTTCATTCGGCTGTTATCTGCCTGCGTTTTACAGTCACTGGTTTTTATCCCAGACGCTTTTTGGCGCGTTCGCAAAATCGTGAAAAGTGACTATTAGCTTCGTCATGTCTGTCCGTCCTTCTGTCTGTCCATCCGCCCGTCTGTCCACATGGAACATCTCGGCTCCTACTCGACGGATTCTTATGAAGTTTGATATTTGTGTTGTGTTCGAAAAACTGTTGCAAAATTCAAGTTTCATTAAAATCGGACAAGAATAACGATTAATTTACACAAAAACCACTAGAGATTTTTTTATCTTTTCTCTCTCAATTCTTCTTAGAATGAAAATTTTTTTCAGATGAAAGTTGTAGAAACAATCAAAAGACATTTTATGTTCAATAACTTTATTCGAAAGGCATGCCGTTAATGAGATATGTGTAAAAATATTGTAGAGCTTGACAGGCCACGGATAACACTATAATAAGGTACATGCGCATTGTATACTGGATACCCAAGGCTACAAATACACACCCAGATTATGTAATACTTACTGCTTGTCTATTGCAACAATAGTTCCACGAACGCGCCCGTGTTACGTTATACGTACGTTACCTGTCTTGTTAATTATAACTCTAAAATGCTTTCTTAAAGTAACAGATTTTATTCTGTCACTGTTTAAATAATTTGTAATGTATGCTTATATGTTGCCTTAGTCTATGGCTTCATGTATAGGCGGTAAGTGTATTAATTCTTGGCTGTAGTTCAAGTGTTACACAATGATTTGTTTTTCTGGCAAATTACGAGAATGAGTAAAGGCGTGAATAGTTTTAGCCTGTTTGTAGGACACACGTATATAAAGAAGAATGTCAGAAGGCGCCGTAACACGTTTTCAGACATTATCCAATCTATGATCTTAGTAAAATAGGCAACCTCGACGTCTCTAAATCACTTCGCTAGTTCCGTCGGGAACAATGTTTTCTATAAGACAGAAACTTTCTTTTCCCTGTAGTTATTTCAACTTGGAAAACAAATGCTTTGAATTCTTGAAATATAGAGGGTTGTTTGACCGTGCATCTTCCTCATGAAATAATATGAAATGCCAACTTAATGCATCTAGGTAATATTATTGCTGTATTCTTAGCTCGACATGTTACCTTATTATTGTTCTTAGTTGGCCTGAAGATGGCCGGTCACGGCCGAAACATGTAGCCAAATACAACCTAATTGTAATTATTGCATCTCGTCTTGATGTATGTTGTGTATTGATGGTACATAATATATTATACAAATTAGATAAAAATTCCTCTACGACTTTAAGTCCAATTTTCGCGAAAGTCTGGCCGTTTAGTTATCTTTTTAAGGAACTAGTTTCCTAATTATTATGAAACTCAGAGAAACGTTTCAAGAACTACGCTTTTCTGAGTGATTACGCGGCGAGTATTGGTACTTTCTTACCGACGCTTCGGAACAACTTTTCTGTCCCAACTTTAAGAGTTAAGAATCCATTCTTGACCCTTAAATTTGGGACCGATATTTTTACCGAAACGTCGGTAAAAAATTTCCACTACTGCCTTCTAAAAACCCGGAAGAGCTCTGTTCTCATCTACTTCGCGGCGGAAGCCTGAAATCGCACAGAGAAAGGGTTTAGTCACTGATATTGGGTTAGAGACAGACTGGCGACGGACAGATTTATGGACGGGTGCACGAGTGGACGTATGGACAGATGGACGGACGGAAGTGGTCTTAACTTACAGCTCTCTTCTTTTGTACTTCGGATAGAGGCCTAATAATTTGACAAAATGTCGTGTTTTAGAGCCATCCACATATGTTCAAACTGAAATTTGTGATCACAGACTGCTCCACTGAATTTAATTTTCATTTTTTATGGTGAAATAACGTCATATGAAGGGAACTAATTTTAGATTTATGTGTTGTGAATTTTAAATAAGCGTAAACAAAACTGTTAATTTTGTCTCAAAATGTTACAGCTTAATACTTGTCTGTGTTCTCTTGGCACTTGATTTTCCCAACAGCTTTGTTATTTATGTAGACCATTGTGAAAACACCACTTCATATTTGAACAAGAAGGCTGACATAAACTGTAATAGGGACAATGTTTTTACTATACGTTTCAGAACCAGTCCTTCTGTGTAGCGTGTTCTAGTTGCAGGGTAGCACCTACCTGTATCAGCCTGGGGGAATATGAGGGACAGCTAGTGAAGTGGTTATGAGGTCATCAGGGTTCCTAATTAAAGTGTCAGGGCATAAGAGTTACGTAAAGCTATCAATCTGTACATTTGCTGCAATAAAAAAATATATCGCCCGTAGGAATGCAAATGATCGGGTTATTTCTCATATTCTACGAATACATTTACTCTCAAATTTAGGGACAAGTTATATGGTGAATTTTCAGGTTTTCTGAAACATCACGCCGTTTCGACTGGACTTTCAAAGACAATAAAATCTATCGAAACTTATTAGTTATTGACTAAGGTTTCGGTGGATTGTAGAGACTTTGAGACGCCAGTGGTTCGAAATGGTGTAATATCTCAGAAGACTTGAATCTGCACCTCATGACTTGACCCTTACTTTGAGAGTAACAAACTTATGCTGTTAGGTTCTCAAGAAAGATTGTTCTTTGTAGAGTTAGTTAGTTAGTTAGTTAGTTAGTTAGCTAGTTACAACATCCTTGCGAACTGTCACGGTTACAGTTCCGTCATGGAATTTCTAATGTGATATACGATTTTAATAATAGAAAGTAAAGAAGTTTTAAAATGAACAAAATCTACTAGATGTACGTGGGAAACGGGATAACTCAGTCGGTATAGTGACGGGGTTACTGTCTAGAAGACACAGGAATCGCGGTTCGAATACTGACTCGGACAGGATTACTTCTTTTCTCCATAAAAAGGCTAGATCAGCTCTGTCTCCCATCCAACTTTTTACTCAACGAGTATAAGGGACTCTTCTCCGAGATGAAAGCGGCCGGAATGTGAAGTTAGAAGCTCATAATTATGTGTACATACATAAGTACGGAGTGGATTTATAACTTGCTCCCGCAAATGTCTTCATGGCATGTACAGAGGCATCTTTGTTTTTACCTTAACTTTTAGTGACAATATGTAAATCGATACGGACCCAACGAGTTTCAGGCGCTGTTTACTGAAGAGCGTTTCGTCCCATACGGCCTAAGTATAAAATTATGAGTGCAATCATTTCTGTTTGAACAGAGTTTTTTACGGAATACACGAGGTTTCCTTACTGAGAAATTTATATAGCAAATTCCTTACCAAAGAAGAATAATCACGCTCTTGTTCAAATTTATTATTCTGTATTATTGATGTGCTTTGTAATGAAACTCTTCCCGACATTTTTCAAGTTTCCCGATTCTGTCATTATTAAATATTTTTAACTCAATCAATTGATTAAATATTTTCATTGGGTTCTTAGTTTCAGTTTCACAGATAAAGGGAACTTATTTTTCCCACCGTGGGACCAAAATATAAACGGTAAAATACGCTACTTTTTGTTTATGGAGCAGTGATTTTTACATTTTTTATTATTAGCAGTAGTATTACTCAAAATAAAATGACAAGCAATAAGCGAAAATGCAGGAATATTATGTATTTATGGGATGTCTCGTGCTAGGTGAAAAAAAGTGCTGTTTTCTCGACTTCATTTCTGAGTGAAGTAATAAAATAAAATGAGGCAGACTAATATATAGACCTCCTGCCTGACATCTTGACACTCTGCAGTCTTCTGAATGTGTACAGAAACAATCTGTAAATTCTTCTTACACTTTACACACCGTCAACGGTTGCACCATCAAAGTGATTCTCTACGCGGATGGCTGTTACCTTCAGTGGCAAAGTTTCCATATCAAAGTCCGTTAAAATCTTTAACTCAGTTTTACAAAAGTTAGGGCCAAACATCGACACTAAAATTTCCAATATGTCCTTAAAACGTAACTATTGTAAGTTTAAGTCATTCTGAATTAGGCAATTATAAATATTTGCGGATTTTATAATACCTTTTTATGTAATTTAATAAAACTATTCAAATTGTATTTATAGGGAATTATTCGGTAGAAAACAAGTATTAACCTTTGTATAAAACTGTAATTTAATTTTAATCCTATTTAGTAATGCAATTCCTACCTCTTCAAAATCTGGAGTTTTAGTACCATTCCCACTTTTTCTTCGTGCCGTGCACAGCGAATATAATACCTTCAACCTTCACTGTATTTGGACTTGATACACATTTACCTTTCAGAAATGAATATACGTACTATTCCAACCTGCTTTGCAATTGGTAATATACAATATATGCCTAAATAATACCGCACACTTAACAAAATTGACTTTCTATGACCTTGCTTTTATCCTTTCATTTTTATTGCATATAGAAGCAACTATTGTATTTAAGCAAATTCTGTGGACGAGTGGTAATGTCTGTGCTGTATGAAACAGGTACAATTGTAAGACAATTCAGTGTAACAGACGCAAACTTAACGTTGACTCTCATGACGTAGAGCAGTTTCAGGTTCTTACGAGTGTAAAAAATTAAGAAAACAAGACGATATGTCCATGCGTTTTTGTCTTCTTAAGCACTGCAATGAACCTGTACAGTGTGGTTGTGTAATTGCATGTGAAAGGCTGTATCCCAATTATCTGTGTTAAATTAAATGGGGAAATGAAAATATTTCGGTGCGGAAAGAAATAAATTTTACATGTTCACTCCAGGCCGCCGCAGTTAATCCTCTCTGGATTATAAAATAAGCACAGAAAGAGAGAGAGAGAGAGAGAGAGCGACAGATAACAAAAAGAAATAAAATTATTTTTGTGGTCTTGCAAGGGACAGAAAAAGTAAAAACAGAAAGATTATAACTGTAAATTATCTGCTGCAGACAATTGCCGCTCGCATTGCACTGCTTTACACGAATATTTTCCCTTCTCTCGCTACGTTTCTAGCAAATAAAAAAAACTGTGATTATTTATTTTACTCCCCACCATCCGCTTTTTTTCCATTAATTTTCTTCTCGTTGTTAGAATATGCTGGGTTGGGATTATCTTAAATTGTATCGGCTGTAGCAAGACTGTGTGTAAATATAGTTGCACTCTGTAATGGTTCTACGTATGACCAATCACGGTATCTGAGGGCATAGTGCTTCTTTTCAACCTCAACGTCTGTAAATGTTCGATTCCAATCTGAAAGTTTTTTCCCTAACTTTCTTGACAACTGTTACGTACCCGTAAATTTCGAACAATACCTTTTCCATATTGCTATCATTTACAAAACTTATTTCCTGAAAATTTATAACTTGGTTAATGAGAAACGTACCTTTAACTGTGAGTATTTCATTTGAAAATTGAGCGATTTCTTACGAATTGAAATTAAATTTCCTACTTACTTATTTTATGCAAAAATAGTCAAATAATTGCAATTACGAAAATTAACTTTAATTTCATTTAAAAATTTATTTCACATCCCACAGTAAACACACTCCGTCTCAGTTACACTATCAGCCAGTTTGAACTGTGTGGAGAGAACATCACATTTAGTTCGGAGGTCTGGATAAGTAATTGTAATGAACCGTGTGGGAAGTGTGAAACACTTTATTTCAAGCTTGATGGTGAATACAAGGAACCCTGGGCTTTGAATGGTCAGTATGACTTCTGCATTAGTTTGTTGTGAATATTACATGTTCAGGGGAAGAAACGAGGTAATTTGTAAACCTCAAGATCTAAATTATTTTAGTATGCGTTCCATCATTTGACTATTTATTCCATCGCCTGAAGAGTATTATAGTCTGTATATGAAAATAAACCGTCATATCTGCAAATGAATTCTGGAAAAATATAATCTTTAAAACAAACAGCTCCTTCATGAGTTTAAATGCACTGTATTCATAATTGTGTTTGCGTGTTTATGTTTATTGCAGTGTAAAAGTATGAATGTCAGGGAGTGTCTGGAAAAATTGTCGTAACGTAGTCGGTATGAAAAATTATTCATTACTGTCTACTTAAACTTTAGAATTATTGTTATTTTATGTATTCTTGTAGTGACAATCGGACGCTGTATTACAATTCTTGCCATATCATAACCTCGGAATAATGATTTTCTGTTTGTAAATGGCTAGTAGAAATTTGCTTTTGCAATGTTCTATATTTATAAATGAATTCAGAATATATATATTTTGTCAGCACTGTAACAATTTCCATTCCTGGTTTCATTTCCAGCCCCTCATATCTAATTCTTAAAATCTTCCCCTTCAACCCCACTACCAAAACTTTCTTATTTACCCCTGAGTTGAAAAGAAAAGAACGAAGAACTAATTTCTTGATAATTTGAAAGTCTGTACCATAGGAACAGATTCTTGGAACAGGTTTAAAAACGGGGAGCTGCAAGGAAAGAAGAAAAGGCAGAACAGAATTGTAAAAGGGAAGATGGAAGAAGAAAAAAAACTTTAATCTGAGCGCCAACCAAAACTCTAATCTTCTTATAGTATTCTTCGTTACTTATTCTTTTCGCTCCGTTTATCTCAAATGCTCCCCCTTTCTTTTAACCACCACCTTTTTCTTTACCGCAGCCATAGTGGTAACCCCCTCCCTCCTGCAAAAACAAACCACTTTCAGATAAAGGAAGGAATGCAAATCAAACGTTTTCTCTGTTCGCTTAAAAAGAAAGAAAGGAAAAAAGATGATGCAAATTGTTCGCATTGTAGATAGGTCCGTATGAAAACAATACGAATTTTAAATAAGTCCCATTCTATTCCTATCTGGCTAACTCCAGCAGAGGGTCTTTTCAGGAACCTAGTAACATGTCAGCTGGTCAAGGAAATCACTACTTTTTGGGAGTCAGAAATTTGTTGATTTGTTACTGTGTTTACTAGAGCCTGGCAGTGGACCATACAAGTAACCAGACGAGTTCTGTCCACAGTCCCACACCCTATCGATTTAAATATTATATTTGACGTCATCGTCCCTTCACACATAGGTTTTCTAAATGCTCGTTTACCTTCAGCACTTCAGTCAATAATCTGGCATCCATTTCACACCTACGTCCATTCTTTCAAATCTGTCCCTCTTGACTTCACTTTTGATGTGCAATTTAAAGCAGAATGTTAAGTCATTCTTTACTAGTTTCAAAATTTTCACAAATGCTCTAAACTCTTTTTTCTTCTCTTAAGGTCAGACATACACCACCTCCACCAACATCTAAACCAACACATACACAACAACGACAACTACAACATCTGGATCAACACGTAAACAGTCATTACACATTCATCTACTCTAACATCTACATCAGCAATTACACCAAATTTTCATGTTCCCAATTTACGAAGAATAATTTTAGTAGCTGCTTCATTAAGAATGTTACAAGGAAAAACTGTGTTTTGAATTATGATGATTTTAGTACTTGCGCGAGTGGAGGACCTTACGAAGGTAATGGTGTGAATAATAGGACTATACAGCGCCTCGGTTTTGTTAGCCTTCTATGAGGTCTTACCATTTTTAACATTATGAGGCTACACACTGTGTCTGTAGGACGCATTTTTATTTCATATAATTAACAGAAAAAATATCGATTACTTCTCTGTAGAGTCTTCCCAACTAGTTCTTATAACAAAGTCTCAGACTGCAGTACTTACCTTGAAGTATGAACTCAGCTTTCGAGCATACATGCCGTAAAATTCATGTTTCAGAATGTTAACCTCCTGCTGTGCTGATTGCCTCAAATTATTTACATGCAGCAAATCGTAGAGTTCGTTCCAAGCTCAAGAAATTTAATCGTATATAATATTTAATATCAAATTGTTGCACAATATTTTTATTGATTGATTATTGTTGCGATATGTTTCGGCCTCAGTACTTGGCCATCTTCAGGGAGCTCATAATTTTGTGGAGCTCCATAAAATTATGAGTTCCCTGAAGTAGACCAAGGGCTGAGGCCGAAACATGTCGGAGAAAAATAAATCAATAAAATCATTGTGAAACAAGTTGCTATTAAATATTACATATGTAGTATAGTAACACACGGATGTACAATATCAAATTTAATCAGTTGAATGATGATGATGATGATGATGATGATGATGATAATAATAATAATAATAATAATAATAATAACACATATGAAATACAATAATTATCTACAACGTTTAGGAATATTGCCCATACATACTCCATATAGTTAACGGAAATGCAGGCGATGTACTGGACATCCAACGAAAATATGGATTAGTTCCAGTCCCTCAGGCCAGGAGCTCGATATATGGATTGACGGTGGCGAGAACAATACTAACAACAAAATATTATGTCACACAACGCTCCTTATGATAAGAGCATTTTGTCCTGATACATGTGGTGGTCTCATAGCTGAAGTAGCACGAACTTGTTCACTTTGTACCATGTAAAGGCACAGGTTTATCTGAAGTGCGATTTCTTCATGTATTAGAAATCTTCATGAGCTCTACTGAGATTTTACCCCATATTTCTTCACGTAAAGGAAAAGAGTGAAGTAATGAGATCAACAGCTTTTTATTATGTGTTTGTTTGTGTGTGTGTGTGTGTGTGTGTGTGCATGTGTGATTGCAGGGAACTGACGTATTATTTAGGGATTTGGCTTCACACGAGCGACAAGTGGAAGAATTAAGGCGAGTGTAAGCAACAGCAACATCGATGTTGCAAATTTATAGTCTAATGTGAAGGAAGCTCCTAATGGAGAAGTGTGCTATCTTGAAGGTCCTAATTTCTTCCACAAATGAAAGAATACTATTTGGAATTAATGGAAGAGTTTTAATTTCTTTTACTAGTTGTGTGTGAAGTGTTTAAAATTATACTTTTACTGGTAAATTCTGTTTAGGGGCTCCGTTATGAAGATAAGAATCTAGTAATGAGAAATGAAAACTTCGCAATCAGTAATAACTGGGAAAAGACTACGTTTTAAATATATTTAATTTAATATTTTCAGTTGCTTGGGTTCAGGATCGTTGAAATTTGGGAGTCAAAATGGGGACAGAAGTGGCTGAAAATTTATTTCCAATTCGTCTCACTGTCACGCCTGTTCATTGCTACAGTCGTGTCTTTGTATAAGATGTACATCTGTCGTACGTACAGGGAAACACGAATGTCTGTAGTTAAGTAATAATTCGTGTTGTGATTCTTGATTATCTTTTATGAGATATTTTGTATAATTTTATTGAAATATTTTAGTTAAAGTAAGCCTGAGGTAAAACAAAAGGTCCCTATATTTAGGTGCCGTTAAACTGCAGAGTTTGTCGTCTTGTTTCATTAGTAGGAACAAAACTTTCATGAAACTGGCTTTTGTTCATCAGGTGACAATAGAAATCTATCTAACTAAAAGTCCATTTGAAAGTTTCTATTTTCACTCTATATTGCAAAGATTAAAGTTCCTAATTGTTGTATGCCTACAAAAAGAAAGAATACAATGGACATCTTCAAATATGTGACTAAATTTAATGAAACTCTGACGTCACAAGTTACAAGACAAAGACGCTGCTGTACTTGAAATTAAAATGCCTTCTTCTTTGTTCTTCCGGCCTTCTCCTGTTTTTCTTGACTTCTCATTGGATCGAACACATTTAAATGTACAAAATGATAATTCAGAATAATAAAAAACGTGTAAGCTCCACCCAGTTAAGCCGATGTTTCGAGGTGAGTATAAATATCAAGAAGTTGTTCCACAAGTTACGCCCTCTTAACATCCCACACAGAGAATTCGATGGGATATCCCTCCTTCTTGAACCCCAGTCATCCAACCAATCGGCCTTAACAGGTTTCTGTCTCTACAGAACAGGACACAAAGTCACGCCTACGTATCTTTTATTCGGCTTATAAGCGGTATAAATCCAAAAACAATATTTTACGAGACGTTGTAACGACCTTAATTTCCGATAAGATATATGTCGAAAGAATTTATATTTCATATGAATGAAAGTAGCGTGATAAAGACCCTTGAGTCCCATGATACCTGTCGGCTTCTTTCACCGTCGAATTATGCATTTCTAAGAATCATTCATAATCGTAGGAGTGCATAACTTTAAAGCTTTGAGTCAAGAATTTCTTGTAACAGTACTTTGAAAGTTTAGTTCCAATTTCAGTTTAAATGTTCATTAAGATATGAAGATCATTCGGCTAAGCTGTTTAGGGAAATAAACGCTCTCATTCCGAGAATCACACGAAACACAAAAATACACTCTGTGGGAAGAATGCAGAGATTTTTAATGTTACATCAGGTGGTACACCACTGTGCTTTAAAGTATTCACACATGAATTAATGGTCACAATTTCCTCTTATAAATCACATTTTAAAAGCCTAATTTGTTTGTTAACTTTGAACTTCATCGTGACGAAATGTTTCTATGCACAAACCACTCGGATATCCATTGTGATATAATTAAATTTGGGATTACCAGTTCTAATTCCGTCCTACTACTTGTGTGGTTTCTTTTCTCAATCATGTTTTAGGTGAATGTCGGCGTGACTTCGTAAAACAGAATGCTATTGCTTCTTTTCCGATCATCTTGATTTGTGTAATTGTACTATCGTAATATCAGCAATTTATTACTGTCCTTTTGTAGCTGTCGTGAGTTATATGACGACTGGTCAATGTCTAGGCTATTTAACATAGAAATGTTTCATCTTAAACGTATTACGTAGGCGTACATGTTGATAGAAATCTGCACCTTACTAAGACCTCCCTCTGTTAGCAAAATCTAAAATGTATGTACTTTTACTTTCACGCCCCTTAGATCCTTCAGTGAGTGGCACTTAGGCACTTGCCTAACCTTGCTCTACCTTTTACCCGTGTGTACTTCTAGGTTAACCCGGAAAATTATCTAGACCTAATATTGTAATATGTACTGAGTCCTCATGTAACTGCTTAGGTGTGTGCGTTAAGTGTGCCTATATGTTTACGAATACGTTTTGTTTATAGTCTTACATATGCTCTAAGTGTGTATATTTCAGTGTCCGTTTATCCCATGTGTATGTGTTACATACCTATGTACGCGTATAATTACAATTTTAAATATATTTTATCCAGAGGGATACATCAAATTTGCGTGAAAATTCTGAAAGTGTATCTTAAAATGCATCCTTTTTTGTTTCACCGCACACCGAAGGTAAAATTCTTGGACTAATTAAATTGGAATATTAGATTGATACTGTAGTACCCATAAAATTTTAAAGTATTGCAAATATATCATACAGATTTATTATTTTAATTATTTTCGATTTCTCTTTAATTTTCTGTCATTCACCCGAATTAATTGTTGAATTTCTATAAAATTGTGTTGAATAATGTCATATACAGGCCGATTTAAAACCTATCATGTTCCATTTTATAGAATATTATCCAAATCGTATAAACTTCGTATTTAGACTTGGAGATGTTTCGTTAAATAGAGCTTTCATTATTATTATTATTATTATTATTATTATTATTAATGGCACGATATAATAGACTCGTTATAACGAATACGATTTATTTACGTTACATTTTATCATGTAATAATAAATTAATTCTGTAGGCATTACTGTACAAATGTGCTCTGATGAATGTTCAATAGGCCTATATTAAAAGTGTGGTGTTGCACGAGGCCTGTGGCCTTCAGGACATTAACAACTTTTTTTTACAGTAAATGAAGCTATTGATATGTTTAAGGCCGTTAATATTTGGTCCCACGACTATGTAAGCCACATGGATTTACGGGACTTAAAGGTCTGTATTATTATTATTATTAAGCTAACTAAATTTGGCAGCGAGTAATAATTCTCACTGAAATATATTCTTATCTCCTATTACTTCCGATTATTTGGATATAAGGCTCATATTTAGGATGCTGAAAATTCGGATGCTTAGGGCTGATGGGTATGAATGAGTGGCAGATTTGGCTTATTTTCAAATGCCATACTTTTCACCTGAAAGTATTAAAAACCACGTCTTTTTTCTTCCAAATTTTTGAAATGGTAGAATTCGATCGGCTCGTGCAAAGGAGCATATTGTTCGCAATTTCCCATTTATGGTATAAATGCACAAGATTTAATACATGCCATTACCACGTTGAACCTAATAAGTACTGGGAGAATATCATTTTAATGAAGTGTGAATTTTATATATTTATATGTACGAAATAATAATGACATTATTCAGAAGCAGCTGCTTCAAATAGTGGGAGTTACATGCATCGTCTGTATTAAACCCATATTTTTGTGTGTGATAACGTTATTTGTAAGATATCCGAATATCCTGAACATGTAACAACTACGTTCAGGCGGTGTGTACAGTACCATAAAACATTAATGCGAACTGTTTGTACTCTGTAGTCTTACAAGCAGTCATTTGTCGGCTGCTATGAAGGTAGTCTAGAAACTCATCGACCCTGAGGTTATTCTTTTCTTTTACCGGTTTGTTTAACTCTGCCCACCAAGCAAGCTTCTACCTGCCGCATACATAACACAGAGCACGGAAATATACAGTCATCGCACTGCGGTGTATCGACTGCAATAAACTGTACTTATGTACTGTTTACTTAAACAAACAGCTAAGATGTCATGGTACACAGGCAATTCCCTCATCTAAAACAACATTCACAGCATTTATTGCATATTGCATGACACATAGTTATTGTGTTTTTCAGTAAAGTATTTTTAAATTCAAAATACAATTAAAGTAGGCAAATATGTTCGTTCACTCTCAGTCGACACATGTTTCGTATCACCGCAAATATTCTTCTAATCGTCTGTTTTGTACGAATGATACGGACGTTTTTATTGTTCTGAGTAAAATTCGTTATATTTAGCCCATAACTGCTGACATATGTCTTCCAAATTCCATATTATTAGAGATTTTACCTATTTTTACTATTTTTTAATTCAGAAGTGTTTAAAATGATTGTAGTTTATGTCTTACCAATTTTAAACACACAGACGTTTTACCAATTCACAAATCAATAATAGTGATGTTGAGTTTATGGAGATTTCATTTACAAATGGAAACATTGTGTTCTGGGCCTTGAATTGAATAATATAGTAATGTGGCTAACATAAAAAATATTTAAATGATTAATAGCAAAAACTGCACAAATCTAAGATAAATTAGAATATTACAATTATGAACTAGTAGTGTAAAACCTCTCTGAAGTACTCACTGCCATTATTACAGAAATATGCTCCATATGGCTCATTCATTGTGAGCCACTCATAAATATTTTTCTGTTAAGTGGTAAGGGGTTGTCTGGAGACTCAGGTTAGGTAGGAATGTGTGGCCTGCGTTATCATTTCAGTCAAGTGAAACTTCTAGAGCAGTTTTGATATTGTGACATTTTAAAGTGAACAGCATTAAGTTGCGTTTTGTTCCAAATACTATTATACTATCCTGCTTACAAATTGCCTCACTGCAGGTAGCGGCAATACATTTTTAAAAATATAAAGATTAACCTGCATATTATTAAGCAGTGTTCCATACGGATGTGTTGGGGTTTGCAGATGTACATTCATATATTTTTATTCTCCTCTTTACGAGAAGGAAGGTCAGATTTATATCTCGGGTGCTTAAAATCAGAGGAAGAACACATTTAAACTTATATAGCTGATTACTGGTTCCTTGAGTCTGTCTAGAGGCGAGAAATAAATTCAGAACTCCTTAGGTGTATTTTAGTGACTATAATGTTTAAGTTTCCATCCTGTTGTAATATGTGACTGACTGTAGGACTGAAAACATATGAAGCAGCTTCTGTATCCTAAGAAATATGCCAGGCCAAAATGTATGTAGCAAATTTATAAGGTTCTATAATGAGGAGACGAATCCTTTACCTCCCAATTGTCAAAAAAAGCGAGTGTTCTTGGGACGAAGAAATCAAGGAGGGTGACTTGTGAAGGTTAAGGCATGCACGAGGAAGTAAAAAGTGCTTAAGGAACTTCAGTTTCAAATATGTAAATAAATTACCTACAACTTAATGGGTTTATATTATTAAAATAGGTTTTAAATGAATGGAGTTTGAGTTTGTTGAGTCTGGTAAGTAGCTCAGGATGAGATAAAAAGCTTTAATGAACAGTGTTTATTAAAGTCTTCTGTCTTATTTTGAACCATGGAAGGATTGAATTTCTTGATCAGCTAAGCGACTATCATCAGAGTCTCAAGAATGACTGTTCATTTACAATAAAAGCTGCAATATTGCAAAAGAATTTTAAGAAATTACGCATTCAAGCGGTCTCTTTCTGAATGCTATTCGAATACGCAACTCAAATTAACAAGGTCGAAGGCTTTATATTTCCCTAATGGGATAAATATCCAGAGCTGATTCTATCACGGCATTTTAGATTTTGTCCGAAAAAAATGTTACTTCTATGAAGTATTAATTGCCCTTTGTCCTACGTAATTTCCAAAACGGTAGGTAACGCAGTAAGTGTCAAGCTAGCGAAACAGTCGATTACTTAATTTACAGGCCGCAAATAGAAAATGATAGCATTTTAATGTGAAACTGTTCTTGTCTGAGCTTGATGTGAATGAAGAAAAATTGTTACATATATTTCAGCATTAAAGTTATCACAAAATCTGCTGTGCATGACAGGGATATTTAGGGAGAAAACAAGATAGTCTGCACGCTAGGTGCATAATGAAGGACTTCGCGTGCTTTTGTTCGAATCTAGTATCTTCCGATGTTACATGACGGGTTGGGTTCATCACTGCTACAGTTTGTTCGAGAAATTTCTCGCTTATTACGTCTCGTTGTACAAAATGCGCTTCGTTATCTGCTTCTATCCATACATGTTTATTCACACTTATATAGTCACTCATAAAATGTCGATCGTAATTAAAAAATTTACAGGTGTTTAATAAAGCAAAGCTTTTTTGTGCTTATTATCTGTTTTTACATTAGTTGTCATTAGGGATGCTTATGCTTATGACATAACCAAAAGAGCTTACATCAGGCTTGCTATGGCCTACGTGAAGAGAGGCATTTAAACACGTTCTGTGTTACTCTTATGATATTGTGACTAGTGTCAGCTGCACGCTCGTTACAATGGATTTTGCTTGTAAAGTCCTAACTAAATTGTCTGACAGTCTACGCCCAAGAAATGTAAGGCTGCTTAAATAAGAAATGGTCGGCACTCAGGTCATCGTAAAGCTGATAAGAGCCACATTAAAAGATGTGGTTTTAGAATAGAGAACAACTTACGATTCCTAAAAGCGTGTATCGTTCCGTGACATTTGATACAGCCGTTTTGATCAGCCACACACTTATACATTCACATTAAACCATTTTCATCGCACCCTACGTACTGAAGACAGAAAATATGTTTTCCTGATTATTGTGGTATAGCCTGTATGAAAATAATTATTTTTATCTGCGTACATGAGTCTTGATAAGTGTGGAGCTGCATTTCCCTTATAGCTAAGACGAAATGCTATATGGTATTTTGAATTATTTCTGTAGGCCGTGCCATGGCCTAAAATGTTACTCGTCGGCCTGTCACAGCGGATTCCCGTCCAAGAAGAATTTGGATGGGAAAAGTGGCATTTTAATTTGGTTTTCTCCGAGTACCTATGTTTTCCCTTGTCAAGGTTTTCTCACTGCTTCTGCATACTCGTTCATTCATGTATTACCGGCGGTATATAATCTTTTTGAATAACACAATTTGAAATGTATTTCTGGAATATAAAATAGCCGTGTAATGGATTTCGTGTTGTACAGGTCCTTAAATCCCCCCCCCCCAAATTAAAATATTACATCCCTGTTGCTTAATCAATCAGTTTGTGTCAGAAGAAAATGGAGTTTTCCTGATCTAGGATATGTAGGTTTTGGGTGTATTAGTGCTTGCTTAACCCTTTAAAGACGAAGCGCAGACTTCTTTATTTAAAGACCCAATCCGTACCGCGCAGTAAACGCTTTTTATCTCGGTTATAAAAACCAACCAGTTTATGCTGTAAGTGGAACAAGTAGCTGTTTGTTCTGAGATAAATACAAAACACATCAATGCAGTGTGGGCAGAGCGTACAGTTGTTGAATGTTAAACCTGTTGGTGCATCACATAACCAGTGGGCTTTAAAAGGTTAAACTTATGTGTTACTTTTTATTCTTTAATGCTTTACTCGAAATGTTTGTTCTGAAATTTGTACGTACTTTTAGTTAAAATATAAAGTTACTGCAAATTATATAAATATCATAAGATTCTTTAAGTTATTTTGATACAACCAATAACAGTTTTCGTATTCATAACTGTTGTACTTGGGCTGGGTTAGAGTATACATTATAGCGGCTCGCTAGGGGCTGGGCGGTCCAGGGGATCGAATTCCAGTGAGGGCGAAGTTTTCCGCAACCGTCAACACCGTCACTGGTTTCTACCCATCCTCATTTACAAAGGGAACTGAGTCTTTTTACCGGTGGTAAAGCGGTCGGGGTGTGACGTTGACAAACACCTATAGAAACACGTCTGGCACCGAGGCTAAAGAAAAAGTGTAGCTATATTTCTAAGCCATAGCTGTAGCTGTTTTTCTACCGTGAACACACTACAACCTACAGGTTGCTCCAATTAACGTGTACATATTCGCCTCTGTAAATCATACGTTAATGATCTCGCCACATTTCCTTATACTGGAGATGATAGTATGGCCTAGCAATTGTTTTGTACAACCGCACTCCCTGATGATAGGTCAGTAAGGTCCGAAACATAGGAGTTTTGTAAATTAAAACATTAAATTAGGTGCATTTTGTTAGTCTAATTTGTAACAATTCATACTCCACGCTATGCCTTTATTGTAATTTATAGAGTAATCTTTGCCTGTTACACAAATATCCTTCATTCTCAAAGACGTAACAATGCCCTTGCGGTCTGAAGTTCATACAGTCTCCGACAACCTGAATAACAGAGACTGGGCTGGAGTCCCCTTCAGAGCAAAGCTAGGATATACGCGGTTTTCTGTGCGTGGGGATAATCTCCTAGTCACGAAACCCTACCGATTTTTTAAAATAAGTCGTGGATAAAAATTAATTCTAAACCTGAACAAGCCAGCAGATAGATGAAGAATGAACTAAAAATTTATTACTCCAAGAGCACTGATAAGACTTCTCCAGCCCTTCGTACCTTTCATCACTGAACGTCCCTAGGGTTAAGAGATGGATCACATGATTGTGCTTCACATCACTTAACAGCTGTTGGTGCCACCTTGTCTGATATATTATGTAGAATGACTCGACTGACCGCCTGATTGATGAATCCTGCCTGACTACTGGGCTTTTACATTGTAGGGATCAACAAAATCAAGATGCATAACATTTAAGGTGAATGCATGTGGAAAAAGCAAGGATTGAAAGAATGGGGAGGAAAGATTTAGTACACCCCTCCCCTTCATCCTTCAAAAACACTAATAATGCACACGTGAGTAGTCACGTGTTTATATTCGACTTCAGCAGAAAAGTGGACCCCTTTATTGGATAAGCAACAGGAAGATGCTGCGGACTGGAAAGCATGCAGGAATGCTTCAGTGTGTCAAACACATCACTTCTGAGTGATTGGGTGAGTAGTATGACGTGGTAAAGCGTCAGGACCTGCATATGGCGGGTGTCTGCTTCAATTCTCTGTTGCAGTTTCTACTGTCCTTCAGGGTGGTTTTTTCCCCATCTCTGTAGGCAAACTCCGGCTGAGTATTTTTGAGTTGGTCTCGGCTGCTTTCTCCCCAGTCCATTCAAATTTACCAGATGTGACAATTCTTTTTAAATACCCGGTGTAGAAATAAGAGCGAAATATCCTGCAATCTTACATTCCCTGTCATGAGAGAAGGAAACTTTGAATTTAAAATAAAAGAATACAGTATAAGCATTAGAAAACTTCACTGGAGCAAAAAGAAATTTATGTATGTTAACTGAATTTCAGACTTAAAACGTGTAACAAACCTGGTCACTTATGCCTCAGTTGCGTAGAGGAAACAAATTCATTAATGACAAATAAGAAAAAACAATTTTGAAAGTTGAACTCACCATCAGAATTAGACAGCTGTAATTGTTTTAAACAGTAAAGTAGACGAATGTATTTTATTTTAAAAGTAATACTATATATATATATATGTACCTATAACGTTTCAATGAAGCAAGTTTCCTAGTTTTATTTCTGTATAATAAATGCAGAGCGTATTGAATTGTCTTCATTTAAGCATTTCGTTTGAAGTATGGAAGGTACTATCCACATTTTAGAAACAGCACTCTTCATGAAAGTAAGGTTTTGCTTGTGACTTGTGCTTTAGGATAACAGGGCTTCCTCGCGTGTACCTTAGGTATTGTTTGAGAAATTCCTTTCTGGAAAAGCGCAGACAAATACCATGTTTTTTGTTGTTTTCCATTTTTCTCTCAAATAGACAATTACAATTTCTTGTATACTTTAAGCTCCCAGTGAGAATTTAAAGCTTAATTAGAAAACATTGTAAACCGTGAAGCATAATTCTTTCAGTTTGTATTTATTAAAGAATTTTTTTTGGGGGGGGGGAATTTCTAAATCGAAGCAAAAGACAACTATGTGCACAAATCGAAGCAATAAGACCCTAATAATTTCTCGAGTTTTCTAAATTCCATGTGATACTGTACACCCTTTCATAGGTGTAATGACTTTCTTATGTTAGTTTAACGTGTAAATGTCCAAAAACCAAATGTTAATAACTTAAATACATAACAGAAAAAGAGGCAGATAGAGCATGTAATAAACTTTGAAGGAGTGATCAATTGAGTCAAAGTTTTAGTCTAAAATACTGACAGGAATATTCAACTAGGGCCTAATACAAGGCCTTGGTATTAGGTGTTTATGAAAGGCTGGGATTATCTTCATCACTTTATCGGGCTTTAGCCTATCAAAAGTAAATCTGATCGGCGTAATATGTTGACACAGACAGTGATCACGTGTATCGGTCGGCACGTTCTTTGTAAATATCTGACCTCGTAAGCGACAACAATGAAATTTTGTTGGTGTGAAGACTTTACTCAAGGTTGCAAGGTGATGCGCCCCCATATTTATTAACAACAAAATACGAAGTGAAACCTGGAAACTGCCGTAAGTGTGAAAGTAAAACGCCGTGTCTGTATAGAAGAATAATCGGAAGTTACGTATGACTAAACTTGACCTGTGCTAAGGGTATCAACTCCCATAATGTTATCGCGCATCCTCGGGCTGTGGACTTGGAGAAGGTCTCCATCGTGTATATGCGAATAGGCCTATAAAAAAATACACTGTTAGGCACAGCCGACAGTGTGTGGTTCTCTAGCTTACCCTCACCTCACAATAATTTTGAATAAAATTATTCCTACAAATTTCACTTGTGTAGTTATATAGTTATATTTATTAAGAAATTCATGAATTTATCTTTCCTATCAGAGTATGAGTGACGTTGTAGCGTCAAATAAATGGGTGGTAGTGAACAACGAATTGGGCGATGTGTGGAAAGAAATGGTCGTGGCTTAACTTAAGATTTTGTCCCTGTTTTTTCCTGGAGCAATTAAGGACAGCCAGAAAAATAAATCTGGAAAATTACAATCCGGAGCTCCCCACATATGCGTTTAGAATTACGCTACAATTCTTCGTTTTTGATTTCTGGCCACTCCAATTTATTCTCCGTGAGAAATAAACCACATACAGAATGAGAGAGAGTGTTAAGCCTCTAGTAAGTCGGTGGTGACGAGGCAGAGAATGGGAAGGGATAGTAGAGACTGGCTTGTGAAGTCTGTAGCCCCGCATGACAGATGGACTGTGAGAATGATGCAGCAGATACTGAACACAGTAGTAGCTGTGATATCTACATGCACTACGCTCCTGTGATTCCATTATTTCTTGTGTTGTTCCTCCAGATCTGCTGTGAGGTCCACAGTTGACAACACTCTTGAACACACTACCAAACAGAGGAGTTAAATTTGCACGTGAGAGCGAAATGGGAACAAGAGCAGAGTGTGAAAACAAGTCTTTTACATCCTCGATGTTGTCCCTGTTTTCCTTCCTCACTCTATTTTGCACAAAATTAAGTACTGGCTAACTTTTGATAATGCTACTCGAAGGCGTATGGCCGCTAGCAACAAACCTCGTCACGATAAGTGGTAATGAATCAGTAGGCATATCACTCACCTTCAGTTTTCAATATTGAGTAGATTGATCTTAGTGATCCCTATCCTTGTAGGTCTACCAAGTGACTGTTTTCTCAGATTATTGTCATCAAATTTCCCCATGCACTTTTTGTGTACACCAAGCACGCTGCTTCCTGTCTCTGGCAGTTAGTTGCCTGCAGCCCTATGCGAATTTCTGGACGGGGGAAAAAATGTCACTGTGGCGGGGGCTGTCCTAGCGAACTTAAGTTTTTTCTCAGGGTCGTTCCACCGGTATTTCGCACTCACAGTTTATTCACCTACAACCAAAGCGATATAATCTTATCAAATGGCTACTTGTTTGTCTCCACTATACCGCGCATGTTACTAACCTATCATAACTTCCTATATTTAACTATACCGACAGCGGTCTGTGTCTATCGTAAAACACAAAGTTAAGCTTCGTGTAATATTCTGTTTTACCCAAAGAATTCACCCCTCCTAGGTCCAAATAAGTCTACCTTTCAAAAACTTCTTATTTTCAGAAATGTGAAATGAACTTCATTTATTCAAGGGAACCTCTTTTACCCTCACACAATAAAACAGTTGACACTAATACGTAAAAATATGCAATTAAAATCCTTAACTCCGCCCATTGAATCGAAGTATTCCATCTTTGCCATGGAAGATAAAATGTCTCAGAGAAGCGGAGAATCGTCAAACAAAATCTAACTAATGGAAAATTTCAAATTACTTCCTTCCCGGAATAAGAAAGCATAAATTTTGTGTACGGACTGTTATGGAGGGCTTCAAGTGTCGCTAACATATCACCTCACTATTTGTCTACAAAGATGTCTCCCGTCACTTGTCGAAGTCGTTTTACTAGACGAAACCTGGATTCGCTTTTGGTAATTGTACCTGATTAAAAGCATTTATTTACCTTCATTCTTCCTTTCTTTTCTGCCTTATTTCTCTCCTCTAAACATTACAAAAGTTCTGTTGCACTTTTCAGATTTCCGTTGTACCCAAAATATTAGCTAAACGGGAGAGAATATAATGCGGGGTTAACTGTTTTGTTGACTTTTTGTTTATTGTGTTTTTAACGGCGTTCTGTTCGCAATGAATGTAAAGTTAATCGCTTGAAGCTCGGCGGTCAGAAGCAGTGCCAGCTGCTGTAATATTAATAAACTTGCATTTTGCCCACACAGTTCATTATATGTTCCATGCGATTCGTACAAAGGCCACCTATTGCTTTCCCACACATTATTACTGATTTTCCTTTCTAAAGGTTTTGCAATGTGTTCTGTTTGAGGTAGGATATATCGTAATTTAGGAAAGAAGTTTGGTAGTTTATTTCGTTGAACCGTGCATCTTGATAAAATCAAAGTCACACATTCACCAACAGATGCACTTTATATTAGCCTTATGAATCACCAAAATTTACGTTAAAACATATTAGAACTGCTCCTACATGTTTCGGTCTACGACCATCTTCAGGGAGCTTGCACTTGAGCTAGCGAAATCGCGTTTATAAATAGTTGGTAAGAACACGTCGTTATAGACTATGCGGTGGTGCGGCAGCATGTTATACCAAGCCCATGGTGACGTGTGTGCTGTGTGCTGTGCAGAGTGCACTGTGCACAGCACACAGCACACAGCACACACAAACTATGCTCAAGTGCAAGCTCCCTGATGATGGTCGCAGACCGAAACATGTAGGAGCAGTTTTAATATGTTTTAACGTAAATTTTGGTGATTCATAAGGCTGATATAAAGTGCATCTGTTGGTGAATGTGTGACTTTGATGATATCAAGATGCACGGTGCATATTCGTTTTAATTATAACTTCTCTTTTATATCAAGATTTCTTCGAGCTTCCGTGAGAAAGGCTTGATTTGTATGAATGCACCAGTGCGATATTTTCTGTCTCATTCCTGCTATTAAATATGTTACAAAATGGATAAAAATATTACAAATTGCTACATGTAACTTCTACCTTCCTCGTACGACTTCTCTTGTGTGACGCCAAATATTGTTCATGTTAATAAACCAAATAAAATGGTCTGTAGATGGATACTTGCGATCCATCAGAGGAGTATTTGGAAGCTGAATGCTTGGATAATTGTCGGGAATAAACGTTTCGTGAAATAAAGTCTTATTCTAATCTTAGCTGTTCTAATGAAAATATGAAGGACTTGATTAAAAACCAAGCGAGATCAGGGATAATGTTGAAACACAGAGCAACCCTGTATTGAGCGACTTATATGAGAGAAACACAAGGATGCTGATAAGCCCTTAGCCAGACCAGGAAGGAAACAAACTAATGTTTCTGTCAGAATGGCGTGAATTTCTTTCGGTGCCTTGTCCTGCAAAAAAAAAAAAAAAAAACTTGTTGACAGCTCGCGTCTCGATGTGGTTGAAATCGCGCGCGTCCCTGACATGCTTCCGAGCTTGTTTCCTTCTTGGTCGGGCTAAGGACTTATCAGCACCCCGGTATATGACTACGTTACCTATATTCTATAACACAATCACAACAAACCACGTTTTCCCAGTAAAAAATGAGATTATGGGCATTAATATATTTCACGTATAGGTAAAAGAGTCTTGTTTCAATCTGCAACTGGTAGTTACGACACATGGAACAAAATCCGTCTTTTAGCCGCATTCAACCCACGGGCCATAAATTACATCTCCAAGGGGCGTATTATGAGTAGGTATTCTGCTGCACTGCTGAAAGAACAGAGCCGAATGTGCGGTTTGTGAGATTTGAGGTTGTCAAGGCGCTGGAAGTTTGGCTTTTCAAGTTCAGAAATTTGACGCCGTGTGCTTTGTTAGGTAGGCCCAAGTAGGTAGCAGCGTCCCTAGTTTCGGCATGAAGGAAGAAGTTGGAGGTGGCACGTTCATGACAAACTTTAGTGCCTTTGTACCTAGTTATGTGCCAGGAGACCGTAAACTTAAAGATGTAAAATTATTTACAACATTCAAATAAGACGCGAAGCCTTACATAGGAACAATGACATTATTATTTAAATAATTATTTTAATTCAATGTATTTTAGTGACTCACATTAATTTTAGATTTATTATTGTCGATTTTTAAATCTCTACCTTTACCCACATTAAAATTCTCATTTATGATCGAAAACCAAATAACACAACCGTACATGTAAATTTCTCATTTTATTACCCTATATTTTATTTGCACCACTGTGCGACGTTGAAAGTCTGTGACCATTGACTCGTGGTTTCACTATAATTCACAGAACAAATGAGAGTTACAGAAAGAGATATACTTTTATGTCATAAGCTTCAGGAAAACATGACTAGGATATTTTGAGGTTAACGCAGCGGAGATGCCTTGTCAATGGTGTTAATCGATGTTTCGAGGGAACCTAATGCCTCTTCAAGGGCTAGGCATTCCTAGGATATGAAGGCAGTGCGATTCCTCGAAACTTTCGTCATAACTCACCTAAAGAAACTGCGTCACATCCCTCAAGGTCCAAATCCTCATTTTAGACACACATTTTCGTTCCTACAGAAGAAACGAAAGCAAGCAGTAAACTTCCCTCTATAAATATAATTACACGGAACCTGTGTTAAGGTATAATTCAGTATAATAAACACTGCAATAGCATGTAGTGATAAATGTATCGGTACGTTCATAATGAAGAAAGATAAGGGAATGGGCCATATGGCGCCACGAATTCGTAATTTGGTCCTAAATGGGGGTAAATTGTCTGCTTTACGTCCCGGCTACTTTATGTGTCTCGATATTCTTTGGACGGGAAGTTTAGCAGTTCTGAACGTCCTATGTTTCGGATGAAAATCGAATCCCGTGCGGTGATTCTTCACTCTATCGGCAAAAACATTCCGACTTCCACAGTATTGTGATAGATATGGTTTTTACACTATCCGCGTGCTGTGCCTAAATTTTAATTCGTAGAAAAAGGAATTTTTTTCTTTTTTATTCTATACGATAAAACATTGGAACTCTTCACATTGTATCCTTTATATTATCTTTTTGTTCACATCAACTTTCATCACAAAACGATTGTCCAAATCCCGTCCCTACGAGTACCCATTCCTTCCTTTGAGGTCCTATACATCTTTGTGTATTGATTCAGTCACTGTATGAGGCTAAACCTTGTTATTATACAGCTCATGCAAGAAGCCGGTCGGCAGATAAGAGAGGACGAAGCTATTGAACGCCCCAGACCACAACGAAGGCGGTGATGAGTGACTGGGCAAAATCATTTATTAGTCCAATACAAATGTATTACATTCTGTTCCCATAACAACTGACAGCTGTACACAAATCTGTTCACACCTACAAGATTCTCCACTATTTCATTCACTTTTTTAAATCTTTAGCTTCTTATGAACCTGCATAAAGTCTGAAATATTATTAAATAGCTTATTAAATTATATCAGATGTGGAGGATGTCTTATAAATTATCCATAGAGTAACTGATCATGGTGTTGATCCAAACTTAACCAATGTACCTATTTATGAAATAGGTATATTTAAAACAACTGTTGTCACAGAGATGACACCTCTTATATGACCCATATTAACTAGCGCAAAGATAGAGGAACCGTAGTCTTTGTTTTGTTGTAGAAGTTAAAGTACTTGAAAAACAAGCGTTGTAAAACTGAAGTCCTCGTTTTTATGTTAAAAACGAATTAACGTAACCAGAAAAAGTTCGCTAGGTTTATTCCTGTGGAAAATTCGACGTGTCCATCTAGAATACGGTCATGGACTAGCAGAAAAATGTATTCTTTCCGTTGAAGGTATGACCCTAATCCTGTGAACAATAGCAGATAAGTTCTATGATTCTGCACTTCTTCGTGCCTTATTTAAAAGTATTCTGCTTTCGTGAGTTAGCAGAAACAAAGCTATTAAGCAAAAATTGTAAAAACGTATTTTAGTATCTCCTGGCCCAAAATAAATACGTCTCAAGAAAATCTGTACATTGGCTTCGAATAATAAAACATAGCACGCTTTCTTTGCAGTGACGCATGTTTCAAGCTTAATCGGAAAGTATCCGGCGTGAACTGCAGCCGGAACCCTGCCGTCACGTCTTTATTCACGGATCTCCTCCATCCTGCGACATACTGCCTTGCCTTTCGGTATTATTCCTAATTTCTAGATGACTGATTCTAGATCAGGTGCAGAGGAATGTTTTATTATTTTCGGCAATTAATGTATGTGGATTTAAGCCGCCCTGATTTATGGCTAGTAAGTTGAGAGACCACGATTTTAATAATATACAAATTTTACAAAAAAAATCACTTCGTCGCAAACGAGAAAAACTTAATGTCACAGAGTGCTATCTTTCCCTAATCATTAAAAGTAGCTAAATTTCTCAAGACACTGTCAGTCATTTATCGAATCCAAAGAATCGTCGCCGCTTGTAAAAGGAAGGGCAGTAATTTAAATAATATATATAACGTAATCAAAGAAGAAACTATTAATGTATAAATATAGAACGTACTTGGAAGTAGAGTGAAAATGACTGTGGCACACTGTTGTTAAGTAAAACATAATTAAATTAAACATAATTTTATTCGTGGTTTTGTTACAAGGGAGAGAATTTGAATAACATGGTTGAATGTAGGGATTAAGAAACTGAGTGTGGCCTGGGGAGGACGGAGATGTTAATGTGTCCACTACGCGCGAGAGAAGGATTCTAAGCTAGAGCACTAAAATGTTCAGAAATGAAGAAAAAATTGAAAAGAGAATTTTGTGTGTCATAAATGGTGGAGTGTAAATGGCAGAGTTCAAAATAACCATTTTCATTCTAATGTAATTTAATGTTGAATAAGGTATTTATAAGATAAGCCGTCAGTGTAGGCTGTTTGGGACTATAAATGGAAAGGGACTGAAAAGTGCAGTAGCAATTGTACTGCTAGTAAGAGTACTGTTAGCAGTAACGTACTGATAATGACTGCACACTTGCAGTTGACCTTCGCAGTTATTTGCGCTGGGGAAAGACGAACTTGCTTTGCTTTTGGCCAGCAGCCAAAGTATTCCAGTTAAAAAATATATTTGGCTAAGGTGAAGTCGTGTTTTTCGCGTGTGAGATAATACAGTTTTTTTGTAGTGTTCTGTGTGGTTAGAGCTCTACACAAATTTGACTTGAGGTTTGTTATAAACGAAACACCTAACAAATGGCAACGCAGTTCTTGGCAGAAACTATATTCTGTTCCCAGCCGTCGTCGCTAGTGTTAGGGGGCTGTACCTGCATTCTGCAGGTCATCTGAGTGCTCTTGCATAGAGTAGAGTAACTGCTTGGATGGAACAGAAGATTATATGGTTGTAGGCCTGTATGTAAATAGCTTGTATTTCCCAACTACAAAAAATAGTCACTGATATTCAAGTAATAGCTAAAAACAAGGCAAATTCTGTGCGGGCACGAAGGTATGTAATGTACTGAATCGATTCAGTAAACGTGTTACTGATAGTACAAATTCGCCACTGCCATTCTGAAGAACGTATTCTTTAGCTGCATCCTGACGACAATCCATGTCATGAAGACGAGGGACTCATTTGAATGGAAATCTTCGTCTTGCCATAAGGGAAGGGCATTTTGACTAAATGCCAGTTTCGTCTCCGTCCCTTCTGTCACATTCTCGAAATGGACCACTTCACTTCCAAGCACATTTCAAGCCCTTGTTATTTACTGTGAATAACTAGGAGGAATTGTGTTAAGGACCGACCGGCTGACAGATTTAGTAGTTAACTCCAAGGTGAAGAGATATTATTGAGGAGCCGACTGTAACTCAACTTGTCAGAAAATCACCGCTCTTTGTTGAGGTTGGATCTTCATCACCATGTTCAGAGGGTCTAACCACTGGACCCCATCCAGAGCCAAACGTCTCCAATCCATGGGCAGAATAATCAAACTTACACAATTCATAAGATGGATGTTTGTAAACTGTGAAAAGAAGAACGAGTTCTGGTGCACAGATAGTCTGCGGAGAACTTAAAAATTCCAATAGAATGTTGTGAATGTATGTATATACATACTATATCTATTTACCTATTTTTATGTGTGTAGACAATGTAACTGTCACACACACATACACACATGCACATACACACAAACATACACACACATACGCACACACGCACATACACACATGCATACACACATACACACACATAAACACATACCACACACACATACACACACATACACACACACGCACATACATACACACACACATACACACACACAAACACACACATACACACACACCGCACACACACACACACCACACACACACATACACACACACAACACACACCACACACACACACCACACCACACACACACACACACACACACATACACACACACACAACACACACACACACATCTGTCAGCATTAAAACAACTACATAGCATGCAGATGATATGATGTAACCGGATATTCATTCACAGAATCCGTTCAAAATGCCCGTTTTTCCACTAAAATGTGTTGAAGTAATTCAAGCCTATTGTGCATAGCCGGACAGCACAGAATGTCACACTGGCAACAAAGAAGGATAGGACTGCTATAGTTTGATGTCCTCGTTTAAACAGAATACTATGACGAAGGAGATGAGGGAAGTAGGAGATTGACAGACGAAAATACTGACGTATACACACGCCAGACAAGAAGAAGGAATGGGCGTTACAGTTCCAGAGGTTTCGCTTAGTGTTCAGCGGATTTTTTTTTATTCAGCCCTACTTTCCGACCTCGATTTGCCTTCTTTTCTGTTCTGTTCCTACATATCACCCTTGGCTATCTTCCTCCCCTTCCAAACATTGGACCCACATACAACCTTACCCCTCACGAGAACGTCTTCTTCACCTTAAGGGGAGGTTGAGTTCTTACTTGCTGCTTCTTCTGAGGTCGTCTGCTTGATGACACGAATTTTTCATCTTCTCTTGCTTTCTATCTTTTTCCCCTCCGCTTCGCTACTTGCTTAGGTCTGTCAGCAGAAGTTGGAAATGAAGAAGAGAATTTGAGAAGAAAAAGAAGTAACGCTGAAAATGTGCTATAGTCTTCTGTACAGTTGGGCGTATTTCGTTTTTCCTTTTCAATGCAAGGCGGGAAGAAGTGCTGATCTAATGCTATACTGCAAGTTAAATGACAGTTACAGTATGGTGAGTAATGGTAAATCGAGCCTGAATTTTATCGCATACCACTGGCAACTGGATCACTGAGTTCCGTGGAATCACTGCTGAACACGGAAATAAAAGAGTTATTCTTTTTATTTAAGAGAAAAAATTAATATTTAAATCACAAGCCGTTAAGTTCACAATGAATGCATACCGAAAGAAACAAGCAGGAAAAATGCGTACTTTATTGGGCTGTAACAATGAAGAGGCTTCATTATGACACAGACATTATGCATAATCAGCCGACACTCGCGTTTTTGTTTCGTATCTGTCTTATCTTTTCTTTGTTGATATAAGCCTGTAGGTCTTAGAGTCAATTTTTATTTTATTTGTCACATGCTGTACCGTTATTATTGCGGAACATTCAAATAAAATATGTTTAATCAAAATTATATGGTTCTTGTTGTGGTTTGCTTAGAAGTATATTTTCCGTCTTCTGAAATAGAATCATCTTCTACGCCATAATATTAGCTGCTGTGTAGTTCTTTCAATAAAGCATAAATCGACAGACATTTAAAGAGATCCTCTGCGAAAAACTAGTTCTTATGTGTTTGTGTTTGTGAGCACGAATGTAGTGATTTGCATAATTTCAATGACGAGAAATATATTTATTTTTCGGGGTGTTATTTCTATAAAACAACCAACAACGGAACAGAACAGAGTGGAAGATTTGGGCTGTTGAAATAAATACGTAGATTGAGCAGTTAGCTAATAATCCACGTGTCCAAGTAAGGGATCAAGTGAAGAAGAGCAAAGATGCCTGTCTGTCCGTCCGTCCGTCCGTCTGTCTGTCTCTATCTGTCTGTCCGTCTTTCTGTCTGTCTGTCTGTCCGCCCGTCCGTCTGTCCGTCCGTCCATCCGCTTGCCTGCCTGCCTGCCTAGAATGGTCCTAGAATTAACTCGCAAGTAAAGTCACTAAGCTACGAGATCTCGCTGTTGCAATTGCCTCATTTATTATTCGAAACCCATACATAAATTTGAACTAAATCCTTAACCAAGTAAAGCATTAAGAAAATTTTCCTTACGAAGCTCTGCTGTTTGAAGATTTACTTGTTATAACCGGTAATATACCATGACAAGAATGGTGATTGAGAACAGAAAGTATGTTTAGTTGTTTTCCTTTGTTCCATTTCTACCTGCTCGTTTTTCTCCCTTATCCATCATTTGTCTCTTCCTGAGCAGCCTAGAATCATTAACCCCCTTTCAGTCCCTCCCCTTGCAGTAGACTGTTTCTTGTAACATCCTGGCATTCCCGTGGTTTTCTCTGAGGAACTGCTGCCGTCATTAGGCCCCAACTGTATGGTGGCATTCGTGCTATGCTGCGTCTTCTTTCTGTCCGTAAGAATCTGCATGAATCCGGTATTCCGATCTGCAGGGCTTTACTGATTCCTGGCACGCGTACCATAGAAACAAAATCGATTTTCTATGGCTCGGAAACATAGAAATTAAATTACAAAGAACCTAGCGAATTGGTTCGAGCCGTAAACCCACTGATTTGTATTCGGACTGTGGCTGTTTCGAATCTAGGCTAGTACACCGGCTTTTCTGACTGAGGAATATTGTGGTTATACTTAGTTTGTGACAGTGTCGGACATGCATAACAAATGAAGTATTATAGATATTATCCATTATTTTAATTGCTCGATTCTTCTTTACGCAAATTTTTAACACCAGGTCAGTGCATTTTATTTCGCTTCTTCCTAAAATGCTTGTGCAAAAAGCTGTGCTATCATGTACAAACCATGCAACATGGTTTCTTTCTGACAAGCTGATAGTTGCTCTGCTTGTACAATTTCTAATTATTTATTGAACCTGTTAAAAAACGCGACTTTTGTACACTTTTAGAGCCAGTTTAATTGAATTAACGTCTTCATAAAGTATTTCTTTAAAGTCCACTTTAATATTATTTTTCCAACAAAACCCAAGTCTGTCAAATCATTTATTTTCTTCGCATTTTACTATTACAATTTTGTATATATTTCTTCTCTGTAACCCATAAAATCCCCTTTTATTTTATAAATTTAATAACATTAGTGTATGTTCAGAGGACGTAATACTACTGATGTATGACAAAGAAATAACCCGAGATGTCATATTTGTGTCGTGACTACATTACGAGGTGAAAACCCCAAGGAATCATTTTTAGAATTTCCAATGGAAGCAAGAGAGTTTCCTCTTCTTTAAAACGTGCGTGCACCAAACCTTACATTCAAATGAGAGAGGAGACAATTTTTGCGGGACTAAAACGGCCGGCTCTTGAAGATGACCGTAAACTTCCATCTAGTTGCAAGGTTTAGGATAAGTGAGATGTATGTCTTCTCTTTTACTCGACTTTAACTTCATCCGATATAGTTAGGCACTACTTAATTTTGTAACATTTTATCCTGTCTTACTCCATTGTCCTATGTTCAAAATTCTTCTCAGCACTTTTTTTTAAACACATCCAGTCCTCATAAGGCCTTCTTAGTCCCATGATGTACTGCAAATTATATTATCTATTTCACAATCAAAATAACAATTCCAACCCTTGAAGTTACTTGGATGAAATCTCACACCACAAAAAAAACAACAGTTAGAATAATGCTTTATGTATTTGAATTATTATGGCTTTGACGTGAGAATGGAAGATACAATATTTAAGCTATATTTTAGCGCTTGCTTTTCATAAATTAATTTTGGAGACACTAAATTATCAGTCTGTTATCAGGTCAACAGTATTAATCATACGATCTAACGTGTGTACTGTCTGCGACCACTGACAATCTGACAACGTGGGTTTATGCTCCACTGTAAGCAATGAAATATATTCAAATATATTCTGTGTTCCTTTTTTTGTGTAACTGGTGGGTTTAAGATTTGTCGATCTCCGATACAGGGACCTACCAAAAGTCTCGAAACTCTTCTCCATATCTGAAGCCAATTTTGAACTACATCTGGTCAAGGGTCTATTTCGTCAAGACCAAAGAGTTGTAAATGGTCTGGAGAAAAATGCCATACGATTTTGAACACAAGACATGTAACCAGGGGGTCTGTTCCTTTCACTGAGGCACGAGTGGAGGAGTTTCATGCACAACCACTTACTTTCACAGATTTGCATTTAAATTTGCATTTTCTATGCTGCAATAATAGTATTAACCGCTTATCCCGCCTGAAGCTTTCTTGGGGTTTTCTGCGTATACAGATTTTGAAATTATGAGACTGAATTTGAATGTGATACCTACTTTTGTTATAACTTTATCGACATGTGCATTCATGGCATCACTGGAAGATGTAAATCGTACTAAATTGACAATTCTTCGCTAAAAGAGCGTAGAAATGCTGTAGCATTTTGTTAATCATCCAATTACTTGCCTATTGACGATATTTAAAGCAAATAATTTCGTCTGTTTATGGACATTGACATCGACTTTCCGAATAGGAATTGTGCAACGTTGTGTTTTTCTTGCAGATTTGACCATCTACGCTGCATCCATTTATACAGTAAATGAATAGTGCATACCGTTTACAATGGCAGGGAATATTTGTGTTATGATCCTCGGTAAATTCTTGGTGTAGGGCTACACGAATGCACGTGTACCACCAAGTGTGATTCATTGGACATTTGGGTAGGATGTTAACAGACAGCTCATTTCCGCGAGTCTAGCAACGTAGCACGAAGGCATGAAATATGAGTAAGATAAGTTAAACTGTCTTGCTAACAATCAGCCTTCATTTAAAGAGCTTCCACTCCTACTGAAAGCCAACTCATGTAAACGTTTATATGTTTTGCTGATAGGTTTATTGTGCCATAGCTTAAATCACAATTTATTTATACGTGTATAACAACAAAAATTCTACCCGTCAGCCGGATTATGTGGCATGATCCGAATGGTATAGGAATAGTTCCGTGAATATTCCAAATGTGTAAGGATAATAATCTAAGTTTAATATTTGACTAGCACATTTTCTGTCACCAAGTTTGCAAAATAAAAGCGAAAAATTTTCTTGTCATCACAGTTGACATTACCATATCTAATTCAGTATGTATCAGATGAATATTGAAAAAGTCAGCCTATGCAACGTATCCCTTGTATATGACTCACTTGTCTCCCATTTTGTGTTTATCTTTACCTTTCTAGTGGTGTCTAGATTCTATCTTCTTCCTGATCTCACCCTTTTCTTTGACTTTCCTGACAGAAGAGCTGCTTTTTGTAACAAGCGTACAGTTGTCCCTATTTACAGTCATGCATTTATGTCGAATACTGGAGTTACAGCTCCACACATTCTTAACCTCGATATTATATGGATGGCGGTATGTGGTCACCTCCATTCTGCATCCGCTTTACCCCAGGGAGAGATCCCGCCCCTCGTCTCCGTTGCATGGTAGGCGTGGTGGACTTCACAATCTGTGCGCTTTGAAGAAGAGAAAATCTTATTGCTGCTGCCGGGAATCGATACAAAATTTCTTCATCACATACCTTATGCCAAATTTACCATAGCGATTATTCCACCTCGACGTAGCTGCTTTTGTATGATATATCAATAGTTCGGCCTGCCTTCTTCACATTTACTTTGCACTCGCCGTCATCCTTCAGCAGCTGCAAGATTTCCTTTCTTGAGGTCCAAGTTCTTGTATATCCTGAGCCACATGTCTGGTTCTTGAAACTAATGGATGCAGTGATGGCCAGTGGAATATGGTGCTGCCGTTCTTCAGCGTGACTTGAAGCTTCCTCCATACCACGCTGGTGTGATGATTACCTTGCGCTATTGCTAATTCTGTGAATCTGGAATGGAGGACATTCTCTTTTGTGGAGATGTTTGGGTTAATAGGTCTCACTTCAAGTAACTAGGTTTTATTGCAGGCTCTGTCGTAGAACACATTTGATCAGCTCCATCAGACAACTTGGAAAACTGACTAAAGCTCCATAACACACTTGTAATTTATCTAAGTATTTAACCAACTTGATGCCCAAAATTTGTTTCACAATAAGTTTTTATTTCATGCCTCTACGTGTTTCGAGCACATGTGCTCGAAACATGTAGAGGCATGAAATAAAAACTTATTGTGTAACAAATTTTGTGCATCAAGTTGGTTAAATACTGAGATAAATATACTGAGATGCACGGTCAGCAAAACGTCAAAACATTTATCATTATTTATTGATTCCCCCGGCTTATTTTGTTCAGTGCGAGTAGGAAAATTTATCATATAAATGCAGTCTTCGCTTCCTAACTTTACTTTTTATAGACGTAACGGAGTGGGATGGTTATTAAACAACACAGGATGATTGCAATCAGCGCCTAATTTCTGCTGAAAGAGATGAACTTGCTCTACAAACGTGGAAGGAGTAATGCATTATGATAGAGAATACAGCTCATGTTAGTTGCGAACTCAGCTGAAAATCTGAAGGTTGCAGCCAAATTAAAAAAAAAAAAATAGGAAAATTTAAACCATGCGCACTCGTTATGTTTCAATTGCAGCACCGGCCCTGTCTTATCTGCGAAAATGTTTCTCTTTATAATCACAAATTTACGAAAATGGGTTTTTTAACAAACCATTCTAATTCATGTTAAAAATTAAATGTCGAGGAATTTGTATTTATTCCACAAATCTCTCAAATTTTGAAGGACTAGATTGAATAAGTGGAAGTGGCTCTTAGTGAATGGCGTAGAAAGCAGTATTTCTTCAGTGACGGAATATTTTAATCATTGCCGAGACGGATCAAGAGCATCGGTGTGCTCGGGAATTATGTTGAAAAACAATGATGATTAAATGGACAAATAAAATATTTAAAAGTTGTAATAGCTGATCGTTTTATTCTTATGGCGTCGGTAACCTTTCTTACTGAACGACCCTTGTGTTAATTCGTGAGGAATTAGATACAAATGTTTGCCTTTCATATCTTGTCTCATAACAGTCATCTAAACAATTTGTTAGGGAGAGAAGAGAGTAAAAAGACGTTGAGCTAAAGGCAACAGACAGTCCGAAGCAAGCAAAGAAAAATGACCTGGAGAGAGTTTGTTCATTTGGGGCTGGTAAATATCTGAGATTCTAAACAGTACAGTTTTGATTTTTTTGTTTTCTAAAATTATCTTAAAAGTTGAGGCCTTAACCCCTCAGTCTATATCATTAAAAATTCGAAATTTAAGCCATTCTCTTCATCTTCTATATCCTATATGCCTGATACTGGAGAACTTTGTTTTGTTACCGCTTGTTATATTACAAATGGGCATTCGGCAATGACAAATTTTGATTCATCGACGTGTTGTGTGATGTTTCTAAACAAAATCTGGTACCTGTTGAAACCTAGCGCTCTTCATTATAGACAGAGATCGCTTACAGATGAACAAGCAAAAAGTGTTCATCAGGGAACGCGGTTCATATTTCAACATAAGTCTCACCCGACACTTATTACCTTGAGATTGAATGGGGCAGCATTTCCCGGGAACACTAGTTCCAGTGATTTGCTAATCGCTTGAATAATCGGAAATTTTAACTCCATAGATTTCCCTGATTGTATATTTAAGTACCAATTAATTAACACTACCAAAGCTGCATTTTGCGCATAAAATACTCTTTCGCCGTCTTTATATAACTCAAGATAAAGGGCGATTGTTTGCCTAAAATTATTAAACAGCCTAGTGTATTCCCTGAAACCCAGGAACACAATTGTAGGTGCGTTCGCTAAATGACGAAAAACGACTGCGAGGTTCGGCATATCTGATCCTCTGTCCGTCTGTGTGTCCACATGGAACAACTCGGTTGCCATCGGACAGATTTTCACGAAATTTGATTATTTTTTCTAAAATCTGTCGAGAAGATTCAAGTTTCATTAAAATCCGCCAAGAATAACAGTTAATTTACATGAATACCAATATGAAGTTTGATCATATATCGCTCAGTTCTTCGTAGAATGAGAATGTTTCAAATGTTTTAGAGAAAATCAAAATAATCGTTTTATGCACAATAACATATTTCTTAAAGCTGTGTTCTTTGTGAGATAATGTGGAAAAATACGATAGAACCAGACAAGCCACAGATGCCAATATAATGGACGCATGCGCGTTGCATTCTGGATAATTAAGGCTACAAGCACACACTCAGAAAATATAATACTTCTTGCTTTTCCACAGCAGCAGTGGTTTTACGAACTCCCTCCAATGGCATTTTACAAGTATACTGCCTGCCTTCTTATATAATTTAGATTTTTTTTCTGAAAGTGAAGTCGGTACAGAGTATTAGGTGAGTCGAGTATGTTAGGAGCTGTACAGTCGCATAAACTAGTTTCGATTTCCTACAAAGATCATGGGTTTTTCTCTAATAATGCAGAATTAACTCAATTTGTCTCGCACTTAATGTGTATTTTGGCCACTTTCTCCAGGTTTAAAGCGGCCATGGGGTGAATCTGACCGCTTACCTTCTTCTAATGTCGAGGTTAATAATTATTGGAGCTTTTCCTCCACTCATCACGCATGCCCACATGGTACGCACAGGCACCTTTCACGGCCTCTTCTTACGACTCTGCAGCCAACAAAATCCGATTCGTTAATTGTACCAGAGGAGATGTTCCACGTCATTGATAATCTATATTGCCTCTGCTGCACTGCTCTTACCTTCAAAAAGGGTAATGAAAAGCACCTCGCCTCGATGCAAAATGGAATGTGGACTTACTAATTACTTCAAGGAATGTACGAAGTTTTTTTCTTGTAAATAATACCAATAGCCTTGGCAAAAATAATGTCGGGGAAAAGGAGTGCGAATTGTCTCAGTTTTCAATACACGAAGGTAATCTAGAATGAAATGAAATAAAAATAATGTTGGCTTATATACAAACGTGTTGTAATCACGTTCATAATAAATCAACAACAATAATAATAATAATAATAATAACTCCTTCGTAAATTGGTAGCTTTTTTTCAATTCGGATATATTGGCCGCAGACAGGATGAGGGAGAATGAACGTGACGGATGGACATACAAGTATAAATAATTTTCATCTGTACTGTCTAAAAATTGTGAGCCACAGTGCTTTGAGGATAACACGATTTAATGCGATTTGGTGCCACACTACCGACTCAATGAAACACAGCTTTACACAAATCGCATGGAACCTGCAGTGAAGGTCGGAAGCAGGAGACGGGGTTTGTAACCTGTAGGTGTTTGATTATGCGCCGCACTACGCTTCTGTCATCTTTTCTCCCCTTCCCTCAAATTCCACAGTAATTTCTTGTCTTTGCAGAGTTTCAAGGTTATGAGAACTGAAATTCTCTTCACGGATTTGCTCAACATTCAAAATGTCTGAGAATGTCAAGCCTTTTCGACTGGTAAACAGACAGCTACATTCCGAAGTAACGTGATGTCCGTATCGTCAGTGTCCGGCAGCTCAAGAAGACTCTTCGGAAACTCAATTAATATAAGCATAGAATGTGTGGGGAGCATAATACACACTCTTAAGGAATTCTAATTTGAAGCAAGAATTGTATTCTACACTTTCAGTATAAAGTTTCATAAGAACTCAGCTGGTAAATATGGCAAAGATGAAAGATTAGAGAACACGGTTATGCAGACACGCGCTTAAGTCTTGTCGAACTGTTTGCCATGAAGAAGGTATAACAATGCTACGAAAACTTGGTAGCAGAATACCACTCTACTAACAAATAATCAAACCTTATGTTCATATATTTCTTTGTTTTATGACAAATCTTGTTGAATATTCCATATATACATTCTCATTTTGTTAATTTATCATGCCTTAATTTCGCTGTGATTAAAATAAACATGCTGCTTTGTCTCCAATTTAGTCGATACTTGCGAAGAGAAAAATTCCATGTCAACGGTAAACAGTCACCAGTTTATAGGAGTAGCGTAGTGCCTCCTTTTTCAAAGTAAATTAATTCAACAATAATCGACAACTTGATCTTGAAGATCGAAGATATAATCCCTCTTGTAAACCTCATTAACAAGGTGCAACACTTCAGAAGACCCGAATATTCGTCTACATAACACAACGAAAATGTTTGTTTACTCTGCTGTCAGTTCAGCAGGTTTCATCTCGGCACTTTGCCTTATCTCCTTCTTAACCTTACTTTAACAAAATCTGGGAAGCTAAACGTGTGATGTCTTGCCGTAACGTTACAAAAGCTTCGCTCTCTGCACTCACACAGACTGGAAATCGTAATACGAGGTTGTGTAACTAAATAATCTGACTGATTATGTAAACTGAGTACATTGTACTGACGTGTCGTGAGTCTTGTAACCTTCACGGTAAACACTTTCTTACTTTATGCGCTTCAAGCTTGCTTCCATGGCTGGAAACGTTGCTGGAATTAATCTTCGGAAAGCCCTTTCAATGCTGTTGTCGCTAAATCCTAGAGCTCTTATTGAGAAAGGAAGTCAAATAATATGTCACCTTTTATGGAAATCGAAGGGAAACGTTCAAGGGGTTTTTAAAATTTTGTTCTTTTGGGATGAGCAACAAACATGCTGGCGTAATAACAAAGTACACTACGGAAGAATATTTTGTACCTTGAAAATGGAGGCAGTAGATTTTCTCGAAATGTTTCTGTTTCTAAATGAATTTCTTCACTACCCATAAGACGGATTTAATATTCTCCACAAAAATAACATAAACGACTTTTAAAATTTTGCAGTTTTAAGAAAGGTAAATTCGTAATCGAAAACACCAGACAGAGAAAGAATGGAAAATGCATCATCGCTAGAAATCGATTTACCTGCATGTAAAGTAGTAATGTCTTCATTAGAAGTTCAGAAAACGTGACTATTTTAGACAATGCCAACTACTCTGTTGTTTAAACAACTGGTATTAATGTGTATCAAACTTTATTTCTTTTCCAACAATTGAGACTAGCTGAGACTAGCTTACTGAAGTGGCTCTGCTGAGTTCAAACACTTGTACTTGTTGAAGGAAATAGGTTTAGTTCTCGAAACATTTCTTTGGAAAGAAAATATGAGGTGTTGGTTGTTTCCAGTATAATAATACGATTTTTTAACACATCTTGAGAGAAAAATTCCGACAGTGACTATTAATCTACCTGACTGGCCACAAATGTGGCCACCCTGTCTTAGCTTGTTTCCAGACCGCATCTGTGCCCTTGAATCTATGACACTATTTATCTCAATCCATTAAGTACATACAGGACACTTTCTATGTACGAAGGGGTGCTGATAAGTCCTTAGCCCGACCAAGAAGGAAACAAGCTACAGCGACCAAACTCGGGATTTATTCAATATACTCCCCACGAAGCTCAGTACACTTCTTAGCCCGTAGCTCTAACTTTTGCAAGCCACTCAAAAAAATCAGAAATTTGTCCGTCCAACCAGGTCTCCGCGGCAGCAATGACCTCCGCGTCGGACGAAAAATGGCGACCTTTCAATTGTTTTTTCAGTCCAGGGAACAGGCGGTAGTTCGACGGGGCCAGATCCGGAGAATAGGGTGGGTTTTCAAGACACTGGAAGCCCGGGTAGGCCAGTTTCTTCTGGGTTGTAAGTGCCCGGTGAGCCGGGGCATTGTCGTGCAAGAACAAGACCTCTTTGGTGAACTTCCCGCGACGTTTTTCCTTCAAGATCTCCTTCAATTGCACCAGCAGAAATGAGTAATATTCCGCGCTGATAGTTTGGCCCGTTGGAAGATAATCAATAAGGAAGAAGTCGTCTTGATTCCAGAAAATCGAGGTGAGAATATTTCCAGAGGATTTTTTCCTTGGAATATTATGGGGCGGGGTGAGCCGCTATGCCGCCACTCCAGTGACTGTTGCTTTGTCTCCAGGTCATAGTGATATAACCAGGTTTCGTCTATGGTCATCAGTCGCGACAGAAAATCATTTGGATCGCGCCGAAAAAATTCCAAATGGTGCTCAGACGACTGGCACCGGTGACATTTTTGGTTCGCGTTCAGGCATTTCGGCACCAACTTCGCGGAGAGCTTCCGCGTGTCCAAATTTTCATGAATGATGGACTCAAACCGCTCACGTGAGACGCCCAGTTGCTGAGCTATTGATTTAGCCGAAATCCGGCGGTCTTCCAAGATTAGCTCGTGAATTTGATCAATAATCTCCAGGGTGGTCACTGTTTTGGGTCGTCCAGGACGAGGCGCATCACAGGTAGAAAAATCACAACGTTT
>Ga0123354_10000354_pt1 | contig 43156 bp, 42 predicted proteins | sample TergutLab28metaG_2_FD_97872 | JGI IMG/M metagenome (GOLD analysis project Ga0123354, IMG submission 97872) | Labiotermes labralis P4 segment gut microbial communities from Petit-Saut dam, French Guiana - Lab288 P4 | ecosystem: Host-associated > Arthropoda: Insects > Digestive system > Gut ... | reverse complement strand
TCTTTGGCGGAGCAAGGGCGCATGTAATGCGCCGGGCTTCCGGTTTCCATTAACCTCAAATCGGCATCAAGCAATCGGCAAAGGAAAAGGCTCTTGAAGGGATCCCTTCAAGAGCCTGGTTTCTGGAAACTAACCCCCGGCGCTAACCCCCGGTGGTTTTTTTGAAGGAAACTTCACGCAACGCATTGGAATCTTATGGTGTTCCAATTTTGGCGTAAAGGTCCAGGGAGGTCACACCTCCCTGGCGGGGTCCAGGGGGCAGCGCCCCCTGGCCGCCTACCAGGTAAGCGCGTTCGTCTCCAGGCAGTATTTTGCCCCTTCGCCACAGGGGGGGATAACGTAGTCGCCGTCGAAGCAGGCCAGGCAGTAGCGGGGATCGAGCTTGTCCGCGCCCACGGATTCGAGCAGGCCTTCGATGGAGAGATAGTGCAGGCTGTCCAGGCCGATATACCGGGCGATGTCTTCCACGGAGTTGTTGGCGGCGATGAGTTCCCCTTTGGAGGAGAAATCAATGCCATAGAAGCACGGGAACTTGATGGGCGGGCAGCTTACGCGCATGTGTATTTCGCGCGCGCCGAGTTCGCGGAGCTTTTTTATGCGGGTGCGAATCGTCGTGCCGCGCACGATGGAGTCCTCAACGATGAGGATGCGTTTGCCTTTTATCATGGAATGTACGGGATTCAGCTTCACGCGCACGGAGAAGTCCCGCATGGATTGGGAAGGCTGGATAAAGGTACGCCCTACGTAGTGGTTCCGCACCATGGCCATCTCAAAGGGCAGGCCGGACGCCTGGGCGTAACCGACCGCCGCATAGACCCCGGAATCCGGGAACGGCATGACGTAATCGGCGTCAACCGGGGCCTCATTGGCGAGGATTCGTCCCATGAGCTTGCGGCAGCAATAGACCTCTTCGCCAAAGACCAGCGAATCGGGCCTGGCGAAATAGACCAGCTCGAAGATGCAGCGTTTGAGGGGTTTGGGTTCGCTTATGCGGTGGGAACAGAGGCCGTTGCGGTCAATGACCAGCATCTCGCCCGGTTCCACGGCGCGCAGGTACTTGGCTTCCACGAGGTCGAAGGCGCAGGTCTCGGAGGACAACACGTAGTGATCGTCCAGGCGGCCCAGGCACAGGGGGCGCACGCCGTGTGGATCGCGCACGGCGATCATTTTGTCGTTGGCCAGGATGATGAGCGAATAGGCGCCCTGCACCTTTTTGCAGGCCGCCTGTATGGCCTCCTCGATCGTGCCGCCATTTAGATGTTTGGCGATCAGGTGGACGAATACCTCGGAATCCATGGTGGTCTGGAAGATGGACCCCGCGGCCTCAAGCTCGGCGCGAAGCTCCATGGTGTTCACCAGGTTGCCGTTGTGGGCGATGGCCAGCTGCCAGTCGCCGAAGCGCACCAGAAACGGCTGGGCGTTACGGATGAGCGAGGCCCCGGTGGTGGAATAGCGGGTGTGGCCCACGGCGATGGAGCCTTTGAGTTCCCGGCCCAGGTGACGCTCGTTGAAGACATCGGCCACCAGGCCCATGCCTTTTTGCTCGCGGATGCCCTGCCCATCCCAGGTGACGATCCCGGCGGATTCCTGGCCCCGGTGCTGCAGGGCGTAGAGGCCGAAATACGCCATGCGCGCGGCCTCAGGATGGCCGTATATGCCGAACAGGCCGCAATACTCTTTTTTACTCATGCATGTTCTCGAAGGGTCACTTGCTGTAATGTTCTTGCAGGCTTTTGACGCCAAGCCCCGATCCGCCGTCTTTTATGGCCTGGGCCATGGCCTTGGCCCCGGCCACGGTGGTCGTATAGGGCACGCCGTAGAGGAGCGTGGTCTGACGCAGCTGCGAGGAATCCCGCACGGTTTTTTTGCCGGACACGGTGTTCACCATAAGCTGAATGTCGCCGTTAATCACCATGTCCGCGGCGTTGGGCCGCCCCTCATACACTTTGAGGACCTTTTCTGCCGCGACGCCATTTTCATTGAGGACCGCGGCCGTGCCGCCGGTGGCCACGATCTTGAAGCCCAGGTCCGCGAACATCCGGGCGGCGGGCACAATGGCCTTTTTGTCGCAGTCGTTCACGGTGATGAACACCGTGCCGGAGAGCGGCAGCCGCTGTCCGGCGGCCAGCTGGCTCTTCATGAAGGCCAGGCCGAAGTTCGCGTCCACACCCATCACCTCGCCGGTGGAGCGCATCTCAGGCCCCAGAAGCACGTCCACGCCGGGGAAGCGGTTAAACGGAAACACCGACTCCTTGACCGCGATATAGCCGCCCTTGCGTAAACCCCAGGGGTTCAAGTCCTTGAGGCTTCGTCCCATCATAACCATGGTGGCCAGTTTGGCCAGGGGCACGCCCGTGGCCTTGGACACAAAGGGCGAGGTGCGCGAGGCGCGGGGATTGACCTCCAGAATATAGACCACGCCGTCTTTCAAGGCGAACTGGATGTTCATGAGGCCGACCACGCCCAGTTCCAGGGCCAAGGCTGTGGTCTGGCGTTCGATTTCCGCGATTATGTCCGGCGGGAGAGTGTGCGGGGGCAGCACGCAGGCCGAATCCCCGGAGTGGATGCCCGCTTCCTCGATGTGTTCCATGATGCCCGCCACGTAGGTGTCCGTGCCGTCGCAGAGCGCGTCCACGTCGATTTCCGTGGCGTTCTCCAGGAATTTGTCAATGAGGATTGGATGTTCCGGGGAAACCCGGACTTCCTTTTCGAAGTACGCGGCAAGCCCCTCTTCGTCATAGACCACGGCCATGGCCCGGCCGCCCAGCACGTAGGAGGGCCGCACCACCACGGGATAGGTGATCTCCCGGGCGATTTTTTTGGCCTCATCAATGCTGAACGCCGTACCGTTGGGAGGCTGGGTAAGTTTGAGTTTTTTCAGGAGCGCCTGGAAGCGTTCGCGGTCCTCGGCGCGGTCGATGGAATCAGGAGACGTGCCGAGAATCGGCACGCCCGCGCGCATGAGCGGCACGGCAAGATTGAGCGGCGTCTGGCCGCCGAACTGCACGATGACCCCGTCCGGCTTCTCGTGTTCGATGATGTTCAGCACGTCCTCGAAAGTGAGCGGTTCGAAGTAGAGCTTGTCCGAGGTGTCGTAGTCCGTGGAGACGGTCTCCGGGTTGGAGTTGACCATGATGGACGTAATGCCCATCTCGCGAAGCGCGTATGAGGCGTGGACGCAGCAATAGTCGAACTCGATGCCCTGGCCTATCCGGTTGGGACCGCCGCCTAGGATCATCACCTTGCGGCCTGCGCTTGACGCGCGCTCATTATCCGCCACGCCACCTGCCACGCCGGTTTCATAGGTGGAGTAGAAATACGGGGTGTAGGCCTCGAACTCGGCCGCGCAGGTATCCACCAGATAATAGGTTGGCGTGACCTCAAATTTTTTGCGGATGTCGCGGATGTCCTGTTCCGGCTTTTTCCAGAGTGCGGCCAGTTGGCGGTCGGAGAAGCCGTACTGCTTGGCTTTACGCATCACCGCCGCGTTTATGCACCCTTCCAGGGCAAAGGCGCGAAGTTTGGCCTCCATATCCACGATTTCGCGCATCTGGCGCAAAAACCAGGGATCAATCTTGGAGGCCTCGAAGATTTCCTGATCCGTCATGCCGCACAGCATGGCGCTGCGGATATCGAAGATGCGCCGCGAGTTGGGCTTGCGAAGCGAGGCCAGGATGGCGTCGCGGTCGAACTCGCGCGCGTCGTATTCCTTGGAGAGGCCTGGCATCCCCACTTCGAGAGAGCGTAAGCCCTTTTGCAGGGCCTCCTTGAAGGTGCGCCCGATGCTCATGGCCTCGCCCACGCTCTTCATGGCCGTGGTCAAAAAGTCCTCGGCTCCCGGAAACTTCTCAAAGGTGAAGCGGGGAATTTTCACCACCACATAGTCTATGGTTGGCTCAAAGGAGGCCATGGTTTCGCGGGTGATGTCGTTGGGAATTTCGTCCAGCGTATAGCCCACGGCAAGCTTAGCCGCGATTTTTGCGATGGGAAAGCCCGTGGCTTTGGAAGCCAGGGCCGACGAGCGCGACACGCGCGGATTCATCTCAATGACGATCAGTTCGCCGTCTTCGGGATTCACGGCGAACTGGACGTTGGAACCGCCGGTCTCGACGCCGATCTCGCGCATGATGGCGAGCGCGGCGTCGCGCATCCGCTGGTACTCGTCGTCGGTCAGGGTCTGGGCCGGGGCCACGGTGATGGAGTCGCCCGTATGCACGCCCATGGGGTCGATGTTTTCAATGGAACAGATGATGACGCAATTATCGTTTTTGTCGCGCATCACCTCAAGCTCGTACTCTTTCCAGCCCAGCGCGGAACGTTCAAGCATCACTTCAGATTTCATGGAGAGGGCCAGACCGCGTGAAGCGATCTTTTCCAGGTCTTCCATGTTGTAGGCCACGCCGCCGCCCGAGCCGCCAAGCGTGAACGCCGGACGCACGATGATGGGAAACGGTATCTTTTTGCCCCAGAAGCGCACATCCTCCAAGGTGTGACAGATGCCGGATTCGGGCACGTTAAGCCCGATCTTTTTCATGGCCGCCTTAAATTCCTCGCGGCTCTCCGCCTTTTTGATGACGGCCAGGTCCGCGCCGATAAGTTCCACGTTAAAATGGTCCAGCACCCCGGATTCGGCCAGGGCCACGGCGGTGTTCAGGCCCGTCTGGCCGCCCAAGGTGGGCAAAAGCGCGTCCGGGCGCTCGCGCTCGATGATTTTCGCCACGATGTCCGGGTCGATGGGTTCCACGTAGGTGCGGTCGGCCAGTTCGGGATCGGTCATGATGGTGGCCGGGTTGGAATTGACCAACACCACCTGGTAGCCCTCTTCCTTTAAGGCCTTGGCCGCCTGCGAGCCGGAGTAGTCGAATTCGCAGGCCTGACCGATGATGATGGGGCCGGAGCCGATGATGAGAATTTTTTTGAGATCAGTGCGTTTGGGCATGGTCGGGGTTGGTTTGAGGTTTGCTGCGCGCGTGATTTACGCGACTTAGCCCCAGGCGGCAAGTCCCATGAAACCGCCGCCAGATGGGAGTAAGGAAAAAAGGCCTGGCCTCCCTTCAAGAAGGCTGGACCCCTTTTCTTCCAAAATGTTCAGATCGTATCGCTAGAACTCATACTTGAGGCCAATCCGGCCGGAAAAGCTCTGTCCGTTATTGTTTCCCAGCCCCAGATTGTAGTCCCCGGCGGCGAAGGCCGACAGACGTTTAGTCAATTGCCCGGAAACGCCCAGGCCCGCCTGGCCCCAGGTCCCCCCCAGGGAGGTTTTAAGCCCCGTGGGATATTGACCGTTGATGTTGGTGAAGGTGGTCTTGGCGTCGTCGCCCATCTGATGCCACACGTTGACGCGCGCCCAGACCGTGCCCTTTTTGCCGGACTGCGTCCGCCAATCCTTCGTCACGCGCGCGCCGACGCGGCCGGTCCAGGCGGTGATGTTCTGATACTTCACACGCCCGTACTGATCCGAATCATTGGCCAGTTGGTCCCGCTGCCAGATGATCTGGGCCTGCGGCTCAATGGCCCACCCTTGGCCAAGCCGGATGGGATAGCCGCCCTCAAGAGAGCCTGCGAGGCCAAAGCCGTTGGGATGGATCTTGTTGCCTTGTTCGGAGCGTGCCTCGCCGCCCGCATACCATGTGGCTTGCAGCACGGCGTCCACATACCAGCCGGGCTGGCCCGTCAAGGTGTAGTAGCCGCCAAGCGAGTAGCCGTCCATGTCCACGGTTCCGGCTTTGGATGAGTTGTACGCTTGATTCACGTCCGCATGGCCGTGCATGTACCCGCCGTAGAGCCCGGCCACGTGGCGAAGGCCGTTCTCACTGTGCAGGCGCAAAGCGTCGAAGCCTATCTGCACCCCGTCAATGCCGAAATCATAGCTCGGCCCCTGATTGGCGAAGCTGCTCGCGCTCTTGCCAAAGCCCACGTGCCCGAATTCGCCGAACACGCGCAGCCATCCGGCCTTGTCCTGACCGGCCCCGCTGGCCAGGCGGTCTTCGCTCACGCGGTCGTGGTATGTGCCAAGCATGGTCCGGCCCATACGCTCCATCAGGGCCGGAGCGGCCATGTACACCGGCACTTCCATGCGGTAGTCGGGCAGGGACCGGGTGGCCACGGGCACGATGACCGCGCCGGGGTCGGCCTCTGCGATGTTTTCGATCTGAAGAATCTCGTCCACCGGGTCGGATGGGTCGGCGGGAACAATGACGACCTCTGGCGTTGACGGACCCGGCGGAATGACAAACTCTGGTATTGACGGCGGCGAGTAGGCGCTGCGCAGATACCAGTCATCAGGCGAGGTTTGGTCCACGCTGCCGCGGTAGAGCAAGTAATCATACGCGCCGGCGGTCACCTGGCCGGAAAGCGTGAAGGCGCCCAAAGCGGTGGAGCCGCCATTTGCCGTTTCAACCACCGGGATGCCGCTGCCGACGGTCAGCGCGCCAAGCCCTCCGGCATTGCTGATCCGCAAAAACGTCGAGCCGGTGGCCGTGCCGCCGTTTATGACAAGCTTGTCCGAAGGCGATCCGTCCGCGCCGAGATGGGTATTTAAGAGAATCGTGCCGCCCAGGCCGACATAGTTTCCATTGACGGTCAACACCGCGCCCGGCGCGGTGTTGACGCCCATGCTGATAAGGCCGGCATTGGTCAGGCCGGCGACAGCCTGACTGAAGCCATTAAGGCTCAGCGTGCCGGCTGAACCCACGTTCATCGCCGAATTCGGGCTGAGCGCGTTCGCCGTTCCGGCCTGCAGCGCGCCCGCCAGGATATTGGTATCGCCTGAGTACGTACTCGCGCCGGTCAGGGTCAGCGTACCCATGCCGGTCTTGGTCAGGCTTCCCGTGCCGGCAATGACGCCGCCGAAGTCAATGATGTTTAGGCCTGTGTCCAGGGTGACGCCGGTCTGTGCGCTGCCGGTCGGCGTGGTGTCCAGGGCTGCGATGTTGGCTTCGCCGGAATACCCGAAATTGACGAACTGGAAGTTTGCCGCCCCATGGACGGCGGCGGTGTTGTCCTTGTTCAGGGTATTGCCGGTAAAGGCGTCGCCGGCGCCGGAACCAACCCGGCCGCCGGACAGATCGGAATCCTGCAAAACCGCCGTGCCCGCGATGGTGATTTCATTGCCCGTCGCCGTGCCTCTGGCGCTGTAACCTCCGTAAATCGCACCTTTTACGCTGCCGCCGGTGATCGTTACCGCGTTGTTCACAACAGCGCCGCCGCCCCCGGAAGAACCGCCGTAAACCGCCGCGGTGACGTTCCCGCCGGTGATGAGTATGGCGTTCCCGCCAATCGGCCCCGCGCCATTGATGCTCTGTCCGCCGAATACAGCGCCGTTTCCGATGGTCCCGCCGCTGACATCGACCCAGTTCCCGGTGATGGAGGAGCCCGCTTGTCCCCGTCCGCCATAGATGCTGGCGTTATTTATGGTTCCGCTTTCCAGAGCGACTGAGTTGTCAGAGACGGTGTTCATGCCGATGCCGCCGTATGCCCCCGCAACGATCGCGCCGCTCGCGGTTATAGATCCCCCACTTATTACAACGCTGTTTCCAAAGAGTATGCCGTTGTTTCCTTGCGAGTAAGCGCCATACAGATTGCCCCGGAGGACCGCGCCGCCGCCGATGAAAACGGAATTTCCAAGGAGCTGATTACTGTTGCCGCCGTCCACCCAGGCGCCGAACACAATGCCGCGCGCCGTGGCGTTGGCGATGTTTACGATGTTCTCGTTTGCAAAGCCGGACTCGCTCCACCCGCCGTAAACATTTCCGGTGGAAGAAGCTGTCGTGCCGATGGTCGCCGCGCCCCTGACGAAGACCGTGTTCTCCGAGGCGACCGCGCCGCCAAGGCCCCACCCGCCGTAGGCGTTTCCAGTCACCGCGTTGCCGCTATTGATGTTCAGAGTATTGCCCGCGGGATTGCCGTCCCCGGCTCTTCCGAAACCATCAAGGCTGTTGCCGTATGCGCTGCCGCTGACATACACGCCGTTGGGAATGTTTACGATGGCGGCAAAAGACATGGGATCAAAAAGGGTCAGGACAAGACAAAAGCCGATACCGAGAAAAAGTGACAGGATATATTTCATAATACCCTCCAAGCCACAGTGTTCAAAAAACGCCGCTCCGTTACGAGAACGAAATTTTTCTGTATGCAGAGTACGCAACTTAACTCCAGACGGCAAGTCTCATGGAATTTTCCGGAAAATCCGGGCTGTTTGCGTCGTTAAAGCGGCTGTCAGCGGCATGTTTGCGGCACATTTCCGGAGGTTTTCCGGTAAAACCGGGCGATATTGACATCCGCGCAAGCTTCAATAAGCTACCAGCAAATCGCGGGAGAATGTCCTTGAAACAACGCTTCGCACTGGCCGGAATCATCGCTCTGGGCGTCGTCCTTTTGGACCAGATCGCCAAATGGAAAATCCAGCAAACCCTCGCCTTATATGCATCCAAAGAGGCGATCCCCGGCTTTTTCAATCTGGTCCATACGATGAACAGAGGCGCGGCCTTCGGCTTCCAGAACAACCCGGACGGCGCCTGGCAGCCCTACTTTTTTATGGGGGTCACGGCGCTGGCCATTGTCATCATCATAAACCTGCTAGCCCGCGCCGACAACGGCTCAAGGCTTTTTGTGGTCGCCCTGGGGCTCATTCTCGGAGGCGCGGCCGGCAACATGATTGACCGCCTGCGCTACGGACAGGTGGTGGATTTTCTTGAATTTTATGTCAAATCATTTGTCTGGCCCGCCTTTAATGTGGCCGACATCGGCATCACCCTGGGATCAATAGCGCTTATCATCTCCTTTTATACGCGCCCGAAGGCAAAGGCCTGACCAACCCTCCCTTGCCAAAAGGCCGGACCAGAGATAGCTATCCATCCATGAATCTTACCGCCGCCCTTGCGCGAGTGCCTCACTGGTTCTTTTGGGTCATAGGCCTGTGCATCTTCCTCAACTTCTGGGCCATCGCCCATGTGTTTTACCGCAACTTCCCCACCCCGCAGGAAAAGATGATCTGGCTGTGTCTGGCCGTGTTTGTGCCGGCCTTGGGGCCCATCATCTATCTCGCGGCTGGCGTGAAAAGAGGAACGAAAATACAATGAATGTTCGCATCTACCCCGTATTGCTGCTTCTTTTCCTCACAGGCTGTGGGGCTTCCGAACCCTCCGACGGTCCGGTCAGAGGCCAGCCCATTGACCCGCAGATGCAGGCCCAGGCGGATCGCGAAGCCGCGGTCAGCGACCTGCAATCCCAGGTGCAGCGCCTTTCGGCGCAAGTCGAAGACTTAAACCAGCGCGTCAGAGCTTTACAGGGCTCAGGGGACGTCAGCTTGCCTGAACTTTCCAAGCACATCCAGAAGGTTGAAGGCGACATGCGGCAGATGGGCTCCCAGCTTGGCGTCGAAGTGGGCGGACAGCAGATGGGGCCGCCAGCGGAGACCGGACAGCCCCAGGGACCGGCACCTCAAGCACAGCAAGCGGGACCACGGCCGGCCCCCCAGCAGCCCGCTCCGCCAGCCCGGTCCGCAAATGTTGATCCGGCCGAGGCCCTCTACACAAAAGGCAAACAGGCCTTCCAGGCCAGAGACTACGGTGCCGCCGCCTCTCTTTTAAGCGACGTGGCCACAAGCTACCCCAAACACGCTCTGGCCCCGGACGCCTCCTTCCTGGCCGGCGAGGCCTATTTCCAGAAAGGCGACTGGGGACAGGCGGCGTTGAGCTACGACACGGTCATCAAAAAATTCCCCAAGAATCCGAAGGTTCCGGCAGCCATGCTCAAGATGGGCATGGCGTTCCAAAAGATGAACAAAAAGGACGCCGCCCGTTACGAATTCCAGGCGCTTATCAAGCAATTTCCCAAATCCGCCGAAGCGCGTCAGGCTCAAAAGTTTATCAAGTAAGGAAAACGCCGTGACCGAAGTACGTAAAATCGTCCATCTGAGCTTTCCTCCCGATACATCGGGAAAGCCTGTGGTCTGCAATATCGCCAGGCACTTCGACCTGTGCTTCAACATCGTAAAGGCCCAGATCAGCCCCCGCGAGGTAGGGGGAATGATCCTTGAGATATACGGCCAGGAAGAATCCATGCAAAAGGGCATCGCATACCTGAAGGAGCATGGGATTACGATCACTCCCGTGGCCCAGAAGGTGCGCCGCGATGAGGATACATGCGTTCATTGCGGCGTATGCACCGCCCTGTGCCGTCCCCAGGCGCTTAAAATTGACTCTGACACCCGCAAAATACGTTTCGATTCCGAAAAATGCGCGGCGTGCGAGATGTGCGTTACAGTCTGTCCGGTTCACGCCATGGAGACGCTCCCGGACGACGGTATTCTGTAGAGGGCTTTTCATGCGGCGATACTATCCTCTTTTCGCGGACCTCACCCGCAAACGCTGCCTTGTCGTTGGCGCGGGCGAAGTGGGCCGCCGCAAAATCGCGACCCTTGCCGCCTGCGGCGCGCAAGAAGTTTTGGTCCTTGATACCCGCGTCCCGGACGCCAGCCTGCAAGAAGTCCTCGCGCATCCGGCTGTACGCTTTGAACAGCGTCCCTACCAAGACTCCGACCTCGAAAACCGTTTTCTGGTGATCGCCTCCACAAGTGACGAGGAGTTGAACTGGTCCGTAAGCCGCGCCTGTGAGGCGCGCGGCATCCTCTGCAACATCGTGGACCAGCCTGAAAAATGCAGTTTCATTGTCCCGGCACTGTTTACCCAGGGAGATCTGACCGTGGCCATCTCCACCGGAGGGGGGTCGCCCGCCCTGGCCCGCAAGATCCGCGAGGGACTTGGAGAATTCTTGGGCGCCGAATACGGAGCGGCGCTTACGCTTATGAGCCGCCTGCGTCCCATGGTCCTGGACCTGGGGCTGGGTTCGCCGGCCAATGCCGCCGTGTTTCGAGGCCTCATTGAGTCCGGCATACTTTGCGCGCTCAAAGAAAAGGACGTGGCCAAGGCGTCGGAGCTTTTGGCAACGCAGCTGCCGGGACAAATCGTCCCGCGCATCCCGGAGCTTCTGGATGGCCTGGACTGAATATCTCCTCTACGCCGTGCTTTCTTTGTATCTCATCGGCAGCGGCGGCCACATCTGCGGCATCCTTACCCGCAAGGAACGTCCCCGGGTTGCGGGGGGATTTATCTCCGCAATAGGTTTTGCACTGCACGGAACAACGCTCGTCCTGCAGCTTCTGAACGATCCCCATCTGGCCGTGGCCCAGGGCGAATTTTATCTGAGCCTTTTTTCCTGGAGCGTGCTGCTTATTCTTTTCATCCTCTGGATAAAGCTCAAGCTCTCTTTCCTGGGGCTTATCGCAACCCCCCTGGCGTTTATCATCCTGCTCGGCTCCCAGACGGTCACCGCCTCCCGGCTGCCTTTGCCCGCCTCCATGGCCGGATTATTTTTTGGGCTGCACATTGTGGCTCTTTTCTGCTCGATAGGGCTCATGGCCATGGCCGCCATGGCTGGGGCGGCCTATATCCGGCTGGAAAGACGCATCAAATCCAAGGAGAAATTGACAGGCGCCTGGAGTACGCTTCCGTCTTTGGACAAACTCGACGCGGCCAACCGCATCTGCGTGACGGTGGGCTTTCCGCTTTACACGATAGGGCTTGTCGTAGGATTTTTATGGGCGGCACTGACATGGGGACGCTTTTTCTCCTTTGATCCCAAAGAAGTGGCGGCGGTTTGCATTTGGCTCCTCTTCGCCTATCTCTTCCATCAGCGCATGGCTCTTGGCTGGCGCGGCCGCAAGACCGCCTGGCTTGCCGTCTGGGTGTTCGGTTTAAGCGTCTGCTCGATGCTCCTCAACTTTCTGGTCAAAACGCACCACAGTTTTTCCTGATGCAGCACGATATCCACCTCTTCGGCTTGAACCACCGCACAGCGGACGTTTCCGTGCGGGAATGTTTCTCCTTAAAAGAAGAGAAGGTGTTCGAGACCTTTGCCCAGAGCGTCGGCCGCGTGGCGGACGAAATGCTGCTCGTCTCTACATGCAACCGGGTGGAGCTTCTCGTGGTGGCCAGACGGGGTTCGGCCGTCTCCTCTAAGGTCCTCGACCACTGGGCCCAGGCCAGCTCCCGTAACGTCAGCGACTTGGCCCCGCATATCTACGAACACCGCGATCTGGCCGCAGTGGAACATCTCTTCCTTGTGGCCGCGGGACTTGACTCCATGGTGCTTGGCGAGCCGCAAATCTTGGGCCAGTTGAAACAGGCCTACAAGACGGCGGTAGAACGAGGCCAGGCCAAGGTGGTCGTCAACAGGCTGTTGCACAAGGCCTTTTCCGTGGCCAAGCGCGTGCGCACTCAGACCGGCATCGGCGCGAGCGCCGTGTCCATAAGCTACGCCGCGGTCGAACTCGCCAAACGCATTTTCGGAGATATGGACGGCAAAAAAGCCATGCTCGTCGGCGCGGGCGAAATGGCGGAACTCGCCGCCACACACCTTACCAATGCGGGCGTCGCCTCTCTTTGCGTGGTCAACCGCACGTTATCGCGCGCCGAAGAACTGGCGTCGCGCTTCAAGGGAACCGCCCACTCCTTCCTTGATCTCACAACGCGTCTGCCGGAGGTGGACATCGTCATCACCTCCACCGGCTCCGCCGAGCCCATCATCCGGGCCAAGGACGTCAAGGAGGTTATGAAAAAGCGCAAGCACCGCCCCATGTTTTTCATTGATATCGCCGTGCCGCGCGACATCGATCCCGACGTCAACGGTTTGGACAACGTCTATCTCTACGATATTGACGATCTCAAAGAGGTGGTGGAGGAAAATAAGGCCCAGCGCCAAACCGAAGCCGAAAAGGCCCGCGAGATCATCCAAACCGAAACCGCCACGTTCGGCCGCTGGCTTGACTCGCTCGATCTCCAGCCCACCATCGTGGATCTTTTGTCGCATGGCGAAATGCTGGCCAAAAAGGAACTCAAAAAAACCCTCAAGCGCCTGGGGCCCGACTGCGCCGAAGACGTCCGCCAGGCCGTGGAAGTTCTGGCGCTGACGCTTTCGCACAAGCTCTACCATGATCCGCTCATTTTTTTGAAGCGGCGCGCGGCGGAAGAGACGAGCGAACGCTTTCTGGACCTGGCCCGGCGCATGTTCAACCTGGACGGCGACATAGCGCCCCCGGACGCGCATCTGGACCGCAAAGGCGAGTTGGACGAGGGGTAACCATGCGCGCCTACACCATTGACGAACTCTACAGCGAGGATGTGGCCAGGATCGAACAAACTCTCACCCGTAAAGGCTGGACCGGCGCGATAAAGGGCATTTACTACATGCCCATTGCCGAAGAGTTCCTTGGGCCAGAGCAGCGCGAACACGGCTCGTCCTGCGGACCGTTTTTTCTGCCATTGGAAGTCGGAGATAACTGGGTACGCCTCGAATTTCTGGTGCGCTCGCGCAAAATCCTGCGCTGCTCCTGCGTGGCATACGCAAATCCCAAGCTGCGCGAAGAAATGATCAATACCCTGGACAACCTCATCAAGTCGCTGGATATTGCGGTCTAGTGAAGACGATTCAAGAACCAGACTGGGAAAACGCAGTCATCCCACACGGACTGCAAGAGCTTTCGCCGTGGGCGGCCAGATTATGCCTTGCCGTGGAGCGTTTCGCCAGACAACTCCTCAAAGACGCGCCTCAAAAGGGACCGCTTCTCATCGCCCTGTCCGGCGGGCCCGATTCCATGGCCCTCATCATGCTCATGAATCTCCTGGCTGGGCGGCTCGGTTTTACGTTAGCGGCCGCCCACCTGGATCATGGACTGCGCCCAGAATCCATTGAGGACGTTCGATTTTGCAAAAATTTCTGCCGCCGTCTGGATATCCCTTTCCACTTGGCAGCCGTGGACGTAGGAAAGCTGGCCCATGAAACACACACAGGCATTGAAGATGCGGGCCGCAAGGCCCGATACGCCTGGTTTACGCAGGTGAGCGAAGAGATCAGCGCGTGTGCCGTGGCTACAGGACACCAGTTGGATGATCTGGCCGCCGATCAACTCATGCGCCTTATGCGCGGCGCCGGCTGGCCCGCCCTGGGGGGGATGCCCGCATGGGACCCCAGCCGCCGTCTTGTGCGCCCACTCCTTATGACCCCAAAAGCGGACCTCATCCGCTTTCTTCAAGAGCTGCGCATCCCCTGGCGTGAGGACGCCTCCAACGCGCAAAAGCGCTTCACCCGAAACCGCGTGCGCCTGGATATTCTGCCGCTCTTTCTTAAGGAAAATCCCGGCTATCTGGAGACGTGCGCCGAACTCTGGCGTCAGGCCGCCATGGACCGGGAGCATTGGGAACAATGCGCCGTTGAAGCGGAAACCGCCGCCCCCGATCCCGCAGATCCCGGTTTTCTCCCCAACGCGATGCTTCACGCCTCGTCCGCCGCCCTGCGTCTTCGCCTCTACAAGCGAGCCGTGGAGGCCCTGGGACCCGGCCAGCCACTGTCCGGCGCTCTGCGCCGCCTGGATCAGGCCTGGCAAACACGTGCGGTTGGGAAGCGGCTCCAATTCCCCGGCGGCAAAACCGCCGAAGTCACGCACGGCGGCATCCAATTTCACGGCGTTGACACTCTGGAAGGCTAACGATAGGGAACTTCACCGATTGTTACTTTTTCAACAAGGAGGCGGCGCGTGAATATTCTGATCTTCGGGCCTAACGGCAGCGGCAAGGGAACCCAGGGTTCCCTGGTCAAAGACAAGTACCATTTGGCGCATATCGAGTCCGGCGGCATCTTCCGCGAACACATCGGCGGCGGGACCGAACTCGGCAAAAAGGCCAAAGCCTATATAGACCGCGGCGACCTCGTGCCCGACGACATCACCATCCCCATGGTGCTTGAGACCCTTAAAACCAAGGGCAAGGGCGGCTGGCTTTTAGACGGCTTCCCCCGCAATATCGTGCAGGCGCAAAAACTTTGGGAAGCCCTCAAGTCCGAGAACCTGAAGCTCGACTACGTGATCGAGATCCTCCTGCCCCGCCAGGTGGCCAAAAACCGCATCATGGGTCGGCGCATCTGCAAAAACGATCCCACCCATCCCAACAATATCTTCATTGACGCCATAAAGCCCAATGGCGACGTATGCCGCGTCTGCGGCGGCGCCCTCTCCGCCCGCTCCGACGACCAGGACGAGGCCGCCATCAACAAGCGTCACGACATCTACTACGACTCCAAGACCGGCACTCTCGCCGCCGCCTACTTCTTCAAAGATCTCGCGGCCAAAGGCGTCACCAAGTATATCGAATTAAACGGCGAAGGCAGCATCAACTCCATCAAGGATACCCTGCTCGCGCAGTTAAAGTAACGCGTACAGCCCGCAGTATCGTAAGCCCTGGCGGAAAACTCCGCCAGGGCTTTTTATTTACAACGCCCCTGGACCTCACCTCCCCATTTCGTTTATGTGGAACATACAGTCATTGCCGAGAGGCCCCTATGCACGATCCAGATTTTCCACGAGTTCTCACCGTTGAGCCCACCACTCGCTGCAACATGCGTTGCGCCATGTGCGTCAAATCGTCCATGGACCCGCGCGCGTCCGAAGGCGACCTGTCTCTGGATGTGTTCAAACGCCTTGAATCCTGCCTGCCTCACGCTTCGCGCGTGATATTTTCCGGTGTGGGCGAACCGCTCCTAAACCAGCAATTGCCGGAAATGATCGCCTTTGCCAAACGCCACCTGCCGCCTGAAAGCAATATCGCCATGCAGACGAACGCTCTGTTGCTTACGTCCGAAAACGCGCTTGCGCTTGTGGATGCCGGACTCGATACGGTCTGTATTTCTCTCGATTCGCTGGACGCCACTGATGGCGACCGCCTGCATGGAGCGGCCCGTATTAAGGCCGTGGATCACGCTTTCAAATATCTTGGCGACGCCTCCAGGACTCTTGGCAAGCCTCTGCGTCTGGGGATTGAAGTCGTGCTGATGCGCGGTAATGTCCATGCCCTTGCCGATCTGGTGCGCTACGCCTTCGAGCGCGGCGCGAACTTTGTCCTGGTCAGCCATGTGTTTTCCTATACTGCCGAGGCCGCGCGCGCTTCGCTCTTTAACCCCAATCCGCCCGAAGCGATGGAATATTTTGAGAAATACGAGAAGCTGGCCGCCGCCGAAGGACTTTCCCTTGAGGATTATTACCGCATCCTGTGGAAAGTGGGAAAAACGGAAGAGGAAAAACGGCTCATGAATCTGGTGCGGCTCATGCAGCAGGACGCCAATGCGCACGGCGTCTGGATGAATGTGAAGAGCCTTTTTGCGTGGAGCGGCGCGGACACGCATGAGCTTGACGAATCCCTGGCGCGGGCCAAGGAAGCGGCTGTGGCATACGGAATGGAACTGTCCCTGCCGGAAAAATCCGCCCGGCACGAGAGACGCTGCGGTTTTATGGAAGACGCGGCGACCTTTGTAGGATGGAGAGGTGACGTCAGCCCCTGCCACTTTTTATGGCGTGATTATCAATGCGTCATGGATGGAGAACCCAAGCGGGTCCACGCCGCGACCTTCGGTTCCATCGCAACGGCCGCTTTGGAAGACATCTGGCGCTCCAAGGCCTACCGGGAATTCAGGAACCAGGCCATGGCGTATGAGTACCCGTTTTGTTCGAGCTGCAACGGTGGTCCGTGCAGTGACATCACCAATTCTCTCAATCCTTTTCAGGAAGATTGCGTAGGATTTACAGTGCCTTGCTGTCACTGTCCCTGGCCAGTCGGGCAGCTTGCCTGCTTGAGTTGAGCGAAAAATGAACCGGCCGATACGATCGTGTTCGGGAATATCTATTGCTATCATCTTCATATCGTTTTATTTACAGCTTAACGAGAATTTCCGGCCCAAGGACGCCTTGGCCGCAAAAGGGTGGAACCCTTGCGCGACGGGCTTGCGGTGCGTTGTTTTCAGCCGGAAACGGGGTATGATCCTCTCTATTGGGGAAAAGATTTTCCCACGATATTTTTCTGTACAGGAAATACCGGGAGCATATATGTTAAGAAAGGCCCCTCACCAGCTCGACAGGCAAGGCAGCGGCTTAGGACGGAACAACAACTTAGCATGAGGAGGAGATATGAGACGGCTGTTGGTGAAACAGATGTGCTTTTTGGTAGTCATGCTCACATTGGCGTTCCTGGCGGGCGCGGCCCTGCCGGCGGCTGCCGCCAACCCCATCGCCAAGGTGGACAACTTCATTTTGTTCCTGGACCACTCCGGATCAATGAAGTTCCTCTACAAGGGCAAATCCCAGCTTGATTTGGCTGGGCAGTCCAAGATCACGCTGGCCAAGTCGGCCATGGTCGAGTTTAACAAGCTCGTGCCGAACCTTGGCTACAAGAGCGGCGTTTACACTTTCGCTCCCTACAAGCAGTACGGCGCCATGGCCCCCTACAACAAGGATGCCATGGACAAGGCCATCGCGCCTATTGATATCCAGTACGACGCCTATTCCCGCATGACCCCTTGGGGGCCCGGATTCCAGCAGATTGACAGCGTTATCGCCGGTCTGTCCGGGAAAACCGCTCTCGTGGTCTTCACCGACGGCGACGACAACGTGGGCATCGACGCCGTTGCGGCCGCCCAGCAGCTTCAGTCCAAGTACGGCGACAAGCTCTGCATCATGATAGTCAGCTTCGCCGACACCAAGCACGGCCAGGAGCAGGTCAAGAAGATCGCCGCCATGTCGCGCTGCAACTGCATCGTTGACGGCGACACCTTCCTGCGCGATCAGAAAGCCCGCGTCGCGTTCCTGCGCTGCGGCATCTACGACGAGACCGGACAGAACGAATCCATCATCTTCCGTTCCATCTACTTCGATTTCGACAAGTACAACATCAAGCGCGAGTTTTTCCCTGTTCTTGATGAAGGCATAAACATCATCAAGTCCAAGACCGACGTGCGCGTGCGCCTGGAAGGCCACACCGACTCCGTGGGTACGGTGGCCTACAACCAGAAGCTCTCCGAGCGCCGGGCCAACTCCGTGAAGGCGTACTTCGTGAAGAAAGGCGTCAACGCCGGCATCATTGAAACCGTCGGCTACGGCAAGCTGCGTCCCCGCTTCGACAACAGCACCGCCGAAGGCCGCAAGATGAACCGCCGCGTGGAGATCAAGTTCCTGCCCATGAACGCGCAGTAACCACGTGTAATTGACCAGTAAAAGAGGCGAAGCCGCAGGGCTTCGCCTCTCTTTTATACTTCATCCAAGAGTGCTTATTTGTGACAAAGGAGCTTCGCGTTCTGAACGGATGACAATCTCACATGAAAAATACTTTGGGCATTGTCAATTTTGAGGTTCGCTATGCTCCGCGAACACTTCCTTCGTAGCGAACAGGCCATTTAGAGCAGCCGGGAATCCAGCGTAAACGGCCATCTGCATGATGACCTCCAAAATTTCCTCCCGTGTGCAGCCAACATGCAACGCGGCGCCGATATGCACTTTTTCAACTGTGGAGCAGTGTTGCCCAGGGCGGTTAAGGCCGCAATCACGGCTATTTCTCGGCTTTTCAAGTCGAGTCCAGGTCTCGCGTAGATGTCGCCAAAGGGAAATTCAATGAGATAACGAGCAAAATCAGGCGCTATATCCTTCAGACTTTCCACCACAGCTTCGCCATCTTTGCCGTCCACTTGGCGCAACATGGCAAGACCATTCTGGTAACCTTCAGAAGGCATGGTTCTCTCCTTATTATCAGGCAACCACAAAAAAGGGGGGGCTGCCAGTAATGCTTTAATTGTGCGGGAACGCGGCCAAAGCGGCATCAAGCGCGGCCCTAAAGTCCTCGACGGACAGAACCCCGACTTTGACCTGGCCGTTTATAACAACGGTCGGTACGGCGTTTACCCCGGCCACTACGCCCTGGGCCACTTCCGCGTCCACCTGCGACTTTGTGGCATGGGCATCGAGACAGGTCTTGAACGCGGCCTGATCCAGGCCTAAATTTCCGGCTATATCTGTCAGACTCTCAGGCGTGAAGGTATCCTCTGTGGTGAAAAGAACGTCGTGATACTCCCAAAATTTGTTTTGCGCTGCGGCGCACAGGGCCCCCTCAGCGGCAATGGCGGCGTCCGGGTGCATCTGGAGCGGGAAATTCTTGAACACCCAACGTACCTTGCCGTCGTAATCTTTCATGACCTCCGCCACGACTTTATTTAAACGGCGGCATGCGGGGCAACGGAAATCCGAATAAATGAAGACGGTCACGAGCGCGTCAGCCGGGCCTGTGGCCTGGCTATTGCCCTGGGTTATCTCCACATTTTGCGGAGCGGGCGCGGCATCTGAACGCGGCGCGCCGGAATCAAGAACCACTGGAGGCGTGGATGGGGTGACCCAAGCGCAATACAGGGAAATAAGCCGATTTTGCGCGGCCAGAGGAGCCCCAAAGGCTAAAAATCCTACAAGGATCAAGGCCAGAGCTTTCCAGCGGATCTCCCAGCGCAGATAGACAAGAGCCAAAAGCGCAATCACCACCGCATTGCCCACGCAAAACATGCAGACGACGCCAAGAAAAACCATGACGCCAACAAGTGCGGCCTCAACACCGATGCCTATCGGAATAAGCCAGTCCAACAGCACTCTGTCCACAAGCGTGAACAGGCACAGAAGCACATAAAACGCGGCTCCGAATACCCACACCTGAACCGAAAACAGGGTGAACGCCGCCGTCACCTTGCAACCGCCCGAGGACCATTCACACAGGGAGGCCAGAAACTTCACATGCTCGCCCAGGCCCGATAAGACAGCCAGCGCAAGGCCAGCGAGGCCCAGAATAAAGAGAATCCCTGTGTTTTTTTTCGTGCGCGGCATGATGACCTCTTGGATTCCTTAACATTTCATGGCGAGCTTCTCTACTCTATGCGCGCGGCAGAAACAAGCACATATCCCGCAAGCCGCCGCCCCACGAAGCTTCCCCTCAGGCTTCTCCCCACCAGTTGTCCCACCTGATCTTGCCTTCCGTCTTTTTTTTCTGGCGCAAAAGCACATAGAGAGCGCCCGCACCGCCGTGACGCGGCTGGGCCGTACAAAAGGCCAAGACAACCCGCTTCAAGGGATCTTTGGTCAGCCAGGCTTTCAGTTCTTCCTTCAAAACCGGCTTTCCGCCAGGCGAGTTGATGCCCCGCCCAGGAATGAGCAACACGCACCGCTTCCCTTGAAAGTATTGTTCCCGCACGAAAGTCAAAAGCAATTGTTGCGCCTGGTCGGCATTTAGGCCATGCAGGTCCAGATGCGCCTCAGGGCTGAAACGGCCGGCCTTCAACTGGCGGAATATCTTGTGATCCGCGCCTTTGACGATTCCCTGGACGTATTCGTCGCTGTATTCGAGATCGAATTCCACCTTGCCGCTCACCAAATCGGCAAGCGCGGAGCGGACCTCGACGTCAGGGTCCTTGGCCTTCGGCGGGGCGGCATTGGCGCCTGTGTGTACCTGGCGGCCCGCAGCCGCAACACCCAGGCGGTTCACGCCGGTCATGGCCTGGGTAAAGAAGGTTTCGTCCTGGGCCTCGTCGCCGTCGCTCACGGCCTGGGCGGCCGCATCAGGCGTCCGGCCGGATTTCACAGCCTGTCCGCCCGCTACCGGAGCCTTTTTCTGTCCAGGCTTACGGCCGAATATTTTGGCGGGCTTTGAGGCGTTGGGGAGGCCTCGCTTTGGGGCATCTTTGGCTGCGGACGCCGGTTTTTCGGCGGCGGCCTTTTTCAGCTTCAGCCCTTTAAGCGTGGCGAAAGGAGTGTTGATCTCGTCTGTCGGCATGGCCCTGGCTAGCGTGACTCGCCCGCAATTGCAAACAAGGCGCGTCTGGGCTTACGGGAAAATGCTGTCCTGTTTGCTCCTCTTCCTCTATACTTTACCGGGAATATCCGACAACTCTCTGGAGCGCTTGACGATTTTTCCAGGAGCATTATTTTGTAAACTTAATCAGGCGACAACGCGACGAGCAAAGGACAATCGCGTGGAATACAAGGACTATTACAAGCTTCTGGGCATTGGCCGGGACGCCTCCCAGGATGAGGTCTCCAAGGCTTTCAAAAAGCTGGCAAGAAAGTACCATCCCGACTTAAATCCCGGTGATGCCAAGGCCGAGGCCTCCTTCAAGGAAATCGGCGAAGCCTATGAGGTGCTGCGCGACCCGGGAAAACGCAAACTCTACGATCAGCTCGGTCCCAACTGGAAAGAAGGTCAAAATTTCCAGCCGCCTCCAGATTTTGAAAACGTCCGCTTCCATTTTGGCGGCGGCGGTCAATCAGGCGAGTTTGGCGGCTTCTCGGACTTCTTCCAGAGCATTTTTGGCGGCATGGGCGGCGGCATGGGTGGTTTTAGCGGCGGCCAGGGGTTCAGGCGGCAGCCCGCGCGCGGTTCCGATGTCGAGGCTCTCCTGGAACTCACCCTGGAGGAGGCCTATCGGGGCGGCGTGAAGGCCCTCACCCTACAGGAAGAAGCCCTCGCCCCCGACGGCAGGCCGTATCGCAAACCTAAAACCCTCTCGGTCACTATTCCGGCCGGAGTGCGCGAGGGAGCCAAAATACGCCTGGCCGGTCAGGGATCGCCTGGCTTTGGCGGCGGCCCGGCCGGTGATCTCTATCTGAGGGTAGCCATCCGGCCCCATTCACGTTTCAAACTCGAAGACGTAAACGTGGTGGTGGACGCGCCACTGGCCCCTTGGGAGGCCACGCTTGGCGCAAAGGTGCGCGTGCCGACGCTTGACGGCGAGGTCGAACTCTCCATCCCGCCTGGCATAGGGAGCGGCCGCAAGCTGCGCATCAAAGGCAAGGGGCTCATCGGCAAGGCCGGACGCGGAGATCAGCTGGTGCGCGTGATGATCCAAGCCCCAAAGGTTCTCACTGATAAAGAGCGCTCCCTCTGGCAGGAGCTTGCCGCGCTCTCCTCCCTCAAATAATGTCAAAGGAAACACTATGGATAGCAACAAATTCACGCAAAAATCGCAGGAAGCGATAGGTCAGGCCCAGGCCATAGCGGTACGCATGGGCCATCAGGCGATTGACGCCGGTCATCTCATGCTGGCCTTGACTCAGCAGGAACAGGGACTGGTCCCGCGTCTTCTGGAGCGGGCCGGATATGATGTCCGGGCGTTCGAGCGCGCTTTGGAGTCCGAACTGGCAAAGCTGCCCCGGGTGTCTGGTCCTGGCGTGCAGCCGGGCCAAATGAGCGTCACGCAGCGGGTGAACGAGATATTCGTCGCGGCCGGCGATCTGGCGCAGTCCATGAAGGACGAGTACATTTCGGTGGAGCATCTTTTTCTGACGCTTCTTGATGAGCCGTCCTCATCACCGCTCGGACGGGTGAACAAACAGTTCGGCCTGACCAAAGAAAAAATACTCGGCGTGCTTACCGATGTGCGCGGTTCGCAGCGGGTGACCTCGGCCAACCCGGAAGAGACGTATGAGGCGCTCAAAAAATACGGGCGCGATCTGGTGGGCGAAGCGCAAAAAGGCAAGCTCGACCCGGTGATCGGCCGTGACGAGGAGATACGGCGGGTCATCCGCATTTTGTCACGGCGCACCAAAAACAATCCGGTGCTTATCGGCGAGGCGGGCGTGGGCAAGACGGCCATTGTGGAAGGGCTGGCCCAGCGCATCGTGAAAAAGGATGTGCCCGAGGGGCTCAAGGAAAAGAGCGTGTTCGCCCTGGACATGGGGGCGCTCATTGCCGGGGCCAAATACCGAGGCGAGTTCGAGGAGCGCTTGAAAGCGGTGTTGAAAGAGGTGCAAACCGCCGAGGGGCGTATCATCCTTTTCATTGATGAACTGCACACCATTGTCGGCGCGGGCAAGGCCGAGGGGGCCATGGATGCGGGCAACCTGCTGAAACCCATGCTGGCCAGAGGCGAGCTGCATTGCATCGGGGCCACCACCATTGATGAATACAGGCAATACATCGAAAAAGACCCCGCGTTGGAGCGGCGTTTCCAGCCGGTGCTGGTGGACGAGCCGACGCTGGAGGACACCATTTCCATTTTGCGGGGACTCAGGGAGCGTTTCGAGGTGCATCACGGGGTACGCATTGCGGATGCGGCCTTGGTGGAGGCATCGGTCCTCTCGCATCGGTATCTGCCCGACCGCCAACTGCCCGACAAGGCCATTGACTTAATTGACGAGGCGGCGGCCATGATCCGCACGGAGATTGATTCGCTGCCGACCGAGCTTGACGCCATCAACCGGCGTATCATGCAGCTTGAGATCGAACAGACGGCACTCTCGCGGGAGACGGACAAGGCCTCCAAGGAACGCCTGGAAAAGCTCAAGGAAGAACTGGCCGGATTAAAAGAGGAGCAGACGACGCTTCTCGCCCAGTGGGACAAGGAAAAGAAGTCCATCGAGAGCCTGCGCAGCATCAAAGAGCAGATCGAACATACCCGCCTGGACATCGAAAAGGCCGAGCGCGACTATGACCTCAATAAAGCCGCGGAGTTGCGCTATGGGAAGCTTGCCCAGCTGGAAAACGATCTGGCCAAGCGCGAAGCCGACATTGAAGCAGCTTCAGGCGGCCAGCGGCTCTTGAAGGAAGAGGTCGGCCCGGACGACGTGGCGCAGGTGATCGCCCGCTGGACCGGCATCCCAGTAACCAGACTTCTTGAGACCGAACGCGAGAAACTTCTGCGCCTGCCTGAGGAACTGCACAAGCGCGTGGTGGGCCAGGATGAGGCGGTGTCCGCCGTGGCGGACGCGGTATTGCGCGCCAGAGCGGGGCTCAAAGACCCCAAACGGCCCATCGGGTCCTTTATTTTCCTTGGTCCGACAGGCGTCGGCAAGACCGAACTGTGCAAGACGCTGGCCGAGGCGCTCTTTGACACCGAAGACAACATCGTGCGCCTGGATATGAGTGAGTACATGGAAAAGCACGCTGTGGCGCGGCTTATCGGCGCTCCTCCAGGTTATGTGGGCTATGAGGAGGGCGGCCAGCTGACAGAGGCTGTGCGCCGCAAACCCTACTCCGTGGTGCTTTTTGACGAGATTGAAAAGGCGCACCATGACGTGTTCAACGTGCTGCTCCAGGTGCTGGACGACGGCCGCCTGACGGACAGCCACGGCAAGACCACGGACTTTAAGAACACCATCGTGATTATGACCTCGAATCTTGGCTCGCAGCTTATGCTGGAGGGCATCGGCGCAAGCGGCGAGTTTACGGCAGGCACGGAAGACCGGGTGATGGAGACCTTGCGCGGCCATTTCCGGCCGGAGTTTTTGAACCGCGTGGATGAGGTGGTGCTGTTTAAGCCGCTACACAAGGATCAGATCGCCCAGATTATCGAGCGTATGCTTGTGGGGCTAAGGAACAGACTTGCCGAGCGCAAGATCACCATTACGCTGACCGATAAGGCTAAAAACTTCATCACGGACGCGGCTTACGACCCGGCCTACGGTGCCAGGCCGCTTCGCCGCTACATCCAGGCGCACATCGAGACGCCGCTGGCCAAGAAGATCATCGGTGGAGAGGTTGGGGACGGCCAGACGATTACCGTGGACGCCAGGGAGAACGGAATTATTTTCGAGTAGGATGAGGATAAACTGCGCCGCCGCGACCAAGTGTGTCGCGGCGGCGTGAATACTCCGCAAATAACCTCGCCCTACATCCCCCCAATCACTTCGATCAGCACATTCGTCACCTTTTCGGCGTTCTCCTTGAAAATATGCAGGATCTCCTGCCAAGTGACTGGAGGTTCATCGGTTTTCCAGCAGTCGTAATCGGTACTCATGGCCACTGCGGCATAGGGAATCCCGGCCTCGGCGGCCAGGATGCACTCGGTGGCAATGCTCATGTTGACGACATCCGCCCCCCACAAGCGAAACATATTGGACTCCGCCCGCGTGGAAAAACGCGCCCCCTCAATGGTGACCACCGTTCCCCTGGGATGATGGACGTAGCCGAACTTCGCGCACGCGCCGATCAGGCGGGCCCGCAAGCCCTCGTCAAAAGGATCGGCCATGGGGGTATGGACCGGGGTGTGGGGTTCAAAACGCTCGTAAAACGAGACGTCACGGCGGCGGGTGAAGTCAATAAACTGATCCAACACCACCAGATCGCCGCGCCCTATCTCGGCCCGGAGCGACCCCACGGCTGTTGTGGCCAGAATGTGCGTGCAGCCGGCCTTTTTCAGCGCCCAGATGTCGGCGCGGTAGTTCACATACGTGGGAGGGGCGGTATGTTCTCTGCCATGGCGGGCGAGCAAGACCACCGGACGCCCTTTGATCGTCCCCTGGCGCAGAGTGGAATTGGGCTTGCCGTAGGGGGTGTCCAACTCAATGTCGGCCGGGTGTTCCAAGATGTCCGGGTTGTCCAGGCCGCTGCCGCCGATGATGCCGATTTTCATAGCTTATCCACCACGATGAGGCTCTCCACCGGGAATTGGCCCAGTTTTTCACGGCCGTGCAAGAAACTTAGTTCCAGAAGCACCCCAATGCGAACCACCGTGGCCCCAAACGTATCCAAGAGCTGAAGCATCCCTTTAAGCGTTCCGCCTGTGGCCAGAACGTCGTCAATGAGCAGCACCCTCTCGCCCCTAAGCAGGGCGTCCGTGTGCATCTCGAGCGTGTCCGTGCCGTATTCCAGGTCGTATGTGACGGATGCCGTTGTATAGGGCAGCTTGCCGGGCTTGCGTACAGGCACGAAGCCGAGTCCCATTTTGTAAGCCAAGGCCGCCCCGAAGATGAACCCCCTAGCCTCGGCACAGACTATTTTCGTGGCCCTGCAGTTTTTGAAACGCTCGGCCATGGCGTCAATGGTGTAACGGAAGCCTTCGGCGTTCCCCAGAAGCGGGGTGATGTCCAGAAAGACGATGCCGGGCTTGGGAAAATCAGGAATATCGCGGATCAGCGCGCGCAGGTCCATGAGAGGTCTCTCCTTGCTGTATGACAATACTGGGGCCGCTACGCGAAGCGCATGGCTTACGTCAAGCGCCTATCACGCCATCATCCTGAAACACCAAGGAATTATATGTATTTTGTCGGGAAATGAACGCGCCATGCTTGACAACCGCTCTACAATGATGAAAGAGATTGCGGTTCTAAACGGCTTAACATCGCACGCCTGCGGGCGTGAACGGAGGATAAACGAATGGCTTATGTGGTGAACGGCATCCAGTGTCAGCCCATTGTGGAAAAGTGCGACGGCTGCGAACGCGTGAAGGCAGTGGATAACGAAAAATACTGCGGGAGCTACCCCGTGCCGGAAAAGAAGTGGGCGCACGGGGTGTGCAATTTCGCCACGCACGTCAAGGCGGAGAAGGATACCGGCGGCAAGGTGAAGATCAACCCCTTGAAGGCCTCCAAGCGCGCCGCGCGCGGCCGTTAGGCCGTTTGAGGCGTATCGGGCTTGCGGCGCTTGTTCCAGGGCATACGGGCGAGCAAGAGTCCCATCCCGCAGAAGTTGGTGACTCCGGCAAAGACGAGTCCCAAACCGGCGAAAGCGGGCAGGATGAGCCATCCGGGGTGGACAAAATACCCGAGCGCCACGCCGATTGCGACCAGCGCCCCCGCGCCGATGCGCACCTGACGTTCCAAGGAAATCGTCTGTTGTCCGCGTACAAGCGGCAATCCGGCCTCTTTCCACGCCTGTATGCCGCCGTCGAGGACAGTAAGCGAAGTGAGACCGTTCGCCGCAAGCCGCTCAGCGGCTTGGCGCCCGCGATAGCCTGTGCGGCATATCAGCACGGAAGCGGTTTTGCCTTCGGCAAGCCTGGCCACGGCCTGCGCGTTCAACCCCGGAAGCGGATGCAGTACCGCGCCGTCGATGTGCGCAGCCTCGAACTCGTCAGGCCCGCGAACATCGAGCAAGAGGACGTCGCCGCCTACATCACGGGGATTCACGAGATTGACGCCTGGAGCAGCCGCTGTTGTAGAATTTTTGGATGAAGCTTGCATAGTGACCGTAGAATTAAGTATCGAAGGAAAAATGGCAACACCTTTTCGGAGTGTCCTATGCTTTCCGGCATCTTAGAGCGTCTTGACGCCTCACGCGAGACCGTCATCGAACTCCAGCGCCGGCTCGTCGCAATCCCGGCCGTAGCCCCCGACAGCGGCGGGCAGGGAGAGCGCGCCAAGGCCGACGCCATGCTGCAATGGCTTGCCGACCATGGCATCCAAGACGTTACCGAATACAAGGCCCCGGACATCCGCGTATCCTGCGGCCACCGTCCAAGCATCAAGGCGGTTATCCCCGGCCGCGACACCTCACGTACCTTCTTGGTCATCTCCCATCTCGACATAGTTCCGCCAGGCGATCTCACCCTGTGGGCCACGAACCCCTATGAACTTTCCGTGAATGGGGACGCGCTTACCGGGCGCGGCGTTGAAGACAATCACCAGGGCATTGTCGCCTCGCTTCTAGTGGCCAAGGCGCTCATGGACGCAGACCAGACGCCGCCCATAAACTACGGGATGCTCCTGGTGGCGGATGAAGAAAACGGCTCGAAGTTCGGCCTCGAGTGGCTCTTAAAAAAGCATCCTGAACTTTTCGGCAAAAAAGACCTCTACCTCATCCCGGATTTCGGCGTACCCTCCTCGGAAATGATCGAAGTGGCTGAAAAGAGCATGTTCTGGCTGAAAATCACCGTCCTAGGCAAGCAGTGCCACGCCTCCTCCCCAGAGGAAGGCGTCAACACGCTGGTAGCCTCCGCCGCCTTCATTTTGAGCCTGACGGACCTTCACGACCGCTTTCCGGCTGTCAATCCGCTCTTTGATCCGCCCCGCTCCACATTTGCGCCCACCAAGAAAGAGGCCAATGTGGAGAACATCAATACCATTCCCGGCCGCGATGTCTTTTACGTGGATTGCCGCGTGTTGCCCGAATATGCCGTGGACGACGTACTGACGGTCATCCGCGAGCTTGGGGGCGCTATTTCCAAAAACTACGGCGTCACCATCCAGTATGACATCGTGCAAAAAGAGCAGGCCGCCCCGGCCACGCCTTTAGACGCCGAGATCGTCACCCGCATGGTTTCCGCCGTGCGCCGCGTCTATGGCGGCAATCCCAAAGCCCAAGGCGTTGGCGGCGGCACGGTGGCGGCATTTTTGCGGCGCGCCGGGCTTGACGCCGCTGTCTGGGCCACCTGGGTTCCCAACGCCCACCAGCCAAACGAATGTTCGCTTGTGAACGCCAACATCGGCGACGCCAAGGTCATTGCCACCGCTCTCTATGAGTAAACCGCCCCCTCCGGAGTGTTTCGATCTGGTCATTGTCGGCGCGGGCCACGCCGGATGTGAAGCGGCCATGGCCACAGCTAAGCTGGGCCTTGCCACGCTGCTCCTTACGATAAATGCTGACCGTATCGGCCATCTCTCCTGCAATCCGGCCATTGGCGGCCTGGCCAAGGGCCACATGGTCCGGGAAATTGACGCCTTAGGCGGCATGATGGGTCTGTGGGCCGATGCGTCCGGCATCCAGTTCAGACAGCTAAACACCAGCAAAGGCCCTGCCGTCCGGGCCACGCGCGCCCAAATCGACCGTAGCGCCTACCTGCGCGTGGTCCAGCGTGACGTTTTTTCCCAAAAGAATCTCTGGGTACGACAAGACACGGCCCTCAAAATCCTCGCTGAAAACGGACGCGCTACGGGCGTGGCCACCACATTAGGCGAAATCCACCACGCCAAGGCCGTGCTTTTAACCACAGGGACGTTCCTGCAGGGGCGCATCCACGTGGGACTCAGCAACTTTTCCGGCGGCCGTCTGGGCGATCCGGCCGCGACAGGACTTTCCGAGAGCCTGCGTTCCTTGGGGATAGAACTGGGACGCTTGAAAACCGGCACGACTCCAAGACTTTTGAAGGACTCCATCGATTTTTCCAAACTGACGGTCCAGCCAGGCGATGATCCGCCCGCCGGTTTCAGCTTTCATGGTCAGGGGCCAGAGCTTCCCCAAGTTCCCTGCTGGCTCGCCTACACCAACGAGACCACTCACGCGGCCATCCGCACGGGCTTTGAACGCTCTCCCCTGTTCACCGGCGTCATCACGGGCACCGGAGCGCGCTACTGCCCTTCCATTGAAGATAAAGTCGCCCGTTTTCCCGAAAAAGAACGGCATCAGATATTTATCGAACCGGAAGGTCTGGAAAGCCCGGAAGTCTATCCAAACGGCATCCCGACAAGCCTGCCCCTGGATGTTCAGAAAGCCATGCTGGCCACCATCGAAGGATTGGAGCAAGCGCAAATCATCCGGCCGGGCTATGCCATCGAGTACGACTACGCCAATCCCACGCAGCTTCTCTCCACGCTGGAAACCAAAGTCCTGCCTGGTTTATACTTGGCCGGGCAGATAAACGGCACATCCGGCTATGAGGAGGCCGCCGCGCAGGGGTTGTGGGCCGCGCTGAACATCTTTTGTTCGCAGACCGGCCGCCCGCCCTTTTTGCCGCGCCGCGACCAGGCCTATATGGCGGTCCTGGTGGATGACCTGGTGACCAAGGGAACCACCGAACCCTACCGCATGTTCACCTCCAGGGCCGAACACCGGCTTTTATTGCGCGAAGGCAACGCGGACCTGCGTCTGACGGAGATGGGCCGGGAGCTTGGCCTTGTGACGGACAGCCACTGGGAGCGATACCTGGAGAAAAAACAGGCGCTTACGCAAGTTTTGGAAGGTTTGGAGGGCACTCGCGTGCGCCCGGACGCCGCGACGCGGGAGATGCTCGCATCCATAGGCGCGACGGCCCCTGGCAAGGCGGTCGCCCTGGCCGATCTTTTGCGCCAGCCTCAGGTTACCATCGGTAATTTACTACCGCTTTTTCCGGAAATCAGCCGTTTTTCTCCGGAAATCAGCCGCTTTTTGCCGGAAGTGCTTAAGGAGGCCGAAACCCAGGTCAAGTATTCGGGGTATCTCAAACGCCAGGAGGAGTTGGCCGGGCGTCTTGGCCGCATGGAATCCGTGGAACTTCCCGCTCAAATGGCGTATGCGGACGTGGCGGGTCTTTCCCGCGAAGTGGTGGAAAAACTTCAGGCGTTTTTGCCCCGCACGCTGGGGCAGGCGTCGCGCATATCGGGGATTACTCCGGCGGCGCTTGGCTGCCTGGAAATTCATCTGAAAAAAATAGGCCGTGCTATTTAACGGGAGTCACGTTTGGAAGACGAATCGGAAGGACGAATCTGGCCGCTCATCCATAAGCTGTTTCGGGGCAGGGCCGATCACCCCCTGGAGGAACTGATCCAGGAGGCCGAGGAAGAGGGCGAAGTGGGCGTCCAGGACGCGACGGTGCTCCTCAAGGTGTTGGCCCTTGGCAAGAAGCTGGTGGCGGACGTTATGGTCCCGCGCATGGACATCGTATGTTGCGACGTGGAGGACGGCACGGCCGAGGTCATCCGCCAGATGATCGAGCGCGGCCATTCGCGCATCCCCATCTATCACGAGAACCGCGACAACATGATCGGCGTGGTCCATGCCAGGGATCTCTTGAAATTTCTGGTGGAACCGGGTGGCGCGGCCGCGCCCCTGTCCGAGGTCATGCGGCGTCCCCTCTACATTCCGGAGACCAAAAACCTCCGGGACATGCTGACGCAGTTCCAAAAAGAGCGCATCCACATCGCCATCGCCATGGACGAGTACGGCGGCACGTCAGGGCTGGTCACCCTGGAGGACGTGCTGGAGGAAATTGTCGGGGAGATCGAGGACGAACACGACCCCACCCGGCCCGCTGAATTTCAGGAGTTGGATGGCGGCAAGCTGAAGCTCCACGGACGTTTCCCCTTGGAGGAGTTGGCCGAACGCTTTTCCATCGAGCTTAATTCGGAACAAATGGAAACCCTGGGCGGCTATTTGAGCGAACTGGCCGGGCGGATTCCCAGGCAGGGGGATATTTTTGAGGCAGCCGGCTACCGTTTCACCATCATTGAAGCCAACAAACGGCTAGTGCGCTGGGTTTTGGCCGAGCCGCTTCCACAGTCTGCATCCACGCCGGAACAGGAAAACCTCTGATGTCGCGCCGCGGCGGGCCAAGTCCTCTCATGAGCCTTGCGCTTTTGAGCGGCCTGGCCTCTTTTCTGGCATTCGCCAATCCCTTTGTCCGGCTGCCGTTTCTTGTCGTATGCGTACCCTGGACGCTGGCCTTGATGGCCAAGCGGACGGACGGCGCCAGGGCGGCCTTCAAATGGGGCTGGATAGCGGGATCGCTTGCCGCCACGGCAAGCCTCTATTGGATCGTCCTGCCTGTCCACACGTACGGCTTTTTGCCGTGGCCCCTGGCCGTGCCCTGTCCGATCCTGGTCGGCATGGTGCTTGGCATCTATCCGGGACTTTTCTGCGCGGCGCTTCATCTCACCAAACGCTCCATGCGCCCGCTTGCCTGGGGGCTTTTCGCCGCTCTTGTCTGGACGGCCCTGGAGGCCCTGCGCGGCTGGCTTTTTTCCGGATTCCCCTGGCTGCCGCTGGCCGTGGCGTTTGCGCCCTGGCCTGTGGCCATCCAAAGCGTGTCCATAATCGGCGCGTTCGGCCTTTCAGGCATACTCGCGGCGTGCGGGGTCTGGCTGGCCGGACCAGGCGCTGCGCCTCGCGCGGCAACGGCCGTCACGCTTGCGCTTCTGGCCGGTTACGGCCTGTGGGCCTTGCAAGCGCCAGTGCCCGTTGACGGCCGGTTCAATGCGGCCATGATCCAGGGCAACGTGGACCAGGGCATCAAATGGGAACCGGACACGCTGGACAAGATCATCCACAAATACAGCGTATTGAGCCAAAAAGTCATGCCGGAGCGCCCGGACATCCTCATTTGGCCGGAAACCGCCCTGACCTTCTTCGTCCAGCAAAAGAGCGTCGAAAGAACGCTGGTGGACGATTTCATCAGAACCCTTGGCATCCCCCTGGTGGCCGGGGCGCCCGGGTACGAGAGAGGCAACACACACGTGCGCGTCTTCAACCGCGCCTATCTTTTCGGCTCTCAGGGGCTGGAGGGGTTCTACGACAAAGAACATCTGGTCCCCTTTGGCGAATATGCCCCCTTTGGCCAGGACATTCCGCTACTCGCCTCGCTCATGAAAGGCGTGGGCGCTTTTACGCCGGGGACCAACACAGCCCCGCTTGTAAGCGGCCGCCTTGCCATGGGCATGCTCATCTGTTATGAGGCTATTTTCCCGAGATTGGCCAGGGACAGAGTGGCCGCCGGAGCGAACGTGCTGGTGAACATCTCCAATGACGCATGGTTCGGCCGCTCGAGCGCCCCCGGACAGCATCTGGAGCTGGCGGCCTTGCGGGCCGTGGAGCAAAGGCGTTTTCTCTTGCGCTGCACCAATACGGGCATAACCGCCCTGATTGATCCCCAAGGCCGCGTGACGCATGAGACCCCTCTTTTCGCGGATGCGGCCGTATCGGTTTCCGGGGTGGGGCTTATTTCGGCAAAGACCATATATTACCATATAGAGGGCTGGCTTGAAGCTCTGTGCGCCCTGGCGGCGCTTCTGCTTCTGGCCTGGACCGCAATTGTGAAAAAAGGCATCCGCGGTAAATAACCATGGCGCTTCTCCAATATCCGGAACTCAAGGCCCAGGCCAAGGATCTTCAGGATCAGTTCGACTCCCTCTGGGGGCGGCTTTGACCTTACCGGCAAAAACGCGCGTCTTTCGGCCATCGAAGCGGAAATCTCCAAACCCGACGCCTGGCAGAATCCTGAACGGCTGACCCCCTTTTTGCGGGAAAAAGCGGCCCTGACCTCCAAGGTGGCCTCATTTGCGGCCCTGCGCAACTCCCGCGACGATCTGAACGAATGGCTCGTCATGGCCCAGGAGGATCAAAGCCAGGAAGTTTTGCAGGCTCTTGGCGAACAACTCGCGGGCCTGGCGAAACTGTTGGAGGAAGCGGAACTGGCCACGCTTCTCTCCGGGCCGGAAGACGCCTCCGGGGCCATCCTCGAAATCCATCCCGGGGCCGGGGGAACCGAAGCGCAGGACTGGGCGGAAATGCTTCTTCGCATGTACCGCCGCTTTTGCGAACGCCACAGCTTCGCGGTGGAGGATCTGGATTTTCTGCCCGGCGACGAGGCGGGCGTCAAATCCGTCACCCTGCAGGTGAGCGGCGCTTACGCCTACGGCTTTTTGAAGGCCGAAAAAGGCATCCACCGCTTGATCCGCATTTCACCCTTCGACTCCTCTGGACGCCGCCACACGTCTTTCGCCTCCGTGGATGTGTATCCGGACGCCGGGGCGGACATTCAAATCGAAATCAACGAAGAGGACGTGCGCGTGGACGTTTTTCGGGCCAGCGGTCCCGGGGGCCAGCACGTGAACAAAACCAGTTCCGCCATCCGCCTGACGCACATGCCCACAGGCATCGTGGTGCAGTGCCAGAACGAGAAAAGCCAGCACCGCAACAAGGAATCCGCCTACAAGGTGCTGAAAGCCCGCCTCTACGATCTGGAGCTTCGCAAGCGCGAGGCGAAACGCCAGGCCGAATACGAATCCAAAGAAGCCATCGGCTTCGGCAGCCAGATCCGCACCTACACCCTCCAGCCGTACCGGCTGGTCAAGGATCACCGCACCGGCAGCGAGTCCGGCAATGTGGAGGCCGTGCTGGACGGCGCCATAGACGCCTTTATCCGGGATTACCTTCTGGCGTTTCACGCCGGGAAGTAGCCGTCTCGCGCACCCTCTGAAATTTTCAGGAAAAATAACACTGACGTAACTTGACGTATTCTTCTATCGACGTAATATCTTAGGTAAAGCGCCTCTCACATTTAACCCCCGCGGCCGGGATTCCGGCCGCCGCACAGGAAGCCGCCCATGAACAAGAGCGAACTCATCACCGCCCTCTCCGAAAGCCAGAACATCCACGCGGATGAAGCGTCCACCATGGTCAATTCGTTCATTGACTCCGTAAAGCAGGCGCTTGTCACCGGCGGCCGCGTGGAGATACGCGGCTTCGGCAGCTTCAAGGTCAAGGACTACAAGGGCTATACCGGGCGCAACCCGAAATCCGGCGAATTGGTCAAGGTCCATCCCAAACGGCTGCCCTTTTTCAGGCCAGGCAAACAACTCAAGGAATACTTGAACAAATAGACCGCCAAGGATCTCAATCATGCTGCGTAGAATTCTGTCTGTTTTCGCCGTGCTGGCCCTGTTTTTGTGCCAACACGTACAGGCCTTTGCCCAGACGGCGCCCCTGGCGACCCTGATTTTCAGCGCCAACTCCTGGGGGTATCTGAAACCCTGCCCCTCCTGAGGGCATCACACCGCAGGCGGACTGGCCCGGCGGGCCAGCATACTGAGCACTTTGCGCTCCGGCGGACACGCGCTCGTTATCGGCGGTCCCTACGAATTCATTTCCGATGACGGCGAGGATCAGGCCGTGGAAAGCTCCTACGCGCCCCTGGCCAAGGCGTACGACGCCCTGCGCTATGACGCCGGGGCGTTAAGCCAGGCCGAAGCCGCCAAGTTCCAGAGCCTTTCCGTTACGCCCCCGGCCGGATGGGTGACCCTTGACGCCAAAGAGCCCAAAACGGTCATCCTGACCGTAAACGGGCACAAAATCGGCGTGGTCTATTTCCCGGAAGCCAAACATCCGGGCGATCTGCCTTCGCAGGACGTTCTTGACCGCGTAAGCCACGCCGTAAAGGAACTGCGGCCCCAGGTCGAATTGGTGGCCGGGGTGAGCCCTTGGGGCGTCACGGCCGAGAACGACTACCTGGACAAGACCCATCCCGATCTGGACATACTCTTCGGCGCTGGTCTTGGCGTCGGGTTCATGGCCAGACCCACGGCTTCCGGCAAGACGCTCTGGACGCACGCTTTTTACAAGGGAAAAGCCCTCTACACCATTGACCTTCTTGCCCTGCCCGGTGCAAAAGACTTCAAGTGGGAAGCCGGGAAGAACTTTGCCGCGAAGGCCGTGTCCCTGGACGACTCCGTCGCCGCAGACCCAGCCATGCGACAGATGCTGGAAAATGTCCGCGATCCCGGCGAGGCCCGCGACTAAACCCTGGAGGGAGCCATGCAGTTTGTCGGAGCTTTCACCGCGCTGGTCACGCCGTTCAAAAACGGCATGGTTGACGAAGAAGCCTACCGGGCGCATGTGGAGTGGCAGATCGAGCAGGGGATAAACGGGGTCGTTCCCTGCGGCACGACCGGCGAGTCGGCCACCCTCTCGCACGAGGAACATGCGTTCGTTATAAAAATCTGCGTGGATCAGGTGAAAGGCCGCGTGCCCGTGCTTGCGGGTGCCGGCTCCAACAACACCCGCGAAGCCATCGAGCTTGCCCGCTACGCCAAGGACGCCAAGGCGGACGGGGCGCTTCTCATCACCCCCTACTACAATAAACCCACCCAGGCCGGACTCATCGCGCACTTCAAAGCCATGGCCGCCGAGGTGCATCTGCCGTTTGTGGTCTATAACGTGCCCGGGCGCACCTCGGTCAATCTTCTGCCGCAGACCGTGGCCGCCATGCGCAAGGAAATACCGCAGCTGGTCGGCATAAAAGAAGCCACCGGCAATCTCTGCCAGGTCTCCGACGTGATCGAATACTGCGGCCCGGACTTCACCGTTCTCTCCGGCGACGACTTCACGCTTTTGCCGACCTTGGCCATCGGCGGCCACGGCGTCATTTCCGTCACGTCCAACGTGGCTCCGGCTCTGGTCGCCAAACTCTGCAACGCCTGGCGCGCCGGGGACACGGCCGCGGCCAAAAAGCTTCACTATATGCTCGCGCCCCTAAACCGCGCCATGTTCATAGAGACCAATCCCGGCCCGGCCAAAACGGCCCTGGGACTTATGGGACGCATGAAGCCCGATCTGCGCCTGCCTCTGGTGGGCCTTGCTCCCAAAAATGCGGACGCCCTAGCGCAGACCCTCAAGGAGTCCGGCCTGCTTTAGCCGATTGCGAATACGTCACACATGGCAGTATCCTCTCTTCCCGCCGAGACTTCCCGGCGCATCACTATAGCGCGCGCCATTCTTCTGGCGGGAGTGGTTTACGACCACGCCCAGAAGGGCATCATATTCCATGGGCAGGCCACACCCGTGGTTTCCGTGGTGATGGACCTGCTCGACAATTACATCATCCGGCCCACTGTCCCCCTGTTTTACACCATATCCGCCTACCTGCTCTTTTTGCGCTACGGCGGCATCGCTGGCTATCCCCGCCTGGTCGTGAAGCGTTTCCGGGGTCTTTTGCTGCCCTCAATACTCTTGAACCTCTTTTGGGCGGGATATATCCTTCTCATAGGCAGTATTCCGGGCATCGGCGGTCCAACCTGGGTCAAGTCGCAGGGCATCGCGACGCTCCTCTTCGGGGGCTTGAACGGTCTGCCGCTTATCTATCCGCTCTGGTTTTTGCGGACCCTTTTTTGGTGCGTGCTGCTCACTCCGGTGTTCGCCTTTTTGCTGCGCCGCGCGGCCTGGCTCACCCTTGCCGTTCTGTGGCTCTGCTACGGCTTCATACCACCGGGAGCGACCTCCGTGGATACCATGGCGCCATTTTTCTTCTACATTGGCGGATTTCTGGCCGTAAAACGCGTGGATGTGGATGGATTCACCCGTTTCCTCTGGCCCGCCACGGCCCTCTGGGGCCTCTTCATTGCCGGAGATATTCTCGTCAAAACGCTCCTCTCCGCAACAAACTATTGGCATGTCGTCCTGTGGTACAACAGTACGGTTTTCGGAATCGCGGCCGTCTGGATGTTCTTTTGCAAAGCGCGTCTGGGGGCCGACAACCGCGCCTCACGCCTGCTGTTGGCCTTCGCGCCTTTTGCGTTTCTCGTCTATCTGCTGCACGAACCCGCCATCTCGTTTCTGACGGCCGCCACGGGTTGGATGCTCGGTCCCGGCTCGATCTCGCAGATGGCCTACACGGTCTTCCTGGCCGCCGCGACCATCGCCCTGACCATGCTCGTCGCCTGGCTGCTCAAACGCTTTGTCCCGCCCGTACACCGCGTTTTAAACGGCGGACGCTAACGCCCTCAAAACAAAAAGCCCGGAGCGGTTTCCCGCTCCGGGCTTTGTTCTGTCAGAAACGTATTGCGTCTTACGCGCCGAAGACCTTCTCGAACTTGGGCACAACGTCCTTCTTGCGGCTCATGACGCCGGGCAGCCACACGGACGTGCCTTTGGGCTTCACGCCGAAGGCCTTTTCCACCACGGCCGGATCATCGGACACGATGAGCATCTCCGAGCCTTCCTTCATGATGTCGGTCAGCAGAAGGAATACGGAGTGCAGTCCTTTCTCCTTCTTCACCTTGGCGATGTCTGCCTGCAGGTCGGCCTTGTACTTGTCCAGAATGGCCAGATCCACCACTTCCAGCTGGCCGATGCCCACGCCCGTGCCGGACATCTTGAAATCCTTGTAGTCGCGGAAGACCAGGTCGCGGATGGGCGTGCCGTCCACGGCGGACTTCACCTTGAACATCTCCATGCCAAGGGCCATCATATCCTTCACACCGGCGATCTTGGCCAGCTTCTCGCAGGCCTTCTTGTCCGCCGGGGTGCAGGTGGGAGACTTGTACAGGACGGTATCGGACAAAATGGCGCACAGCATGATCCCGGCAATGGCCTTGGGGATCTCGATGCCGTAGAAATCATACATGCCGGCTACGACCGTGCAGGAGCAGCCTGCGGGCCAAACCCACATTTCCAGGGGGCTCGATGTGGTCACGTCGCCCAGCTTGTGGTGATCGACAACGCCCAGAATCTCGCCTTTGGCCAGGTTTTCCAGGCTCTGAGCCAGATCGGAATGGTCCACCAGGATGATCTTCTTATCCGTGGCATCGGTTACGATCTCAGGAGCCTTGACGCCGAACTTGCCCAGCACGAAATCGGTTTCGGGGGTGGGCTTGCCCTGGGCGGCGGGCTTGGCGGCAATGCCGCGCTTGGTCATGAGGTCCGCCACGGCAATGGCCGAGGCGACGGAATCGGTATCCGGATTTTTGTGTCCAACGACAAAAGCTGCCATGGTCAGTTCCCTCCTAAGGAGATTGGGTTCAAATTAAGTTTGTGGCGAATATCACAAGTCGCCGCTCTTGCCAAGGGCCTCCTCTACCCGGCCAGGAGATGGCCGACGAGCGCCAACCCCGCGCCAATCAAAAGCACGGCATACGCGGGACGATACCGGAGCGACAACACCGCCCCGATACTGGCCACGCCCCAGAGGTGCGGCCATTTGAGGGGAATATCCTGGATGAAGGGCGCCACGCGCGGCAGAAGAATGTATGTGAGCGTCATCACACAGGCCACGGCCACGGCAAAAGCCGCCATGTTCACGCAAAACAGAAGCATGGCGGAACGGCGGGTCAACGCGGCGGGGCCTGGGACGCGTTCCGGGCTTTTGACCCAGCGTATGAGCCGGTTGTGGACGTCGTTTTCGTATTGACGATGCCAGCGTTCGATCCAGGCGAAAATCCCGCCTAAGGGAAGCGCCAGAAGCATGACCACAGCGGCCAGAGCGGGCTTGGACACCCCGAAATAACTGACGGCGGCGAGGCTTGCCAGAGCAGGCGCCAAGGGATTTGGAGGAACGATGGTTCCGGCCGGAAAGATGTCCAGCCAGAGCAGCTCAAAAAAGAGGCTGACGCCCAGACTCTGCGCCCAGTTGCCCATGCAAAGGCCCCAGGCGAAGCCAAGGGTCAGCGGGCGGTCTAAAAGCGGCAGATTGACAAGGAAACGAAACGAGGAAAACAGCGCAAAAAAAAAGCGCTGGCTGTGATGACGAGAAGAACTGTCGCGTATTCTTCCATGGTGGTTGACCCGCAGGAAAAACGTATAGACCACTACGTCAATCAGTCAAGCTCCACCGGATCGTTCGGTATGCAGCGATAATCCAGGACCACCCCTTTGCCGCGCAGGCAATCCAGGCAATCCTCATCTTCCGGGCCTAGCGCGATATGCTGGCAGACCTGTTTTTTGCCGGGTCCATAGTGCAGGTTGCCCAGGTTAAGACGCGCAAAGGCAAGCCCCGCGTCAAAGGCGCGGCACGCGTCCTGGCAGGAGGAAAAAAGCACCAGCGCGTCTTTCTGCGCGAATCGCTTCCCGCAAAGAAGAGCGGCCGCGGCCGCCACCCGCGAAAAATGGATGTCCACTCCCAGGGGAATGGCGATGGACATGATTTGCTGGCGCAATTCGTCTTCGGCCAATTCGTCGTTGGCCACCACCAGCGCGCGCGCATCCAGAAAAGGCAGCCAGGCCTCGATGATCTGGCCATGCACCAGCCTGTTGTCAACGCGCGCGAAGAACATGCGACGCTCTCACTCTCCAGCCACCTTTTTGCGCAACACCTCGCCAGCCACGACGATGCCCTGAAGCCCGGCGGATTTGGCGTCCGCGGCCAAAAGCTCAAGGGCTTTGGCGCGCGTGGACAATACCTTGATGAGCATGGGCAGATTGACGCCCGTCACCACCTCGATGCGGTGTTTGGCGAAAAGCGACAACGAGAGATTGGTGGGCGTTCCCCCGAACATGTCCGTCAGGATCATGACCCCCCCGCCCTGTTCCACCGCCGCTATGGCCGCGTCCAGAAGTTCGGCCGTGACAGAGGTATCCACGCCCACCTCGACGCTTACGGTACGCACGTTTTCCTGCGGGCCGATAATCATCTCGGCGGCTTTCACCAGATGGACGCCGTAGTCGGTATGGGTCACAATGACCACGCCAACAGGCGCGGCGCTTTCTTTCTCTTGGATGTCGGCCTTTTTCATCGCGGTGCGTCAGCCTTTTTCGATATGACGGTGTTCAAGAGAAATTATGTACCCAGCTTTGCGCAGCGTGTCAAAGACGGCCTCGGCCACAGCCACGGAACGATGCCTGCCGCCGGTGCAGCCAAGCGAAATGGTCAGGCGGTAGCGCCCCTCTCTGGCGTACAGGGGCAATAAATCCAGCAAAAAAGACTCCAATTTGGGCAAAAAGGCCCGTCCCTCACTGGACCCGACGACATAATCCACAACCGCCTTATCCTGACCGGACAGGGGCTTTAACTTCGCGTCAAAATAGGGATTGGGCAAAAAGCGCAGATCAAAGAGCAGATCGGATTCCGCCGGGATGCCGTATTTGAAGCCGAAGCTCATAATATGCACCTTCATGGCCGGACCGCAGCCCTCCAGAAACTTCCACTTCTCCTGGAGCCTGCGGCGCAGGTCGTGGATGGAAAACCCCGTGGTGTCCATGACCAGAGCCGCCGCGTCGCGCAACGGCCCCATGCGGCGGCGCTCTTCCTCCACGGCCTCGCCCAGGCCGTAACCCTCGGCCTCCAGGGGATGCGGGCGGCGCGTGGTGGCGTAACGCCGCATGATTTCCTCGGTCGCGGCCTCGGTAAAGACGATTTGCGCCGGGGCCCCTTGCTCGCGCAGCTCCCGCGCGGCCTCTTCCCAGCCGGCGTCCAATTCCGGACCCCGGACGTCCATGCCAAGGGCCAGCCCCCGGTAGCGGCCGCGGCCCTCCTCGGCAAAGAGCCTGGCCAGCTTGGGCATAAGGCTCGCGGGCAGGCCGTCCGCGCAAAAATAGCCCATGTCCTCGAAGACATTCAGCGCGGTGGATTTGCCGGAACCGGACAGGCCGGTCAAAATCACCACGGGCAACGCGGGATTCTCGCTCTCCATACCCTACTCCCGGAAACGGTCACTCATGGCTTTGCAGCAGATTCCACAGGCTTTGCGAATCCGCAGCCGCAAGAAAGGCCTCCCTAAACGTCTCGCTTGAGAGGAGCCTGGAAATCTGCGCCAAAACGCGCAAGTGCATCCCGGCCACATACTCCGGGGCCAGCACCAGAAAAAAGATGCGGCACGGCTTGTGATCGAGCGCGTCAAAATCAAGGCCTTCTTCGCTTCGGCCCGCCACGATCACAATCTCTTTCAAATCCTCCATCTTGCCGTGCGGAATGGCCACGCCATCGCCGATGCCCGTCGAACCCAGACTCTCCCGGTCCAAAAGCACCCTGACCGCCAGCTTCGGGTCCACCTCCGGGAAAACCCCAGCCACAAGAGCCACCAGTTCCGCAAGAACATCCGGCTTATTTTGGGCTTTGAGCCCGGCCACAACGAACTCTTTGCGCAGATAATCGGTAAGGCGCATCAGAGGGATACTCCAGGATCAATCAGGCCGTAATCGCCGTTTTTGCGCGTATAGATCACGTTCACCCGCTCCGTGTCGGAGTTCAGAAACACCAGAAACTCGTAGCCCAGAACCCCCAGTTGTTCCGCGGCTTCTTCCACACCCATGGGCTTTGCGCTGTACCTGTCGGATTCCTCGATCGAACGGACTTTTCCCTCTTGCGTCAAGCTCACCACGCCCATGGTGACTTCGCCCGCCGCTCTGCGGCGGTCTTTCATCTTCTCGCGCAGCTTGCGCAACTGGGCTTCCAGCTTGTCCGTAATGAGATCGATGGTGGAATACATATCCTCCGAGCGCTCGCGCGAGGTGATATGCACCATGCCGGCGTCTATAATCACGTCCGCGATCTGGCGGGTCTTTTCCACGGTAAGGGTCACCGCCACCTCGGCGGTATCCGCATTGGGCATATACTTGGCCAGCTTGTCGAAGCGTTTGGCCGCATAGTCGCGAAGACCGGCGGAAGGCTCGAAATTCTTAAATTGAAAACTGATGTTCATAAGTGCCTCCAGCATAGTGATTACAAAACAGCTCTTCGTTTCGACGATGATTCGATACCCATTACCGTACGATACTTGGCGACCGTCCTTCTGGCAATATTCACCTGCAGTCTCTCTTTGAGCAACTCCACAACCTTCTCATCGCTCACGGGCTTTTTCGAATTCTCCTCCGCAACAATTTTCCTGATAAGCGCTTTTACCGATTCCGACCCAACAGAACTCCCGTCATCCAATTCCAACGACGAATTGAAAAAGAACTTCAACTCATAGATGCCATGTTCGGTAGCCACATACTTTCTTGTCGTAATCCGGCTGACCGTGGATTCGTGCATCCCTATGTCATCCGCGACATCCTTCAAAATAAGAGGCCTTAACTTGCTCACTCCTTCCTCGAAAAATCCACGCTGAAACTTCACAAGAGACTCCAGAACCTTATAGAGCGTTCTTTGCCTCTGGTACAAACTCTTCATCAGCCACTGCGCCGAACGCATCTTGTCGCGCAGATATTCCCTGTCCTTGCCGGGGCGGCCCATCTCTTCCATATAATACGGAGACAGCTGCAGCTTGGGCAACCCCTCCTCGTTCAACACGATCACAAAATCGCCGTCGTACTTATATACAAAGGCGTCCGGGCTCACGTATTCAGGCTCGGAAGCCGTAAAATGCGACCCAGGCACGGGGTCCAGCGTCTGAATAATCTCCAGATACTCTTTAATATCTTCAAGCGTTATGTCAAAATGCTTGGCCAAAAGCTTGTAGCGTTTTTGCTCCAGGTCTTCCAGATGATTGCGCACCATCTCAAGCAAAACGGGATCGGTACACTGATACACCTCAAGCTGCGTCAGCAAACACTCCTGGGGCGTGCGCGCCGCAATGCCCACCGGGTCGAAGCGCTGCACCGCATACAGTACCTTTTCCACCTCCTCCACGCCACATTGCGCCTGCCTGGCGATCTCCTCCACCGTGGACTGCAGATACCCCATGGCGTTCACATTGCCCACAATGGCCTCGGCAATGCCGCGCTGCCTTTCCGTAAATCCTGAGAGACTGATCTGCCAGGCCAAATGACCCGCAAGCGTCGGCTGTGAAGCAAGTCTGCCCTCAAACCCCGCATCCTCTTCCCCAACCTCGTAATCCCGGCCGGCGGCCTGGCGTGTCGTGGAGGCAAAATCACCGATATAGTCGTCCCATTCGGCGGTTTTCATAAGTTCGCGCCGCATGGCAGCCTCTTCCTCGCTCCCTTTGGCCCGATCCTCCACCAAATCGCTCCCTGGCCGCTCCTCCTCCGTGACCTCCTCCAACAACGGATTCTCCAAAAGCTCCTGCTGGACGCTCTCCACCAGCTCCAGCCGGGAAAGCTGCAACAGCCTGATCGCCTGCTGCAGCTGGGGCGTCATCACCAGCTGCTGCGAAAGCTTCAATTGCTGTCTCAACTCCAGGGCCATCCGCCGTCTCCCCCTCTAAGCAAAAATAATGCCGATACCATGTCAAAAGTATGTCAAACACGCCCACGTGGCAAGAGAGGGGGCGTTGCCCCCTGCACCCTGCAATAGCTTCGCGGCGCTCACCCGTAGGGTGAACGCCGCGAAGCCTATTGAGGGGGTCTGGGGGGAATCATTCCCCCCAGCGGGGGGTGATATGCGCCTGCCACCTAACGATTTCAAGATGTTGATGCACATTAAGGAGCCCCCAAATGCGGCCCAAATCATGTGCGAC
>Ga0123354_10000352_pt1 | contig 43196 bp, 39 predicted proteins | sample TergutLab28metaG_2_FD_97872 | JGI IMG/M metagenome (GOLD analysis project Ga0123354, IMG submission 97872) | Labiotermes labralis P4 segment gut microbial communities from Petit-Saut dam, French Guiana - Lab288 P4 | ecosystem: Host-associated > Arthropoda: Insects > Digestive system > Gut ... | reverse complement strand
TCCCACCTCCTGGAGATCCATCCTAATATTATCCACCCATCTACGCCTAGGTCTCCCCAGTGGTCTCTTTCCCTCCAGTTTCCCCACCAAGACCCTATACGCCCCCCTCTCCTCACCCATACGTGCCACATACCCAGTCCATCTCATTCTTCTAGCTTTTATCACCCGCATAATATTGGGTGAGGAGTACAGATCATTTGGCTCCTTGTTATGCAATTTCCTCCATTCCCCCATTACCTTGTCCCTCCTAGGTCCAAATATTCTCCTCAACACCATATTCTCAAACACCCTCAGCTTCCTTTCCTCCCTCAATGTCAGCAACCAAGTTTCACACCCATATAAAACAACTGGCAAAGTTATAGTTCTATGTATCTTAATCTTTAAATTTTTGGATAGCAACCTAGAAGACAAAAGATTCTGCACCAAACGATAGCAAGAATTTCCTAACCTCAACCTGCTCTTAATTTCTTCCGGAATAGAATTTTGATGTGTTAAAGTTGTTCCCAAATATTTAAACTCTTCCACCCTCTCAAAGGTACTATAATTAATCCTCACACTGTGATTTCGTCCTGCATTCTGATCTCGAGACATAACCATGTACTTAGTTTTATTCGCACTTATTTCCAGTCCAATCTCCCTAGTAGCAGTTACTAAAGCTTCTGCGTTTTACTTTAGTGTATGTATACTTCCTCCCAGTATATTAACATCATCAGCATTAGGGAGCCTGTCATTTAGCAGTAAAATATTTCCATGGTGCAGGGCCTCCTTCAGCAGGGAACTAACTCCACAGTGTGGGGCCTCCTTACGCATCAAACTAGTTACAGAGTTCACAGCTTCCTTAAACGTGAAAATAATCCCATACATCACAAGGTACTAACTAGCTGTATCAATTACGCTTAGTGATTTTACAAGCGGGATATTATACTAGCCAGTGAGCAACAGGTAAAGTTGAGCAGACTTCATCATCACTGGCTCAGATTTGTTGCCTGTGAGTTTAAAAGCTGCTAGTGAACTTGATGGCAACTACATGTAGAGTAGCCCTGCATAATCCATGCCTAAGTATGATCACAAAGCCTCAAAAATGAGGAGAGCTGTCATGCCATAAAAAAGGGCCCACTAGGGCTGTCATGCCATAAAAAAAATGCCAGAACAGTTATGTGAGAAAAGTATAATTTTAGGCAAGACATAACTTTGGAAAGTTTATTTGTATTCTTTGTAGTTTGTAGCCCAAATGACAACTTTGATGTTGGTGTGTATGATTAAATTTTCATGTCAGCTGATTCTGGTGAAGGCTCGTGTTCTTTTTTGCTGGCTATTCTGGGCACTTACTATTGTAACACAATCTGGGGGTGCAAGCTGATGTCTGTCATGATGGTAGCAATATGCACTTTGTTTACTGAATATGGACACTGCAATGTAAAACAGGTGTATGATAATGTTTGAAACAATGTTGTTAAGTTTACTAAATGGCTTATGAGTTTTTTTGACTGTCCCTTACATAGCCATTTGACTTATGGAGGATATGGGCCTGTGTGATGGTGGGAATGTTAACAGTTACCCTTGGCTGAATCAATGCATGAAGTATCATAATTGTTGCTACACGTGGTGTGGCTATAAAATAACCGGACTTAATTTTATTCAGCTTCCCTGTAAACTTGGCAACAGTGAGTGGTGAGTGGTATAGGCTTGTGTTCTCCCCTCCATTCACGATTACAATTTCAAGGTTGTGCGGCAAACAGTTTGGCAGTAACCTTTCCTTGAAGTGGATCATGTTCTTGTTCTCCTTCGGAATCATGTTAAGTGTTAACGAGGAGCAATGCGTCAATGTGAAATTCTGTGTGAAACTTGGAAAATCCGATACAGAAACGTAAAATTTGTTGAAGAAAGTTTATGGTGGTAAGCGTCTATCTTGTACTCAAGTTTTCGAGTGGTTTAAAAGGTTTAAAGAGAGAAGGGAAGAGATAAGAGAAGATCAGTGCCCTGGCTGTTGCAGCACATCAAAAACAGACGCTAACATTGAAAAAGTCAGTGAAATTGTTTGACAGAATCACTGCCTGAGCATTCGAGCAGTTGCTGAGTTACTTAACACTGAAAAGGAAACTGTTCAACAGATTTTATGTAACAATTTCAACATGAAAAAAGTGTGTTCGAAGATGGTGCTGAGACTCCTCACTCCTGAACAAAAGGAAATTCGAATGAACATTTGTGCTGAAATTCTTCAAACATTCAAAATGACCCAAACTTTTTAGAGAACATAATAACTTGTGATGAATCACGGTTTTTTCTATACGACCCAGAAAGTAAATGCCAATCCATGCACTGAAAGAGCCCCAGTTACCAAGTCAAAAGAAAGCACGTCAGAGCAAATCCAAATTTAAAGCAATGATGATAATTTTTTTTGACATCTGTGGGATTGTTCACGCAGATTGGGTGCCCGAAGATCAGACCGGTAACCTGGTCTACTACAGGGAGGTTCTGACAAAACTTTGTGAATGGGTGAGAAGAAGAAGAAGAACAGCTCATGGGTTTTTCACCAAGACAATGCGCCGGCACACAATACCGTCTGTCCAGACGTTTTTGACGAAGCACAATATCACCGAGTTGGAATATCCACTGTACTTACCTGATCTAGCCCCATGTGACTTTTTCTATTTCCAAAGATCAAGTCTGCATTAAAAGGAACAAGGTTCGAGTCTGTAGATGCAGCGAAGACAAAAGTGACAGAGCTCATGAATAAGCTATCAGAAGACAACTGCAGCATTGCTTCCAACAGTGGACGATTCGCATGGAGCAGTGTAGGGATTGGGGAGTGGAGTGCATTGAGGGTGCAACATTTCTATTGTGTAATTTTTTTAATAAAAAATGTTCTAGAACCAGTCCAGTTATTTTATGGCCACACCACGTAACTGTCTTGTTTGTTGCTTATAAATAGGAATATTTATGTATTTTTTAACCAATGGGAAGTGAACACCTTTTACAACTTTTAAGTCCGTCGCTTGACTTACTTACATTTTGACTTTCGTACATGTTTGCAGGGATGAATTGTGATGTTACTCATGGACTGCTTGTGTTAGTCATATCCACATAATACTTTTGTTATGAGATGGAGTATATTAAATTGCTGTTTTCTTCCAATGGAATGGTGTAGTATGTATGTGTTTTTAACTACTGTTGAGATACAAATAATTATATTACATCTGCAATTAATAATTTTGTCTATATCATTGTTGGCAGACTGTTGTTAAAGAGTAACAGGAAATTTTCCTGGACTTGTGTACGGATGGCAGGAGAAGAGGCAGTGCAATCAAGGCAAACCAGTCACTACACACTGTGCCACAGATATAGTGTATAAGGCAAATATAACTTAAGGTTGTTAATTTTTCTTGGGAACTGTAGCCAGTCAAACCTTTTCATGCCATGTTCAGCATCCCAAAATTTATAAAGGGAAACATTTCATCTCCAAAGCAAGAAATAAATCAAAATTTGTTGTACAGTGTTACTGATCAACCTCTTAAACTAAAATGATCTGAAAAGTGAACTGTGACTGTTAAAATAATCATAACATACCACCCACCAACAAGATGAAATCTGTAGAAATGAACTGTCCTAACTAATTGTATAAAATATTTTAATATTATTTTATTTTAATTTGTAAATAATTAAAACATTCTGATGGCTTAAGGTTGATCACTAAGCTCAAAACATGTAACCATGTATAATGTGATAACTCTAACTTTTAAATGTCCTTGCAGTTGTGAAGATGGAAAGTAATGGCTTTTGTATTGTAAGGTAATCACAATGGGATGCCTAGCATAAAATTTAACACAATATATACAGTTCCATCTACTGACTTTTTCAACTGCCCAACTGTCCAGACCCTCTTATATTTGCACATTAAAGGTGTTTTTGTAACGGTTCTTATGCCACATTCTGTGGACTGTCGAAGTGCTCTGTTTAAGACATTTCAGTATCTCTTTTAGGTCATATGTCATAGTTGTTTCCTGTCATGTTCCTTCACACACACCACTGTTACCAGTGTGGCTGTATCACTAAGTCAAGTTACAGTATCACAAATGTGACTAAACTGCAAACATATACTGAACCAAGGTTAAGCAAAGACTTTCTTTTGTGACAGATGCTGGATTTTGGTGTTTTAATGACAAAAGTTTGTGCTCTTTGGTTTTCATTGCATGGAGAGAAACTGACTTGCAACAAAAGTATTTTTACTATGAGGGGTAGGGTTTGAGGTTGAATTTTAGTGACACATAGCCAGAAGGGAGGAGATGGTTTGAGACTGAATTTTATTGACAGGCACAGAGGTATTGTTAGTGTTTGGGGTTGCATTTTACAGGCATCCTGGTTTGAATTTCTTTTTAGTGACAAATTACTTCCAAATTTTTTATAGTACAAACATTAGGCTTTGACATTGCATTTTATGTGTATTTTTAGGATGTATATTTTGGTATTGAAAATAGTCATCAGTTTTACATGCATAAGGGGCTCCAGTTTTCAAGTCGCAAAGACCCTCCAATTTTCAAACCCTGAATTTTAGATGTTCACCTGTCCATTCTATATTTCTCCCATATTTTATCAGGTAAATGAGAACAATGGCAGCAAGCAGCCTTGTGAAGACTGCAGTATAACACTAATTCATTTTTTCTCTCCCCTTTGTACATCTAGCACAGCTGATCATTCTTTATCAACACTGCCAATGTCCTGTGGGCAGGCTTCTCTGTTTCCCCTCTATATTACAGTCTGGATGGAGTAGAATGGTAGCCTGAGTTGTAATTTCATTTTGCCATTCCACTCGGTGCAGACAGACCAATGTGGACCTGTGTGAACTTGCTGTTATGTTCCTCTACTTGTAATTCCTCACTGACATAGTTACATGGCCAGAATTTTTGCCCAAGCTAGGGAATTGTAATAATGATCCATCCATAAGCTAAACCAGGTATTGTGTCAGTACCATTTTTTTTTGTAAGGCTGTAGCATCGAATAAAAATGAGTGAACATATAGAGTATGAACAGGGCCCATTCATTGGCATGTAGACTGCATTTGAAATGTGATGGCACATGCATAGAAATCAGATTTTGTCTTTGGCAAAATGGACGAGTCCATTTAAATCAGTGGGGGCGTCAGTTCAGTCAACTACTGGCAGCTGATGTGTGCGCATCAGCAGTAGTAATGCTCGATACACCATGTTCCGAGATAGTGTGAAGAGTACTGGCTACGCACTCCACTCGCCAGTTTTCCCCTTCACATTTCAGCTGAACTCAACATTTACATCATGAAGCAAAATGCTTGGCATTGTATGGTTACTGGTTAATTAATTTGTAAACAGACTGCTAGAACTGATTTTGTTAAATTTGAGATAACTAAGAGATAGGTCTTTTTTTAAGAATACGCATGAAAAAATTAAATCCCATTCTTCTGAACTTGAACATTCTGAAGATGTGTTGTAGGTTCAGTTCCTTTTTACATTAAAGCAGCAGGATTTGATTGAGATGGAACATGTCTCCAGGTTGCAGAAGGTGGTTTCTTCTCGGTTGAAAGCAACTCTGTTGCCCACAAATTTCTTCCACATTTTTTATGAACCCTGTGTCCATGTCAGTACAATGGACGAGTCTTTCCATGGGTATGACTCATATAAGTCGTGTTTTTGAGGGCCACTGGAAGACTAGGCACCACTATCAAATACAATCTGGGTTTTTGTTGTGGAGCTTCTCTCCTTAAAAACTGGAAGACGTGGTAGAAAGTAACATCTCTTCTTCCCCCTTTGGAAATTCACTGGTTCCATGTGCCCAAATTCTTCATATTCCTTCATGAATTTGTGATATTTAACCTTGAGGTCTGGATCTCTTTCCAACCTGCTTTCAATTGTATGAAGTCTTCGCTCTGCAGTGAGGTGGGAAGTCCCAAACTGATTGGGTTCCATCTTTACTGAAAGTCTAACAACAAATCTTCCATCTGGCTGTTGTGTTGTGTTGAGAAAATGCTCTCCACATGTCTGTTCTGTTGTCATGGTGGATTGCACCATGGGCTCCACTTCCCAGAAGCAGTTTAAATCATGCTTGAGATTACTGTCTTCTTGCAGCAGAAATATACGTTGAGTGTCAGTTGGAGCGGTGACAGCTGGGGTTTGACCAGAGAGTGTCCAGCCCAGAAATGTTTCTTGCAACATTGGAAAGTTGCCAGGGCATGTTCGCTTGCCTGGTCGAAGAATTTCATAAAATAAATCACCACCAAATAAGAGATCAATGCTACCTGGTTGGTCAAATTGCTCATCTGCTAACTTTTTGTCTGGAATTTTCCACCTACATCTATCCAGCTTGGTGAATGGTGTTGTACCCTTAATGTTAGGCAAAACAACCTAGTCAAGAGTTGTGTGCCAGTCTGAATGTCTGGACCTTAAATGAATTGAAACACCATGAAGAGCTGTAGTGTTTACATTGCTGATGCCCTGTGAGGATGCATGTGTTTGGATCCTTGGTAACCTCGAACAATGTGCACATCTCACTTATGAAGTGTGACTGAGAAGCACTGTCCAACAATGCTCTGCGTGGTACATACTGACCAAATTTATTCTTGACTTCAACAATTGCTATTGCAAGGAAAATATGATTTTTTGGCTTGCCCGTTAAAGAACAGTATGTATTAACTTCTGCAGTTGATGAAACTCGTATATTTGCAGGAAGGTTATTGCAATTTTTAGACCCTTTGTCATTTGTTGCTTGATTCTGTCTATCCATATGGAAAAAATATGTTTGTTGCATTTGCGACACACTTGTTTTGAACATGTGTGAAACTTAGTAAATGGTTTCCAACAATTGAAGCAAACTCCTAGTATTTTGGCACAATTGAAACGTTGCTTGGGTTGCAACTTGATAAATATGTCACATTTAAAAAGTCTATGTGACGCCTTGCATAAAGAACACTGCTCTGTGTTGCTAAGTTACAATGTGAAGATTGACTGGCCTTGGCTCCAGCTGATTGTGTGGATTCGTTGGTACCTGTGCGTTCTGCAGTAGCTCCAATGCCTTGCATCTTGTTTCCAGAAAAGTGATGAATTCTGTAGTTAGTGGAATGTCTTGGTGCGCCATGTGTAGCTCCCATTTCCGCTTCAGTGAAGGTTTGCAAACGCGTACGCATGTTCCTTGTGACCCCACATTGTCTGTTCAGCTGACTGCGCCTGGAGGCATTCATTTTGGTTCTGTACTTGTATCTGACTTGTTCAGATGTTGCTGGTGTAGCAATGTATTGAACCTCTTAGACTGGCCGAATGGAAAGGATGGCTTCACTTGTGGAGTGACATCACAAGAACAGCGGTCTGCGTGGTGCGTATAGTGCAGGCAGATTCAGGTTCCGACACCAATTCCGAGAGTCGGCGCAAAGAATGTCCTTTGTTTAACAGTGCAGTTGTGTACAGTGGTGGCAGGCTCTGGCTGGTCAGTTTACTGGAATGATTTCTTCATTCCGGTAAACCATCTGACTCCAACTGTGACTCTGTAGCTTTCAATGAGAATGACAATGATGAGGACCTCAGTTTTACCGCAGCCCCCCAAAAATTTGGAAAATTAAAGAAATAAATGGTTCATAAGTTTCAAAACGCGCGCCAAGCAAGAAAGGGCCGTAACATGGTGATATCCAGGAGCCCAAACGCACCCAGTACTTGGCTTTGTCCCTGTACCCACGATTCCCCGCAAACTTGCCACCATTCTGCTTCTAGCGTTCTCGCTTTTCGAATCAGATGCCACATTATCGCAGTGTTTGTGTTCAGAAAGCCCTTATTTACTCTAATAATGGCTGCAAAGCATAAGAGTAGAGATGCCGGTAGTGCTTCTAAGTCAAAGAGAAGCTGTGATGCCCTTTCCATTAGTGAGAAAGTGAAAATTCTGGATATGATTGAAATACCAAAAAAAAATAATATTTGGAGATTGCCAGGTTGTATGGCAAGAGCAAATCTTCCATTTGTGAAGTGATGACAAACAAAATAAAATTTGTGCTCGTTTTTCCTGTTGCACTGCAAACTGCAAAAGTTACTGCTATAGTGTGTGATAAAGTGTTAAGGAAGGTGGAAAAAGCCTTAAATTTGTGGTTGGAAAAACATTATATTTATTGCTTATGCAGCGCTTTGATGGAAAAGCATGATTTTTATTGTTTAGTCACCCTCTGAAACTGTGCATGATACTGTACAATACAGGTACTGTATTTTTTTCAATGCTCTATCGTCTCTTGAGTATTAGGCTAAAACGTCAGAATCCCTTACTTTCATACGTACGACAGAGAGAGAAAGTACAATGTAAATGTACAATGTAGTGTACAGTACACTTTATTATTACATTATTTAATGATGGTAATGTCTGATTGTGCGTAATTTATTAAATAAATTTTACCGTATTTATGTATGTTACACGAATATCACGTTATATCATGTTATATATAGCATTCAGTATTATCCACGGTCTCACGTCACCATGGTAGGTCTTGGAACGTATTTCCCACAGATATGGGGGTCTGCCTCTATATGGTTTTTCCTACAAGAACAGTCCTTGAGAGGGCCAGGGTAACTTTAGTCAGTACAGCAACTCGCTACTGGCTGAATGGTCCAGACATCCAATTCCAGTGGCGGCAAGATATTCCACACCCAACCAGACCAGCCTTGGGGCCAACTAGGCCAGCCTGCACAGTGTGTACTGGGTTTCTTTCCCAGGAGTACAGCAGCTGGGGCATGGAGTTGACCACCCAACCCCATTTAGCGTCCAGGTAAAAAAGAGTACTACTCTTCCTCTGGACCTTAATGGCTTGTTGTTAGGTGAATTTTAGTTTAGTTTACTTTACTTTAATTTTATTGACAATGGTAATTGATGCACTTCTTCAAATAAACAATCTGAAGTGAATAAATCGGCAGGAATTACATATCTTAACTAATTGTAGAAAATATTTTAATATTCTTATTTTATTTTAAGTTTAAATAATTGACACATGTAATTGAGATCTCTATCATATGACACAAACCAGTGTGACTATACTCTTTTACACTTCTGTAATATTTTGATGGCCTGCAGATGAGCGTTAAGGTAAAAAATGTAGTCATATCTTCTGAACTGTCTGATAAAATTTGCACAGCATGAATGTTTATTGAAAATCAAGGTTCTTGGTCAACAACTTATATGCAGCAAACTTTACTGCACTACTCAGAATAACAATATATGTAATGTGATGCAGTTAATGTCAGCCTTTTATGCAAGGTGAAGAAATATACAGGATACACAGCTGTAAAAAGTCCATAATTTAACTTTAAGTACCTGCATAAAATGGAACCTGCCCAAAACTGAAAAATAATCCAGACCCTTGCTGTTCCTTTACAGGCAGAATTGTATTACACATTAAACACCACTGTCTTCAAAACATGTTGCTGGGGACAAACAGCACTACTAAAAGCAGTGCTAGTAACTGCAAAGTTTTGTAAATTGTCATGTACAGAGCAACTGCAAATGGGCATATAACTCTGCAGAAGTGTAAATGTTACTTCAAGCAACCACTTACCTTCTTGGCGTTTCTGTAGCAGTTCCTCATAAAACTGCCTATGACGAGTGTCACTAAAGTTGAGAAGCGTTTTCAGATAGTCTTCGAGGTCCCTGACATTTTCAATTGACAAAATGTATCTACAAAAGAAATGTTACTATACACTTGAAAGAACCATTTAAAAATAACAACTACACCCTAAAAGTATACGGTTTCAAGAAACAATTCGGTTTATTTAATGAAAGAAGACAAGCATGTCACTGAATAAAACACATATTACAAACCTACTGCTATAAATTTCAATAGAGCCCAGTCTCATCACTAATTATTCCTATGCCATTCCCTAAACCTTCTTACTTTTGTGACTTGTTAAACTTTCAAGCTCTAAATACATTCATTCCTCCTGTAGCCTGTCCATAGCCTCTTCCAATCTCTGTCTTTCCTTCAATGACATTCTCCAACTCCTCTCCCACTTTCACACTTCTTTTGTCTCCCCTGGGTTCAGCATACTCTTAACACTCTGACCCACACACAAACTGCTAAACAATCTTCTTTTGTGCCCTCAATACCACTTCCCTTTAGATTCTGCATTAATTTGGTCCAGTTTACAAGGTAAAATGCCTTCTCCCACTCTATGAGGCAATTCCCAGTCTATGTCCAAAATTCGTTCTTATATTATTCTCAGCATTACAAATGCATCCATACTCTCTTTTCCTCTTCTAAATCCAAACTGATCTTATCCAAGTACATCCTCAATTTTTCTTTCAATCATTCTTCTAAGTATCGTCGCTGCTATCTTTGATGTTTTGATGTATGTGTGACTGTCACTGCATTTTGTAGCTTTTGGCTAATTCTTTACAGCAAACGTAATTTCAATCCAATCCTTGGGCCACTCTCCAGTTTCATATTATTTCTGATCACTTGTGTCCTTAATATCAGATCATCTCTCCCAAAAGTCTGAGTACATCTCAAGGGACATCATCATCTCCTGTTGCCTTTCTATCCCTCATCATTCAAAACATTGATACTGAAGATTCTGTAAAATTTGCAATGCCAATGCTTCAAATCTCATGCTTTCCTCTTCAACCTACCTTCCTCATGGAATTCCACGATCTCTTCGCATATGTTCTCAAGATATACCTTCTTGGCCTTGTCTGTGGCTCTTTTCAATTTGTTCCTCAGTCTTAAGGTGTGTCACCCCTGTTGTGTTAGGTCACTAATACAAAGCTGTAGTGTGTGTATATCTATATATACATACAGTCTTGAACACAACAATATTACAGTTAGTATCAATATATAATATACAACTACATGTTTTGGCCCTGTATGTAGGCCATCATCAGGTTGTCCAAAGAAATTAAGTGACTACACAGTATGTGTGGTAATTTTGGAAGGGGGACGAGATCTTGTTTACATCATAAATCATGGGATTAGTAAAAGTTGCCAACATTTATATTGATGCGTACTTCATGTGAATGCATAGGTATTCACCTTATGATCCTATCATGCGATTAAATAAATATGTTAAGGAGTAACATCAATTGTGAACATCTTATAATTCTAACATGCAAATTAGGTAGTAAAACATTGTACTAAGATGTTACATCAATTGCAAACTTCATGGTTTGTAAAAAACATACAATAAATTACATATGTTATAAGTGCATAGTATAGTAGCATTGTAATAATAATTTTAGTTCTTGAATAGTTCCTTGTCTAGGCAGGCTATTGTTTCCTGTATTCTGATCTTTGTGGTCGTGCGGTATGGCCGGGATCCCTCAGGTGGGTAGGTATGGCTTAAGATCTATTGTTGTCTCCTTATCTTAGGAGTCTTCAGTATTGAGGGTCAGCTACCTGTGAATATGTATGGTAAGTGATGCTGACAGAGGTGTGGTTTCTAGTATCATAGGGAGTTATGTAGAACTACGTAGTAGCTTCTGTAGTTCATATGTGTGAGGAAGGCCACGCAGGCATGTGTGGCACCAAGCTTGGTATGTTCTAATGTGGAGGCGGTCAGTGTTCAGGTCTATCTGTTGTCATGGTGGGATGGTTTTATGGAGAGTGGGTCTTAAGGAGGACGTCAAAGATAGCATTTGGAAAGATAGTGCGGTCATCATTCAAATGGTTGTTGGTTATGGATTCTGCGTGGATGAGGAACTTTCAATAGTGTTAAGGTAGGGTCCTTTTTTGTGGCAGTGTAGTACTTGCATAATTTCGTTCACAGAGCCGAAGGAATGGCTTTCTTCATTAAGGTGTTTCGCGAAGCTGTTGGCTTGGTTATTGCTACTAACTGTTATATTGTTCTGTTCATGACTGTATGTATATATAGATATATACACACTACAGCTTTGTATTATTGTTCCTCACGCTTCTGTAATTCTTCCTTCCTTCATTGTTTTCAGTCTACTGCTTCCTTTGTTCACTCATTTTATTGATCACTTTCTGTGTAATCCATATGACAGCAAAACTACCTTCTTATAAAATGAAAATGTAAAACAGCTGCAAGATCCGAGTTTCTCCCATTGGTGCCGCCGAAGACGCAAGTCTTCTGGGACAGACACTTCTCCATCGGCCTCCATGTACTGCCTAATCCTTAAGAGAAAGCCACTGGGTCTGCTCCAGTTTAGCCCGAACAGTGTAACCAAAATACGGTGAGACGTGGACGGTTGTGGCCGCGCCCCCCTTCAGCCCCGTCATGGTCTCCACCCCCCAATGTCTTGCCCTGTCTGTTGAAGTCACTTAGGTTAGTGTTTTGGCTATCTCTCTATTATTGGCGGAGTGCCTGTCATCCTACCCCTCCTCACATGTTTCATGTTGCCTATCGTGAATGACTTAGGTTAGGATTTTGGCTATCTCCCTATTATAGGGCGCGCTACTGTTATGAGGTATGGTCTATTCAACACACCTTCTGTAAAACGTGTACACTGCCGTAATGTAAGTCAACGCTCCACCACCCGTCGCGCAAGTTGAAAATCTCGCCTACGGCTCTCACCTCCGCCAAGCACGGTTTACAGAATTCCACAGCCGTTTCGTCTCCACAGAAAATTTTCCCGCTCTGGTCGGGCTAATGTGGAGCAGAACCGAAGACATTACCATCGTACTGGACGTCTAGAATTACTCATCCGACGACAGAGTCACATCCCAGCAAAATTGCATCTCCATGGAAAACAACAGTTCGCAGAATTTACTTACTCTGTCAAATCTTCAGGTACTGGGAAGTCTAGTATTGCTGAAAGTTTGGTGTTAACCCAATTAAACAGCACTTCTTTAGTACCGAAAGCAGCCATAATTTAGATTTCTTCTACAAGTCACCGTTATCTTTCGAATACATTCACCGGGACAAAAACGAAAATTGTTCTGCACCAACACCGAACAAACACAACAAACTGTGTATCTAGAATACCTTGCCCACAGATAACTGCCACCGATGTTGAAGTCCGGTTCCTTCACATCACATATGTGTGTGCCTTTGCCGGTTTGTGACTGTAACCCACGGATTACGGGTATAACCACAGTGTTCTTTGTACCAGTCACCTGTACAACGAATGAGCAAGTGCATTTCGATCTACTATCAAAAAGAGTGCAACGATGTCGCAGTCTGCCGAGTGTGGCACTACCGTCGTGCCTCAATGCTAAGCAAGTCTCCCGAGAAAATCAAAGTCACACCTAAACAATGGTTTCATGAAGAATATTTACAACTTATATTTCAAAAGAAGCAGAAAAATGCAGTTGGTTATGGGATTTCTTTAACTAGACTCCCCCCATATTTTAGTTCCATGCTGGCACGGTGTTCCACAAGAATCAATTTTAAGTGTCTTATGTTTTTTACCCATATAAGTGATAGCTCAAAAACTATTAATAGAAAATATAAACGAATGTCACTTGTAAATTATACTGATTAATATTTACCAATTATAATCTCAAAGATTTTAAAATGTTATATAAACAGTATTTGAATCCTTAAATAAATAGTTCAAAGCCAGTCGACCCTTACTGGCCGCGCGGTTTAAGGCGAGGGCGTGCGGCCGCTCGCTTGGTGGAAATGTGGGTTCGAAACTCTTCAGAGGCATGGATGCCTGTCGCTTGTGAGTGTTGTGTCTTATCAGGTAAAGGTCTCAGCGCTGGGATTATCAATCGTCCAGAGGAGTAATACCGATTGTGGTGTGACTGAGTGTGATCGTGAAACCTCGATAATGAGGGTACCTAGGCTGGCTGTTTGCACCTTGCATATAAAGTCAAACCTTTTCGGCACAACCTTCCCTCCTGCAACCTCAAGGGAAACGGTTCACGTTCCCGGACTCCTGTCAGCCAATCATTCTTCAACAGGCACAAAGGCCGTAGGGGGTTCAGGTCTTTATTACCCTATCCAAGATCTGTAACAAGGATTATGGAATATTAAAGTGAAACATGTATAATTAAGGAACTGGTTCTATGTATGGTACATTACGTCAAAGTTTAATCAAATTTCTAAGGTGATTGACCAATATTTGCTCTATACCTGTGCTGCAGTATAAGCGTAATCATGACGACTGCTTTAATATTAAAGAATACAAAAAAATATTTTATTTAATAATTACATAGGCACACGTGAAATGAAAGTGACCCATTAACCCTTATCGAAAGAATTACAATGTAGAAATATGAAGTGCAGCATCTAGTAGTTAAGAATGTATGACGATACCGTTCAGTTTATTGTGCCAAAAGTGTCACGCTTTATTACAAAACAAAGGTTTATCAACATTTATTGAATAATAATAATGGGTACACTATAATGTTGGTAAGTAACAAAATTTCCATCTTTTATTTCGTTTTTAAGAATCTATAAAAGAAATATCGAAGGAATTGTTTGCTTTAAATATTTTCCTTGAGAATTTTTAATTATTCTATGTTTCTAAATGTAACCATACCTACCAAGCATTTGTCATTAAATGTCAATTCATTTAATAAACAAATAGTAAAATGTAATGAAGATTACAATCACTAATCTTACATTTTTAGATAAATATTTGTTGTTTTTTTTATCTCATACGATTTCTTTTATATACCAATTGCAGTACAACCCTTTTGAATTATACAAACAGCTTTGCTGTATTTTAGACTTATTATTTTTTCTTTCTATTTTTGTAATAATTGTGTTTTGTATTATACAATGTGTCAAGCAATTAATATTACTCAATTAATAATTTCGTTCTTACTATCGTCCACGTAAACACTTTCCGCTACTTAATTCCCTAGAAGGCATACATTTTATCAATTGTATAAAAATTAATTTTCATTTCGTCGAGAAAAAAAATGAGACAAAGTTTTCATAGAAGTACCCTATTATGCTGTACAATATTTTATAAAGCTTCTTTGACCACTTCTTTGTAAAAGGTCTTTGATCGCGTAATTCAGGCCCAATGTTTTCCCGCTTCCCTCCCACTTCTCCGCCGCAGGCGTAAACTAGATGACCCGTGTTCAATGGTCAGTGTGGTCATCTTCAATGGTAGTGTTGGGCTGTGTTCATTGTGTTGTGCTGGACTCTGTGGAAATTTGTTTTCTAAATGGTTGACGAAATTAACTCGGTCATCTCAACCTACCAGCGGCGCCTAATGGAGATGCCATTAGTGCCCAAAACATCTTAAGGGCGTGCCTCTCTTGGAGATGACGGTGAGGCGAACAAGCTGTTTCTCACGTTTCTCTTCAGCGACACGGATCTTGGCATCCAGTTTATGAAGGACGTGGGATTGCTTCGCACCAAGGTGACGTGTAACACTAGTCGTCGCGATATAACCTGGTGTGCTGAAACTAAACCGAAGGAAGTTTTCAGATGACCATGTCGACGAAGAGCTGCTGTCGTATGCTCTGAGACGAAGTCTATCAGGCATCGTTCATGGTTCCATCAGAGTAAACTCACTTTGCACGAGGTTATGTACCTTACATACGACATCTTGCGCCGCGTACTTGCCCATATTATACACAAAGAGCATCGCTTCTCTCCCAATACAATCGCGGAATGGGCCTGTACTGCAGACAGACGATGCTGGTGTACATGGGGGGCTGCTCTGAGAAGATCGGCGGTCCTAACAAGACCGTCGAGATCGACGAAAGCAAGTTCGGTCGGCGCAAATATCATAGAGGCCACCCTGTTAAGGGGCAGTGGGTGTTTGGCGGTGTTGAGAGCGAGTCCGGTAAAACGTTTTCGTTCCGGACAGGACCGCTGACACTTTTAAGGCCGTTATAGGTGCATGGATCGAACCCGTCACTACGGTCATCAGTGAATGCTGAGGAGCGTACCGGTATCTCAACGCGGAAGGTTACACGCACCGCACCGTTAACCACACCACTGGCTTCGATGACGAGCGTACAGGCGCCCACATAAATACCATATACAGCACGTGGTGGCATGTGAAGGCTTGTCTGAGCCCTTACAACAGGAAGAGGGACTACATTCATCACCTAGCTCATTACATGTTTGCGGTGAGGTGCAGGGAAGAGAGAGTGAACCATTTCACAAAGTTTCTTCACCTCGTCGCCGCAATCGACTATAGCGAATATTCAACCCCTTCAGATCGTGCGCCACGTGACATGAAGTTCATCTGCCACACAGATCATCTAGTCTACTACAGATTACTACTTATGTCTGCAACATCCGCCACACACAAACAATACTTAGTCTCTTAGAACTTTGCAAACCTGATGATGGCGTCCGAGTACGCCGAAACATGTCGTTTCATTAATAGCAATAAAACTATTTGTGTTTTGACTTACTTTGCCTTTTACTTCACCATGGATGTACCTTCAGCGCGAATAACTTGCTGCGTCGGCTGTCATATTTGCACTCAATTTGATAGTAGTTCCGTGCAGTAAACTTATTCTGAGTCATCCCGTTGTGTTACAACGTTCACGTAAAATAACAATAAAAATATGTCAAACACAACTCAGTGGCACTCTATATTGCTACACGATTCGATTTCTAATAAATCATCTTCAGACAATTCATACAAAATATTTAAAACAACAGTTCTTCATGAATACGTACGTACATACATACATACATAAATACACACATACATACATACCGCGGCTCCATTAGTGTGTCATAAAGATTGTAGGCTGTAGAAAAAGTCCTTATGTTTTTTCAAACTACATTAGTGACATCTCACTCATTTCCTTTCAAACATTATAAACCTTTTTGTATTCTGCTGTACGTGTAAAATATAATTTATCGTTTAAGGTTTCATTCCTATTGTTGTGCTTGAATAGTGTTGCTGTATAACTAACAATACGAGATCATTCATTGTTACCAGTAAAACTAGTTTCTGTATGTGAATGCCACAATACGAAACGTTAAATTGGCTTTAGTTTTTGAAAGTCAATTTCGTGTCGTATTGGTACATTTTGAACGCTTCTACACACATTTAAATGCTTAATATTCAGTTACCTGACATGCCCATAACATTGCTCGAATAAGCAACGAACAAACACTTATGTCCACTATTAGGCATACAATAGTATAGGAACAAATAATATGTACACATTTTAATGCAAATGATAGCTTGCAAAATATACCAATATGACACAAAATTGACTTTCGAAACTCACATCCGTTTAATGTTCGTATTGGCGCATTGAGGTACAGAAAATGGATTACTAACAAAAATAAATTATCTTAGTTTTAATTATAAATCATCATTTTCCAAGCATAGCAATAGAAAGTAAACCTAGAACGAGAAATAATATATTACACGTGCTACAGAATATCTTAAGGTTTACAATGTTTCAAAAGTAATGAGTGTGATGCCACTTAAGTGTATTTAAAAAATGAAGAAGTGATGTGTTTTAAATGTTTTGTATGAATTTTCTGATAATTATTACTTAGGAAACGAAACATGTAGCAATGTATGGCACTTTATTAAATAAAGTAGTTTGACGTGTTTTTATCGTTATTTTACGGTAGCAAGTGCAGGGCTAATGTTACTTGTTTTTCAATCGTGGTTTTTAACCCTCAATAGCACGGATGACCGCCTGTTTGGTTTCGTGTAATGAATACTCGATTCCTTCTTTCGGTAGATTATGTAACTCAAAAACTAATGGTTAAAAGTCATATATTTTGTGTTGTAATGCCCACTTAAGATTATATGATTACAGAAAATTTTAGTTTGTGCCTAATGTTATAGAATGTAGCGTATACCTAATTACTTCGTTTTGAGCTGATTCTTATATCACCAAGTGCCCTCCGCCACCGCGTATGATCTGTGGTCACCGCATTGTGAGTAGTTTTTTGGCGCGTCGTAGGATTGGTCGATCAGTATCTGCAATCAGATTTAAAGGAAGCGGGTTAATATAAGCTTCAGGTAACCTGTTGGAATACAATGGTCAGAACAAAAGCTGATTCGAGTTGTGTTAAAGGTAAATATACTACGATGGGTTTTCACGTTCCATTTGGCCGATAGTAGGTGTTCGTTTGCAATGGTGGCTTCAACGGTTATGTCACCTTGTTGACTCAAACCCTATTACAACCTTTTCCGTGGTGATAGGCGTATTTTTATTTGAAACAAATTAGACTATAGCGTGTGCTGTATCTTTGGCCTAGTTATGTGAAGGACCTATAGAATGTGAGTGAATTCTGATGTGTTATATTTTCTCTGAATATTATCCACATGGGTGATCGCAAACCTCAGCATGAACTGCGGAATGTTTTTCTTTGCAGCTGTTGGTGCCAAAGCAATACGGAAGATGACAAGCAGTTCTGCCGTTGCTTCTAACAGCAACAAAGGTAAGAATGTATGTTGTGACCCTAAAAGTTAAACAGGGATACCAGTTTTGCACTCATACAGCACAGGAGAACAACTTAATCTTGTGAGACCTGTAACTTCATACGAAGCTTTATCACCTCGAAGTACTATTACTATTTTACTCAGAGCAACATATTTTAATGGAACCGGTAATATAAATACAATGCATACTTGGATAACTTCTGTCATTACTTCCTATGTCATACATGTGAGACCATATTAGGTCGGGTGTCAATACAAAAATGTCATGATATCCAAGACACATGTAAAAACCGAAACAATTTCATACCATAATGTTACACTTAATGTTTCACTTTTGAGGTTTCAAACATTAAGCTTTGGGGTTTCATTTTAGCAACAATCTGGAGTAAAATGTATGTTTCACCAACAGTAGAACCTGAGCTTTTATCTTAAATGACAGAAACAAAATTTAGTTTGCAGCTTATGTTTCAAATAGTGTTCCAGCATGGCCAACCCTTCATGTTGCTAAATAAGGTAGGCTACTGTATTTCATTTTATTGTCAGAAGCTCAGTCAACACTCTGCAATCTTGCAGGGTATGGTTAGGCACATTACAGGAAATGTGTTTACGATGCTAAAGATACCTGAATATACCTTCCCTTCACAATGCTCATGTTAAGGTCACTGTCAATGTTGGCAACTCTCATTCAGTGTAGCTTTCATTATGGCTAATGTCAATTCCAAGCCACAAATTAAGGCAGATATACATTGTTACTATATTCAAATGTATGATCATACATGTTGCTTCTTTTATGGAAACAAGTGTTTTTCAGTATTGGTGCAGCTGCAATTGTAAGAGCTTCATATTACTAGGGAGATAAGTGGGAGTAGTAGTCCATATTTGTGTCTGTGGATTTATGATCATCACCTGTCATGTTGACAGGGAAGCAAGGCACAGGAGGGAACCCATATTTCCCACGTGAGACACCTTCATGGCAGAAAGAGATAACCAGCTTTTTTAAACCAACTGCGGTGGATTCTGTGAAGATATTTGAACCTGCATTAAATGAGAAAAGTGGAGAAATGTCAATGGTATAGTGCTCTTTGCATCCTTAACAAGAAGTGCAATAACTGTAGAAGGAATTGGATTATTTTAATTATAACTGTTTGATATTTCAGGGTTCCCAGGATGATTTGTCTATAAAGGATGCATCTAAATATATGTAACCTGTAATGTCAACCATCAGCATGTTTCATGTATAGTTTCTAATGTATGATTTTTGAGTGTGTAAGAATCACCTGTTTGGTACAAATGATGGAGCACAACCTCTCTGGGCTTGAGGACGGTGTATCATTTATTTCCATGAAGCTTCTTAAGTTGATGTCATCCAAGCTTTAAGGATGAGGCAGTGTCAAGTGCTGGACCTCAAAATAGCTGTGTAGATCTGGAGAGGGGGCGGAAAAATCAGTTGGTGAACAAAAAAAAAAAAATAATAAAGGATTTCTCACCTAAGAAGCATAAACATTTAATGACACAATGAATTTTTAACTCATTTCATGCTTGTGCATCAAAACCTTAAAAATTTGTTCCCTATGTACAATGACCAAGTAAGACTCTCAGTTTGTGTGCATTAATTTCTGAAGTTATTTCGAAGAAGTACAGATAAGCAACTTCATGTTAGCCTGTGGGTATGTATGGCAGGCAGTGGCACCACATTTTGACTGCTCTGCTATGCATCTCACACATTGTGGTGCAATACCGTGATATATGTGTGTGTGTGTGTAACCTACATGAATAAGCATGGATTGTTGATGGAGCATGGTGTAACTGACCATTTTACTCTACCTCAGTTTCAGTGATTTGAAGTATACTGTGTGCTCAATTTATATAATCTGTGTTCACTTCAGACTGCTTATATGTGTACAGTTTTCATCGTGCAGAGCCATTAATTATTGAACACATGAACAGTGTGGCTACTACATTAGAAACTGACAAAAAGCTTAAGGTACCCTCAATTCAGTTCAAGCTGGATATTTTAAACACAGTGGATGCTACTGAAACTTTTCCTCAAAATATCACTTAAGAACTTTGAATTTTTGTATAGCATAAAATAAAAGGCATAGTCTGGAAATGAACAGCTGAGTGGAAAAAGGGTGACAGTAAAACAGTATGGTAGAATTGGCATGTAGGGAATAATTCCAGTAAGAACAGGCTGTTCATGCACCAGTTGTACTTGTTGAATAAAATCTTGTCTTGTGTTCCAAATGTGTCAAAATCACTAGGGAAGGTAAGACTCAAAATGTGGGTTGATGGTGAAAATGAATCATGTAATGCACAATGTAAGACATATCCCATTTTTGTTTCATGTAATGGTCTGATCATGGCATCTGAAATGTGCTGAATTGCAGCTGTCATTGGTGGACAGACCAGGTGGACTGCCATTGTTTAAACCTGTTGCACTGTTCTGTTTTGGGATCATCATTTCTTTCTGGTTTAATGCAGGCTGTCCATGCTCCTTTATTTTAATTTCATGGTTTGCCCAACCCTTTTATGTACTGTTAAGGACTGAAATGCATAAAGCTTTTGTATGCACAAACACACTGAAAATGCAGCCATATTCTATTCCTAAACTACAGTTTTGCCACTACAAACTACAGTCAGCTTTTGGACTCGGCAGTGGGGCTAAATTGTGCTCGAAATAAAACTGTCACACGTCATATTAATCTTCCCATACTGAATTTCTTTACATATTTAGAATAATGAGGTGTAAGTACACATATGTATTTCTCATCTAACAGAGGGGTGCACAAATTTTCCAAAAATCTAAGGGCCACCTCAAATTTCTACCCAGGTAACATGAAGTCTGTTCCACACTGAGGATCCACAAATAATGTATTAGGTACCACCATACAAAATCTAGTCGCCACGGTAACCTGGCACCTGGGATTTGTGCACCCCTAACCAAACATAACCTATACCTAACTTGGAAAAGGATGTCCGATACAGAAAGGTTTATATGGAGGAGGTGTAAAAAGTTAAGAAAGCTATGTCTGAACATGACTTTTATGAACCATTGTTGAAAATAATACACTGGTAATGATAACAATACATTTACATTTTATTTAACATAACTTAAATTTTAATTTGCAGTAGGCACTTGACAAAAAACATCATTGCAGAGAACAAAAACAAACTGTCCTGTTACAAACTTTTAGGCAGCTATAATACATCAGCATAAAAATACTGCATTGGACCAGCTGTATGGAATGTGGAATGTACATGGGACACTACATTCTCAGGAAACAATTACTATTGTAACAACTGTGTGGCCTCAGTCTGTCTATTGTATGGCAGTAAATATAACAATAACAACAGCATGCTCTGTGCTGGCAATGTTACCAAAATAAACTAGCTGAAAAATGCATTTAGAATTTGGTTGATGTTCTACCACATGGCCCATTCTGCACTCTTACCTGTGGTCTCCACATGAAAAATGAATAGGAATGCCTTGGAATCCTCTACTCCCACTTCTGGCAGAGATGGGAAATAAATAACAGCCTAAGACATGTAAGGTAAGTAACAGCAACACTTGGACAAACACTGACATCTAATACATATACTATGACACAGGATATTAAGGTATTGCTAGTATGTGATACTGATCTCTATGGCAGGCCTGCACAACTTGGAAAGCAACGAGGGCCACACTGCTCCAAAGAAAACGGCTTCAGGTCGCATGGGTAGATTCTGGTGGGGGGATACTTTATTAATAATTTTGTAATTAAATACATGTATTTTTTAATTACTCATCACTGTTCAAAAATCCACAATCAACAGCAACATTTAATCTTCAATTGTCAATTACAACTTTTTAAAAATAAATATTTCCAAAAGTCATTACAAGCCACACATTGAGCCCTGGTAGGTCACATGTGGCCTGCAGGCCATATGTTGTGCAGGGCTGCTCTATGGGCTAGCCAGAAGTTGGACTAGAAGTTGCCAGAAGGGTTCATCCTACGCTGCAGGTCCATGGCTACATCATCCACAGATATGAGCTTTTCTATTGGAATGCATGACAACTCACCCCCAACATTTGCAGGTGGCATCCACTTCTCCTTAGCTTTGGTCTCAGCCTCCTTTGCAGAAGCTTCTCGAGCTCTCCGTTCCTTCAGTTTTAGTGAGAATATAGCCACACTGCGGGCTCGCTTCATCAAACTCTGTTTGACCCTCGTCTTCTTCGCAGCAGCTGCTGCAGCTGCAAGTTCATCTGCTTTGGGAGTTGATGTTGGGGTGGTTGCAGCTGATGCTGCAGCTGCACCAGGGAATGTTGAGTGAGTGGTATCATCACCTTCCTGACTTGATACAGTACGGCTACTATCAGATGAAGCCTCTTTCTCTGGGGAAAATCGAAACTTAGAACGAGTGTGAGCCGCAACCCAGGGTGGTGCAGAGCGTAACAGATCTGAATCTGAGGATGCTGCAAGGTCTTTGTGAGCAATGCAGTCAGTGCTACGCCGCAGATCTCCCCCAGAGGCACTCCCCATCTCTGGCTCACTCCCTTTACGAGCAGGATCTAGCCCAAGTTTCCGTGCCCAATCCACCCCATGTGGCCCAATTGTCAGGTGGTGGCCCAATGTTTCTCCTTCAGTCCCCAACCAGTCTCTGGACTTCTTGGGTACACTCTTTGTTATGCCTGAGGAGAGTTGCTTGCTGTCCACTGGTGTAGAGCATACAGTGGGTGCAGTAGTCTCCTCCATCATGGATGCTGCATTCTCAGCTACTGGTGTTGGAAGGTTCTCCTCCAGTACGGGCATGTTATTTGCTCGATTGTGATTTGCCTCCTCTTCACCAGCACCAGTACTTACTTCACTGGCAGGAGAGACAACAAATCTACAACGAAACACACTCACCTTGATTATGGCATTCTAAACCTTCAAAACAGTACTATGGTTCAGGACTTTGTCCCATGTGAAGCTGAGAAGCAAGAAGTCTTATCACTGCTGCAAGAACAAGTGGACATCACATGGCATACTGTTCAAAAATATTCATGGGTCAGATTTGGTGTGATGGTCACAGTGTGTTCAATAATCACAATGTGTTACCTAATGATAACTGCAGTATGGCATAGTAGGTGGGTTTCTTGTGATCATCATATTACATTCTACACTCCAGAATCTGACATGCTTTGTGCACTAAGTGCACAAGGTGGTATCCAAAATTTTCCGGACTGGTGCCACCATCTATACAGCAGTTGTGGTAGCGCAAAGCACCGTTAGATGGTAGGACTACCATGTCTAGTGAGTCAGTGTGGCAAGTTGCACGTAGCTGGGTGGACATGGGCAGTTTTCACACGCATTTGTTTGGAGTTGTGTACGTGACCTGTGGCGATGGATAAGAGAAAGGAAACGCGAGTGTGCATAAAATTTTGTGCCAATCTTGGGAAAAGTGCTACAGAAACCCTCACAATAATTCAACAAGCCTTTGGGGACCAAAGCTTGAGTCGGGCGCAGTTGTTTCAATGGCATGCCCGGTTCAAAACTGGTAGCACATCAGTTGACGATGATGAACACACAGGGAGACCCAGAAGCTGCCCAACTCCTCAAACTGTTGCATGAATTCAACAGCTCGTCCATCAGGATTGACATCAGACCATTCACGACATTGCTGAGGTGGGAACTGGTTATAGTACATGCCAATGTGTTCTGACGGAAGAATTGGGCATGCAATGTGTCACAGACAAATTTTTGCCCAGGATCCTGACAGCTGACCAGAAGCAGCAGTGCATCATCTGCACTGAACTTCATCAGCTCACCTCTGATGATGAAACCTTCTTGTCCAGGGTCATCACTGGTGATGAGAGCTGGGTTTACGGTTACAACCCTGAGACAAAGCAACAATCCTCCCAGTGGAAAAGCCCCACGTCACCAAGACAAAAAGGCCAGACAGGTGAAAAGCAATGTCAAGAACATGGTCATCACCTTCTTTGATGTCAAGGGGATTGTGCACAAAGAATTAGTTCCAACAGGCCGAACTGTGAATTCTGGGTTCTACTGCGATGTTTTGCAGCGATCACGTGAAAACGTGCGAAGACGTTGCCACAAACTTTGGCGAGAACAGACCTGGCTGCTCCACCATGACAACGTCCCATCTCACACTTCCATCCTCAACCAGCAGTTTCTGGTGAGAAACAAAATGGTTGTCATCCCCACCCACCATACTCCCCTGATTTGGCACCCTGTGACTTCTTCCTACTTCCAAAAATGAAATTTAAGCTGAAAGGATGCCGGTTTGATACCATTAAGGAGATACAGGCCGAATTGCAGAGAGTGCTCGACACTCTGATAGGAAAGGACTTCCAGGAAGCAATCCAAAAATGGAGGAGATGTGGGACCAGTGTCTACATGCAGGAGGGAACTACTTTGAGGGTGACAGCGGCCGATAGGCCTTAAGGTGAGTTTTACAATTTTTACAGCATCAGTCCGGAAAATTTTGGATACCACCTCATATGATATTAATAGTAAAATATTTTTTCTTAGCACACTTTTATTTTTGGGGGGTTGTCTTAGATTAGAGTCATATTGCATTTGGGTAAATATACTAAGTAGAGTGATACTAGAACATGACAAAGAATCAGGCAACAAGTCATAAAGTCCCACACAATGAGTGACAAAAAAAAACTGCAAATTGAACTGGTGTAGGAATGATAACAAAGAATACAGTAAAAAGTGAAAAGTGCAAAATGCCAGGAAATAAATGGGCATCTTTGTGCCCCCAAGACATTTTAACAGGGGCCTTATAAGAAACAGGATTTATGATATTTAAGTTCATGAATAAATGAACAACTGGTGTGAAAACGTCTGCCACTCACTGATGACAACATACATTTTCCCTGAGGCAGTAAATCCCATAAGAGACTGATGTAAAACATGAGATTCAGGTGGGTTGGGGAGGGGGGGACCAGTTGAAGAGGAAAGTGTCAATGAAAACAGCCAATATAGTTACATGCTGTCTTGAATACATGGTGAAAATATAACATTTTTGTTAAGCTGGCCATGAATGTGTTCATAAATGAGGTGGGAGAACCTCAACCTTTCCAAATGACAGTAGGGAATGCACTTTAATTGAACACAGGAAACAGGCCCATAATTCTATATGATGGCAGTTTAAATGGTTTTATTCCCAATCCACAGCTTTTGCACAAAGCTGGTTCAGAAAGAGGTGATTGCCACAGTCAAATGGATCACTTCACTTCTGAAAAACTGGCACATGAAAAATTTCTAACATACCTGTTACAAATTCTGTCAAACTAATGGACAATGCCCCAATTATTGCATGCAAGTAAAAGGCTCTCATACAGGTATTCCTTAAAAGAGTGACATCACTGAATGACTGAGTAAGAAACAAAAGGACCTCAGTTACAGACAATGCAAAAAACGTCTGTACAAGCTTGTCAGTTTATGAAAGCTCAAGAAAAAAGACATTCAAAGCTGACAGTACACTTGCTGCCTTTCATGGCACAGTTCTTCAACATCCACCTCACACATCTCATATCAGTGCTACTGAATTGACATGGGCCAAAATTTACCTTGATGACCAGAGTTTTTCTGGCTTAGTGTGAACATTTAAAACAGATACCAATTAAACACACAGTTTCCAGCATATGGCATGACAGGCCATTTTCCAGGACATTCTGTGGACCAGCTTATGGCATCATAGCACGGCAAAGGTTAAGCAACTTGATCAGGGATAACAATGTAATAGGGGACAAGGTGCAGCTTTTCAACCTCCTCACTGAGGATGCTATACAGCGAATGTCATGAGAAGTTCAGGTATACTCAGCATGTTATAAAAATTTAGAAATGGCAGTGGAAAACTGATGCCATTCTTCCCAACATAAAAGATAATTGTGTTCTTCAATGTAGAAACAAATGTGGTACAATCAAATAGTTTCCAAAATGAATTTATTTTTCCACTTTCTAAACAATGCTGTCTCTGTAACAATATCCTTGGAACTTCACACAACACAAAGACAGGAGGACATTAAATAGGTGACAATGATTTTACCTGCCTCATGAGGGATATTGTGGTACCTGATAACCCTAACCATACTACGTATATTAGTCACTGCTGAAAAGTGATGTATTGGCACAGAGTTACTAACCGTCCTATAACCAGTCCTGGTGGTGGAATTGTGACATCGGGTGTTGGTGAAGCAGCTGTGGTTGAAAGTCGACGACACGCTTCTCGTCGAGCAAACTCTACTTTTGCCATTTCTGTGGCAACCCAGCTAGGAAGGTCAGGGATTGCACATGTTATTATGAACCGCAGAGACAACATTATATGCTGCAAGAAACACATAATCAGAGGATCAGTAAAACAGAGACATGTGCACATAACTGATGGGACATCATACTGGTACAGCAAGATGCAGAGAAATGAAGTGCATGGTGGGGAGGATTTTACATAAACAGTCCTTCCTCCTTTAGTAACTTGTATCATCCTTATACTTCAGACAAACATGTATTCAGTTTTCCCAGCTAGAGGTATCATCCAGTGCAGTAAATGTAGCATATCTCACCTCAAGAGCAACAATAAGCAGGATTGTTTGTGTTGTTGACATCTCGGGAAACATGCGATGCACCTGTCCAGACAGACCAATCAGAGCACAGTTCACCAGTACAGCAATCAGACACATCACCTCCATTGCATTCTGCAATAAAACACCAATACTTTAGTTAGACAAGTAGCTCTTTGCTGCAGCACTCACCTGTGGGGTGGCAATCTTCCTCATTTAGGTACACCCCATTGTTTTCACACTGTGTCAGTAACATGCAGCATCCTGTGATACAATATAGGATATTTTTATATCCTCTGCTGTTCGATATGCGATTTTAAGTTCTAATGGTAGTCAGTACACAGACTACTACCTTTTTGGATCAGACCCACGTATTCTGATAGAAGAGCATTAATGTTTTGGAGGAACCTGATGTCTGCATCTTCAGGCATACGTGAAGGTGGACTACACAGCATCACATCCCAGAACACAGCAGTCAGCCTTCATTTACTTGTTAGCAGGGGAACTGTTCCATGGAGGCAATTAGTGATTACTGAGTGACAGTGCATGAAGAAATAGGAAAAATAGCTTGGGAACAGTCAACTCTATAAGCTATGTACTGGATGCAAGGCCACAACATAATAAACATCAACTAAACAGGCAGTACCTTATGAATAATGTGTCACCTTCAAATTATCCAGAACACATAAGTACTTGCACACTTGATAAACAATACCTTTCACAGAAATACTGAAACTTGCCACACATTGACTCTTTCTATTTGTATTTTTAAATTTTAGACACAAAAAACTTAATCAAGATACCTATGAGGAAGGGATACCACAGAATAACCTTCCATTGTTTAAATCTTCAATATTCAACCTAAATCACAGGAGTGGTAACTTCATATCTTAACATTTTCAAAAAGCATTATTTGCTACTTACACATATTTTTCACATAATTACCATGATCACGTAACTGCTTTATACTATATAATTATGCTTACATATTTTACCTTATGTACATTTACCTTCAATTTTTATTCTGCCTACATACACATAAAACAACCATTTTTACCCTACAATGTGTACACTTTTCTTTACCCTTATTTTAAGTCAAGGCTTCCTGTGTAATAACTCCTTAACTTTTTTGATAAATTTATAATTGTAACATTACATTGTCTGAGATCTCACACTTGCTTGCAGTTTTAATTTTTTCTTTTGATGTTACAGTTATAGGCCTGATAATGGCTTCTACAAGCCAAAACATGTAGCCTATTGTACATTAGAAATTCATCTGTAACTAGTAACACAATGGAGAAGTCTCACCTTAAATTAATTCCTCACATCTTTCACCCAAATAGTGACAGAAGACCACATTCTGCACACCTTGCACTATTTCCACTTCACAGACAGTGATAAAGTAACTGACAAGAATGAGAAACATTATGATAGACTGTAGAAAATTAGAAAAATATTTACAATACTCAGTGTTGCATAGTCCAAAATTTTACAACCTCTGTGACCATTTGGCAATTTATAAGGTCAAGGTAATCATAAGCATGAGGGATCATTTGAACAGTATATACCAAAGAAACAAATATGTTTCAGAATTAAATATACCAACTGTGACACAACTGGATAAGCACATGACATGGAAATATTCTTACACACAGGCAGACAGATAATGTGTCCCTTCAAAAATGACAACCCATGCCACACTAAAACAACTGGCAAGAAGAGTAAAGGGTACAGACATATGATATATATGAGCAATTTCTTTTCTTCTCCTGACTTATATAATGACTTGACAAAATAGAAAATAAACTGCTGCAATACAGTTAGACCAAAACATAAGGGATGCCAGATGACTTCAGATGCAAGATACTGAAACTGAAATGGGGTGACATGACACCAATAGTTTGGAAGGGCAAAGGTGATGTGCACATGCTGACATATATTCATAATCCACTAGCAGAAGGTAACTACTGTGACAACAGTGAAATATGAAGCTAAACATTGTGGAGGACTGCAATTACCGCATGGCTTAAGCTGATAAAGAGTGACAAAATGGCGAACAGCTACTCTTATCAGTTGCCATACATGGAAGTGGACAAAGAAACATGTTTTTCATACCTAAACAGCTACTTTCCTGCGGTTCTAAACTCACTCAGTGACTTCTGGCTGACACTTGTAAGGAATATGGTACAAACTGCTGCGCCACAGACATTCCAATGACACTAAAGACAACAAAATAGTTTGTGGTTTCAGTCAAACACAACAACATATTTTATTTTATTTTTATCTTAACAACATGTTACAATCAAATGACCATTATCAGGCCTGATGATGGTCAACTGAACTTACATGTTGTCAAGATTTAAAATATAATAAAACATACTGTTGTGTTTGACTGAAACCAGAAAATATTTTGTGTCTTTTAGTTTAACCTTACAGTCCATGCGTCCTCGATATAGGACTGCATTTAAAATCCCCTGGGCTCGAAGGTCCTACATGTAGGACAGCCACATCCTCAGCCATTTAAATATTTCTCTCTCAATGCCATGGGACATTTAGGGAAACTTCACTCATTTTTAGCATCACACTAGATTTTTTCAGCTTCATGCTCCAACTGATTTACCCCTTGATAGAAAATCCCCATTATCCATTTTTATAGAAGGCTGTTTGTGCCTACAGCAAGTAAGGATGTGGTGGCAACGATGCAAATCTCATATTTCCTACTTTCTTTCTTCTGGCTTGTGTGTGACTAACGGTTTAGTCTGGAGAGTATCTATGCAGCACTAGGGTTACAGCGATAATATTGTGACAGGCTGAAATAAGCAGAACTTTATCTGCCGTCCTTTTCTTTGAAGAGCCCCATTTACAGATTGACAATATTGTGCTTCATTTCTCAGACTTTTGGCTGAGTTTACATCCAGTGTTGCACAGACAGCTTGATATTCTTCCCAGTAACCATTTGACAGTCGGTGTGAGTGGTGGCATAATGAGTCGACCATGTAAGAGGCACGGTTGCTGCAACCCAGCAAAATATCTGATTGTAAACATGGACAGTGATGAAACGTATCAGGCAACATCAGTTCAGTTGAGGGAGGTTCTGAAAGTGTGCCAGGGGTGACACAACCTGAACTGTACTGCCAAACAGCCAGTTGTCACAATATAGCAGTTAAATTTTGCCCAATGCCTCTGGCAAAGAGGATGCTGGTGACAGTAGGCCAGATGAACAGACTCAACAGCCAGTAACTCTGCAATGGAAATGTCACTCTTGCCCTCAGGGCAATGTAGCACACACACATATACAGGACGCCCCAGAGGAAAGAAGGGCAATGACGCACACACATAAATGATGGCTCAAGTCCACTTAGTGTTTTCCTTCTGTATTTTTCAGAAATTATCACTCTGCTGGCAGTGGAGACTAACTGCTAATACCATGTTTACAGACAGACTTGACGATGGACCCTTTCCTGAACCTGACGTTACTGAAGCCGAAATGTTTGTGTTTTTGGCATTGACAATACAGATGGGACACGGCGTAAGAGACAAACTGACAGACTAATGGGCAACAGTGGACCAGCTATACACAACTTTCTATGGCAGTATGATGAAATGGGACTGATACCTTCACATCCTTCATTACTTACATTTTACTGACAACAAGAATGAACCTGATAGGACAGATTAAAATTCTGACACACTATGGAAGATACGAGACCTGTATGAAATTTTAAATGCCACATTTTCCAAATTTTACAACCCTTCTGAAAATGTGGCTACTGATTAAGTTATTGTTTCTTTCAAGGGAAAGGTGATTTTCAAACAGTACATACCAAAGAAATGCAAGCGTTTTGGCATCAAATTTTTCAAACTCTGTGACACGACTGGATACATGTATGACATGAAAGTATATTTGGGAAAAGACAGACAGCGCACAGCACAACACGTGACAGCAACCCATGTGACAGTGACAGAACTGACAAGGAAGATAGAAGATTGTGGCCACAAATTATACGTGGACAATTTCTTTTCTTCCCTGAATTATTTGAACTCGGCAAGAAAGAGATTTACTGTTGTGGCAATATCAGGCTGAACAGGAGAGGCATGCCTAGCACCGAAGACATCAAAATTGAAAGGGGAGACATTCGCATAAGAACCAGGGCTGCCTTGACAGCAATACTATGGTGGGACACGAGAGACATCTGCACGTTGATGAATATTCACGCTGCCCTGGCGGAAGGTAATTTCTGCAATGAGGAGAAAAGCCATAAAGCTGCAAATTGTGATGGATTATAACTATCATATGGGCCATGTGGACAAGGGTGACAGAATGGCCATCAGTTACTCCATCAGATGTCGAACATTATAGTGGAAGAAAAAATTGTTCTTTCATCTGTTAGACCTGCCCATTCTCAACAGCTACATTCTTCAATCCTCATGTAGGGGTAAGAAAATTCCACATAGAGATTTTGTATATACCCTTGTAAGGAATATGTTGGCACATGCTGGACCAGAACGGAGAGTACCAAGGCCATTAGGTAGACCACCTAATGTTGAATCGCACCTTGCTAGGCTCGAAGTCTGCAGCAGCAAACATTGGCCTATCCCATCTGAGATGCTGCTGAGGTGTCGCATGTGTAAGGCCAGGGGTGTGACACCTAAAGTGTTTGTGAAGTGCCGTAAGTGTGAAATGCGACTGTGCATTAAGAAAACATGTTTTGAAGATTACCACACAAAGGCACAGTTCTAACAACATCAGGTGCGACCTCCTTAAGAAAACCTGGGGACTGAAGCCAATATGTAAGTAAAAGAAACTGAAAACTTTGCATATTGCATACAATTTTGTCTATTCATGAACTAAAAATTATTACTGCTTTCTTGAACACGTGCAGAAATATCTCGGTCTTATTTCCCAAAAAATTTCATTTAATCCATTATTTAATCTTGTTTGGTTCCCATAATGTTAAAGCTTTTGGTAAACCATATGCTAAAATTTAAATTCCTAGTAAAAGAATGTCACACATGAAGGTGGGCTGTAGCCATTTAAATCCCGGTGCGAAGAGGTTAATAAACACAACGGGATGTCCACTTAAAAAAAATCCCACTACAGCCCGTAAGCAGGCCATCAGCTGTGTCCCACTACAACTGAAGGGGAATGACTGTGTACTGTGACATGTCCCAACAAACAAGAGTTGCTGAATTCATACAAAGTGCAAAAAATGTAATGCTGGATTGTGCACATCAGGAGGTTTCATAGACTATGACACAAAGGAATATCTCTGGTAACTGATGACAATGGTTGGAGAAGATAGACACCAGCAGAGAACATCTAATGATAAGGAACATAATAACTGCACTAGTGAGTAACTTTCTTTGGACAACATATTTTGTTCTTTATTTCTCAGCTCAGCTATGGTTCATTCTTAGATCAAAAACATTAAGGGTACGTCTAGCAACTTTAAAATATTTGTACGTTTGGACAAATGTATAGTGAAAAAAGCCCTGAAAATATTTCTGTAAGTAAAGGGATCAGGTACAGCAGTGAATAATTCATGACTACCAGATGGGAGATCAGGCTTCAGTTCCCAGAAAGTCCAATATTTTGTCAGCACACACAAATTATGTCTTGCTCCTACCAGGTTTGTATTCGATGCATACCTTGGGCTCCTACATGTACAGCTGCTGGAGCATGGAGCTATTACTCATCTCTACAGAATGTCAATACATCACCATATAAGGAATTACCTCTGTGTCCCTATATACCCCATGATGAGGCACAACTACAAAATTACTTTTAAATCTGCAATATACATATATATGTGTGTGTGTGTGTGTATTTGTGTGTGTATATATATATATAAATACACACACACACACATAATATTTACACTTGCATAAAGTCCACCAATATAATTTTTAATGCAAAAGTCTGCATATATATTTTTGGATAAAAGTGCATGTTTTGGCACTCATACCTACACTGAACAACAGACAGAACTGTCCAATTTTGCATATAAATGTTTACCTTACTCCATACTCCAAACTTCCTTACTCCATGGAGCAGAGTCCTTCTTGAGAAGCTAACCATTTTCAGCTAGTCAAGAAATTCAGTGCATTTTATGGAACCCAAAGGTGCATTACTGCATTCACAAGTGCCTGCCACATGTACCTACTCTGAGCCAGCTCGATCCAGTCCGTACCCCCAAATCATACTTCCTGAAGATCCATCTTAATATTATCCTCCCATCTACACCTGACATAAATGTTTAACATATATCAAATTATTTTTTATTCTGAATTACATTTCTCTCCTTCAAAGAGGTTTAATAAATATGTATATCATATGAAGGTGAACTTTTCAACCCACCTGCTTATCATTTTAGTTATTCCTAAATAATTTGTAAAATTTCATTCTATGTTTTGTAGTAAATACTTGACTGCTGCACAAATTGCTAACCCTCCTTCAAGAATAGATGCTTTGTATGTGTGTAACAGCTTATATGAAAGATTGCAGTGCATGCTATTTCTTGACATTCAATCATTTTGTACCTACAGTTGATTGTGGACAAGGCAAGTATGACTTCAAGAATTCTGCCTCAGTGATAAAAGGGTTACGTGGGTGTGTGAAACTCTGATCAAAAATTCAAACACCACGATTATACCTACTTAGACAAATACAGGTATCCCTCATTGACCAGTGTAAGCAGAAAGCTGCATCTACTTACCTGCCATGTACCAATGTTGGAAACTCTCTGACCAAACGGTCGCTGAAAGGTGAAGCAAAGCTTAAAGGCATCGCTGCGAATCTCAATGAGATTGTTGATCAGAGCACAAAGTGCTGCCATGGGGAAAGCAGATGAGAAAAGAACTACATATCCCAGCTGAATAAACATTTCCAAATGATCCGCAAATGTTCCATCATACTGCAACATAGGAAAATGACAACAAATGTTCTGTGATACTACACCATGGATAAGAACCAGCAAATGTTCCACAATATTCCAGCATGGTATAGTGACATCAAGTGTTCTGTCATATTGCAACACGCAAAGGTTGATTTATATTCACAGAGCAAACAATGAACATACTATATGGTTTGAGAAAATTATTTAACAAGAACAGCTTAGTAGTTTATATATAAAAGGCCAACAATTGCCCAAACATTATTGTCACAGTTGACAGTAACTACGAACATGGGCAAAAGACAGCAGCAATTAACTGCATAAAAACAATGTGTGAGTTGGTATAACATGTACTGCAGTAAAAAAAATGTTATACTGCTCCTCCATATAGCAGTACCACTAACTGCATACAGTCATACGCCGCATAACAATGTTTCGGTCAATGACGGACCGCATATATAATGGTGGCCCCATAAGATAATAAAGTATAAAAGTATAGCACATACAATTACGTACAGTACATAATACTTGATAATGATAATAAACTATGTTATTGGTTTATGTATTCATTATACTATAATTTTTATCATTATTTTAGAGTATATTCTTTCCATTTATAAAAAAACGTTTACTGTAAAATAGTATGCTGTTACACCAGAAGGAGCCTCATACAACTCGTGTTTACCGCATCTCTTGATAGTATCATTTTTCTTTATGCTTGATTTAATCCATGTTGTTTTGTTCATCATGGCCCTTAAGTGTACAAAATCCACTGCTAAAGCTAACGTTGCCAGTAACAGGCCATGTCGAGTGACTGACCTGGAAATGAAATGAAAAGTGATTAAGGACCGGGAAAGTGGAAAACCAATGATGGTTATTGTTCACCAGTCAGGTACGTCCCATTCCACCATCACAGCTACGATCTTGAAGAACAAAAACATTTGACGGAACCAGGATATGCTTCATTGAAAGCAAAGAGACTAACAAAAATTTGAGAAGGGCCTGTATCAGATATGGAGAAACTTCTAATGACATGGATTGAAGACCAGACACATAAGTGTATCCCTCTCAGCATCAAGGTGATCAAGACCTAAGCAAGAAGTTTGTTTGCGATGTTGAAAGAAAAGGCTGGACCAGACTATGATGCTGAATTTACTGCTAGCTCTGGGTGGTTTAAACAATTCAAGACTCATTAGGTGAAAGTGAGTGGTGAGTCTGCGAGTGTTGATGTAAAGGCAGCTGAAGAATTTTTGGAAACTCCAGTTAAACTAATTGTGGAGGAAAATTACTTGCCAGAGCAATCCTTCAATATGGATGAAACCTCCCTATTCTGGAAACAGATACCTGAAAGAACTTTCACCCATAAGGAGGCCAAGTCATTGCCAGATTTCAAGGCTTTAAAGAACAGGATAATAGCCTTGCTTGGGGACAATGTTGCAGGATACATTTTAAAACCCTTTGTGATTTGGCACAGTGAGAACCCCAAGGCCTTCAACCATATCAATAAGCACACAATGCCAGTGTACTACAGGAGCAATAAGAAGTCATGGATGACCCAGCTCCTCTTCCAAGATGCCCTCCTGAATTGCTATGCCAGAGAAATGAAGTACTACTGCTTGTATTTGGAGAATAACAAACCTTTCAAGATATTGCTTATTGTTGATAACGCTCCTGGATATCCTTCTTTTATTGGTGATCTTCATCCCAATATCAAAGTGGTGTTTATCCCTCCAAACACCACCTCTTTGATCCAACCAATGGATCAAGGAGTTATAGCAGCTTTTAAGTACTACAACCTGATGAGGACCTTTGCCCAGGCTATTGCTGCAACTAAGGGAGACACTGAGAACACACTGATGCAATTCTGGAAGGATTACAACATCTATGACTGCATCAAGAACCTTGCTTGGGCTTTGGGTGATGTCATCAAGAAGTGTATGAATGGCATCTGGAAGAAGACACTCAAGAGGTTTGTCCATGATTTCAAAGGATTTGCAAAGGATGAGGAGGTTACAAAAATCAGAAAGGCTGTGGTTGAGATGGCAAGCAAGTTTAATCTGTGTGTGGATGAGGATGACATTGAGGAGCACCTAGAGGCAGTTCCTGAGGAATTCACTAATGAGGAGTTGTTGGAACTGGAAGAGCAATGCATAGCTGAAGAAGAACCAAGAGAAACTGCTGGAGAAGAAAAGACGAAGAAACCCAAAGAAAATTCACAGTGAAGGGTTTAGCAGAAGCTTTTGAAGACCTAAACAAGCTCCTTAAAAAGTCTGAAAACATGGACCCCAACACCAAAAGGTTTTCATTAATATAGAGGAATGTTCATGGTGCATAATCTGCTTACAAGCAAATCTATGATGAAAAAAAGAAACAGACCAATCAAACCACCATGGACAAATTTCTAAAAAGAGTGGCACCTCCTCAATAAGAGCCTCAGGCAGGTCCTTCGTGACATACTCCAGAAGAAGGCATTGTTATCATTGGAGATGACAGCTCCATGCAAGTTATTGTCGCTGAACACCCTCCAGTGCGACAAGATATGAAGGTGACAGAGAGTGATACTGATAATCCTGACCCTGTGTAGGCAAAGGCTAACGAGTGTGTTTTAATTTTTAACAAAAAAGTTTAAAAAGTAAAAAAAATTATAGATAGAAAATTAAATGCGTACTGCATCTGAAACAACTATATGTTTATTTTATTATTATTATATTACTGGCCACTAGTTTTGGCCTCAAAGGGCCACCATCAGGCCAATATTTACAAAAAACTTAAAAATGCTAGTGCATACAGCACAAAAAGTCAATTGTTATGGGATCCCAGTTACATTAATTAGTAGTCTTTACAATTATTACCAGCCTTTAGATGTGTTATCTGTAGTAAGTTGTGTTGGGATTCTATATTATGAGTACTATGAATGTATTTCTAAAATTATTTCATTGATTGACAACCTTGAAATATAAAATTACTAATAATTTCAAAATATTCCATATGATGTGTTTAAGATGTGTTACGAAGGCTGTAAGTACATTTAAAATATATATAACATATAGTGTCACACTGAAAAATTAGTACAATTACTAAAATTAGTGTTTGAGTCTCGACTTGCATCTTCATCTGCTATGCACTTAGTTGAAATTTTTATATATTCTTAGTGAGCTGAGTGCTGGATGTTTTATGCTGCTGTGCTCACGGTTGCAATTATTGTTTCTACATATTATTTGTGTGGGTGATAAAATCGAGAAGAATGAGATGGGCTGGGCATGTGGCGCGTATGGGTCAGGAGAGGGGGGTGTATAGGGTCTTGCTGGGGAAACTGGAGGGAAGGAGACCACTGGGGAGATCTAGGCATAGATGGCTGGATAATATTAGGATGGATCTCCAGGAGGTGGGATGTGGGTATATGGACTGGATTGGGTTGGCCCAGGATACAGACAGGTGGTGGATGCTTGTGAGTGCAGTAATGAACCTTCGGGTTCCGTGAAATGTGGGAAATTTCTTGACTAGCTACAAACCAGTTGGCTTCTCATGAAGGACTCTGCACCATGGAGTAAGAATGTAAGTAAGTACATATTATTTGTTCGTTGAGAGCTGGATATTATATGCTGCGTCATGTTATGTTACGATGCTGGCGATGTATTAACATCAGTCTAAAGTGGAATTTATTGGAAATAATAATCACACTGGAAGTATACATAAATAAATTACGATTAAATCAGAATGACCAGATCAGATAGTGGTATTTAAATCTTCCTGTATAAGGGTGTATAAAGTCTTATAAAATATTTTACTTACAGATTATCCGTAATATTGTGTCAGCTCAACTCTGTATTGTGTGTTTGCAGCCAGCATACGTGTTTGTGACTGAACAAGGTCAATGTTGAAGACAGGGAGTTACAGCGGTGAATGCCCTCTATATGAGTTTCTCTGAACTATTGTGTCAAACATAACATTGCATAGCATGATTCAAAAAGATGGACTCAATTTCGTACATCTATATTTCCTGAACTATACAAGGTATGTGAGTGATCTACACATCATTTGAAAGAGAAGGTCCTAAAATTTCAAATACCACCAGTAGAGCACTCATCTAGCACACAGCCATGCAGCAGCGTCAGTTGAGAGCAAAATGGCTACTATGCAGCACAAGATTTTTTGCATTCATGAGTTCATTAATACTGAATTGGCGACTGATGTGCAGCGTGCATTTCGTCTTCGTTTCAACATTCAACCTCCAACGAGGAAGAGCATTTGTCGTTGGAATCACCAATTTGAGCAAACAGGCTGTCTGTGTAAAGGCGAAAGCTCCGGCCGACCACGTGTATCAGAGGAAAACGTGAGACAAATTCAAGAGAGTTCTGAGTGTAGCCCACGCAAGTCAACCCGTAGCGTGAGCAGAGAACTTGGAATACTACAACCAACTGTCTGGCATGTGTTAAGGCACCATTTACCATTCAATTGAGTCCATCTTTTTGAATCCCCTGTATTTTACTGTGCCTTTATCATTTATTTGATTATCAAGCCTTGTCATGTCCTCTCCAACAAACAAACACTTCTTAATAAAAGTCTAAAATACAACTTAAGCTACAAACAAAAAGACTGGATCAGAATGCTAGCATTAGAAGCTGAGAGAGCTATTAGTCAACTACCTATATCTGGACAAGAGTACATATGATATCAAGTTGCAAACAATATAAAACACTTATATAAACAGTATGATAAGAATAAGCTTTATAATACAATTCTTGATAAAAAAGAAAAGAGAATATTAAACCACATTATAGAAAAACTCATTAGTAACAACGCCATAATTTCGAAAGCAGATAAAAGAAGTTCTATAGTCATTATTTATCAAAATATATTTCATGAGAAAGTTACGGATTTCATCCACAACAACAACAACTTCACTAACATGACAGGAGATCTTACCAAAAGTTCCAGAAAGAACTCAGGAATAATATCAATGAATGTCCCCATATAATAGAGAAAGATGGAAATATACAAATTTAAATCCCTTTTCACCCATGATCAGAGGTTTAATTAAAATGCGTAAGGCTGATTCCCCTATTTTACCTAGTGTTAACTGGAAACATGCCCCAGTATACAAACTTGCAAGAATGTTATCTAGAAATCTTGATACATTCATTCCACTACCACATGCATTCAACATTAAGAACACCATTCAGTTGATGAATGACCTTCTTGACAATCATTTTGACCAAGATTTGAAATTCGTTTCAGTCAACATCATGAATATTTACTCAAATATCCCCATAACAGAACTAATTAAAATTATTGAGATTATGTGTAAACAAAATGATCTGAACATAGAAATTAAGAATGAAATAATCACGATGTGCAATATTCTAACCAAACAAAATTATTTTCAATATGAAGACCTACAATACATACAAGAAGATGGTCTAGCTATGGGGCCTCGTACATCATCTTTCTTCTCTGAGATATGCTTACAATACCTTGAAAGTACCAAGATATTTGATATCCTGTTAAAATACCATATCATCGGTTATTTCCAATATGTGGGTGACATCCTAATAGTGTACAAAAATGAAGTGACGAATATCCAAGAAGAATTAGATTCTTTTAATAACACCAACAATGTCATTTACTATGGAAGAAGAAGTGAATAATAAAATCAACCTCCTAGGTATTACTATCTCCAAAGTTGATCACAAGATTTCATTTAACGTGTACAGAAAACCCACCGCAACTGACAACATTCCCAATGACTCTTGCCACCCACCAGAACAAAAGCTAGCAGCAATTAGATGCTTGATCATCTGTCTTTCAACATACCCTATGAATGAAACAAACAAAAGAAAAGAATATGACATAATAAAGCAAATATTATGTAATAATAAATATGATGTAAAGATTTTAAATGAAATCACCCACACAACTGATACACAAACACAAAATGAAATTAAAACACACAAAAAAAAAGGGGGGGGGGGCCAAATTCACGTATGTTGGATGACAAACAAAATTCATTACCAAGCTGTTTACTCTAATCTTAAAGTTTCCTTTAAGGCTGACATCACCACAGGAAAACTATTAGCCCACAATAAAAATACTAATCTCAATAAATTCAATAAATGTGGTGTTTATCAATTAACATGTCAAGACTGTAATAGAAAATATATTGGACAGACCGGCAGACTTTTCCATATAGGATTTCAAGAGCATTTCCGAGATTTTGAATATAGAAATGGGCAATCAAAATTTGCACAACATCTCTAGACAAAAGACACTACATTGCATCCATGGAAAATATGGAGGTTATATATAACTAAAAAAGGGTAATATGATGAACACCCTCGAAAGGTTCCACAGAAACAATATAACGAGGTTTGATAATCAAATAAATGATAAAGGCACAGTAAAATACGCTATACTTGACACAATAATTCAGAGACACTCACACAGATGGCATTCACTGCTGCAACTCCGTGTCTTCAACACTGACCTTGTTCAGTTACAAACACATATGCCGGCTGCAAGCACACAATACAGAGCTGAGATGACAGTATTACAGATATCTGTAAGTAAAATATTTTAAGGCTTTATACACCCCTATACAGGAAGATTTAAATGCCACTATCTGATCCACTCATTCTAATTTAAATGCAATTTATTTATGTTATACAGATATGCGATGCTTAATGATGGGGATACGTTCTGAGAAATGCAATGTTAGGCGATTTCGTCACTGTGCGAATGTGTAATTACACAAACCTACATAGCACAGTATTGCCTGCTACACACCTAGGCTATATGGTATAGCCTATTGCTCCTAGGCTAAAAACCTGAACAGAATGTTACTGTACTGAATACTGTAAGCATTTGTAACACAATGGTATTATAATATTATATAATAATATTATAATATAATATTATAATACTATGGGACCACCGTCGTATATGCAGATGAACACATTAAGTCGAGACCCAAACAATAATTTTATTAATTGTACTAATTTTTCAGTGTGACAATATATGTTGTATATATTTTAAATGTACTTGCAAACTTCATAACACATCTTAAACACATCATATGGAATATTTTGAAATTATTAGTAATTTTAGATTTCAAAGTTGTCAATGAATGAAATCATTTGGAAATACACTCATAGTATCACAATATAGAATCCGAACACAAAACTTACTACAGATAACACATTTAAAGGCTGGTAATAATTGTAAAGACTACTAATGAATGTAAATGGGATCCCATAAAAAATTAACGTTTTTGCACTATACGCACCAGCATTTTTAAGTTTTTTGTCAATATTGGCCTGATGATGGCCTTTTGAGGCCGAAACTAGTAGCCAATAATAGAATAATAATAAAATATACATATAGTTGTGTCAGACGAAGTACATATTTAATTTTACTTTACTAATGTACTTTAAACACAACAGGATGTCCTCTACTAAGATTAACAATTAAAACATTTATAAAGTAAAAAAGTAAGAGTAAGCTAGGTTTAATTTATTACTGAAGAAAGAAACATTTTTTTTTAATAAATTCAGTGCAGCCTAAGTGTACAGTGTTTATAAAGTGTACAGTACTGTAGTGTACAGTAATGTCCTAGGCCTTCACATTCACTCACCACTCACTCGCTGACTCACCCAGAGCAAGTTCCAGTCCTGCAAGCCCCATTCATGGTTAAGTGCAATAAACGGGTGTACCATTTTTTTATCTTTTATACCACATTTTTACTTTACCTTTTCTATGTTTAGATATATTTAGATACACAAATAATTACCAATGTGTTACAATTACCTACAGTATTCAGTACAGTAACATGCTGTACAGGTTTGCAGCCTAGGAGCAATAGGCTATACCATATAGCCTAAGTGTTTAATAGGTTATTCTATCTAGGTTCGTGTAAGTACACTCTATGATGTTTGCACAATAACAAAATCGCCTAACGACACATTTCTCAGAATGTACCCCGTCGTTAAGTGACGCGTGACTCTACTGTCATTCTGTCAGGTCTTGTATCTTCACAAATACGTAGCTGTCTTTCCAGGACTCTGCAGAATTCACTTCAATATGCAGCTGGTTTATTGTGACTCACATGCAATTACCTTGAAGAGTGAGCTCTCAAGTTCTGCTTGACTGATAGTGCGGTTTGTTCCTCCACTTTTGTTTGTTGTACTCGCCTCACTGTTGTCCTCTGCTGGATTGTTTGTCAGTTCTTTCTTTGCCTCAGAGGGGCTCAGAGCTCCAAACAAGTCAAAACTCATTTTAGCCAACCGCAACTGCTCCAGCAAGTATGGCAGGGCAGACTCTTTGAGGTTCCCAATTACCTGCCTTGCAATCAGCAAAGTAGCCAGTTGCTGCAAAACAGGCCCATCATACAAAAATTAGTATGCGATACAAAATATACAAGTTTTAACTAAAGTTAATCAATTATAAATGGTTCTGAAAATAACATATGACACTTGGGATGGTCAGTTTCTAGGCCTTGTTGAATGTTCCAAACAGAACACACTGCAGGAACTGGATTATTCCTTCTGCAGGTGAAAGGTAGTAAATCATCAATAAATATAAGAAGAAGTAATGGACCCAAGAATGAACCCTGAGGAATCCCATTTGTAACTTTTTTCCATCTAGAAGAAACACAATCATATGCATTAATGTTATCCGGAAGTACTTCCTGGTATCTTCCCTTGAGGTAAGACTATCAAAGTTAGAAATTTCCCTCTAATTCCATAAAACTGTAGTTTATCTGCTAGAATTCCATGGTTAACACATTCAAAGACCTTCTTGAGGTCACAGAATATTCCTCCTACTGAAGACCTATTATTCACAGCTTTTAATATTTCATTAATTACATTACAAGATGCAACCTTGGTGGAACTATTAATTCTAAATCAATAATTTTTAAGTCAATGTTTTAAAAGTTGTTAAACATAACATTTCTGTCACATCCTTCAAAAATATCCTCCCAAATTTCTGTAAACAATTTAGACTGAAATTCATCTACAGTGAAGCTATTAAGGTTCCTAACATAACAAGATGTGAATTCTTGCATAGGAGCAATGACGCTTTTTAATTTTAGTAGTTGAGCATCGTGATCTGACAAACCAATGATGAGTGGATTAATAGTAAAACTTCTTGATGAATGAATAAAAATGTTATCAATTGCAGTACTTGATCCATTAAAAATTCTCACAGGAAAATTTAGTCTACTTTTTAGATTGTAGGCAGCAAATACAGTAACTGTTGTCTTCTATTATGATTATCCAGATAATTAATATTTATATACCCACGCACAATAAATTATTTTTTTTTGGTATATAATAGATTCATAAGGGTTTCTAATTTACTCAAGAAGTAGTTATAATTTCCAGTAGTTGATTTATAGATAGTTTTAATGACTATTTTAATCTTATGTAGGTTTAATTTGATGGAACATATTTCACGATCTTTCTCTT
>Ga0123354_10000351_pt1 | contig 43212 bp, 37 predicted proteins | sample TergutLab28metaG_2_FD_97872 | JGI IMG/M metagenome (GOLD analysis project Ga0123354, IMG submission 97872) | Labiotermes labralis P4 segment gut microbial communities from Petit-Saut dam, French Guiana - Lab288 P4 | ecosystem: Host-associated > Arthropoda: Insects > Digestive system > Gut ... | reverse complement strand
GCGGTGTTCGTGGTGCCTTTGGTGGCTGTGGCTGGTGCGGTTCCTGTGTTGGTCCGGCGGCGGTGGCGGCTGGCCGTGGTGTTGGTCGCGGCTGCCAGCGCCGCGCCAGTGGCATCCGGCCTGACAGTGTCCCTCGTCGGGGAGACCCGCGACCCGGCCACCGGGAGCGACGGGTTGATCACGCCTTGGGGTGTGGTGGTGGGCTCCGTCCCGGTCGGTGTGGTGGTGCTCGCCGCCGTTGCGGTCCTCGTCGCCGGGTGGCGCTGGCCAGTGCTGCGGGTCCTGTGCGACGACGGTCCGCTGGCTGGACAGCGGTCCCTTGTGCTCGCTGTGCTCGCAGGTGCCCTGTTCACGTTGCCGCCGCTGTTCGCTGTGGTGCAGCTGGCCATCGGCGGTGACACCATCGCCTACAGGGTGGCTTGGGTGCTGCCGGTTCCTGCGCTGGTCGGTCTGCTCGCCAGCCTCCCCGGCCGGGCGGTGGCATCCTTGAGCGCTCTCGTCACTGCCGCGGTGCTCGTCGTGGCCGGGCTGCCGTTGTGGTCGCCAGCCAACTCGGCCCGCATCGAACGGCCCGGGGGGTGGAAGGTCCGCGACCCGGTCGACCTGTATGCCGCACGGTGGATCGTCGAGCAGGACCCCGGCACCTACCTGGCTGGAAACTGGCTGGCAGGGGCGACAGCGGTGGCTAGCTCTGGTCCCCGGCCGATCGGCAACCGTTTGGACTACCTCGAGAAGATGTCACAGGTCGACGGGGCCCGTTCCGACCAGAGGATCTTGCTGCAGGAGTTCGCCGACGGGCCCGGTGGCCGCAGCGCCGAGGTGCTCGCCCCCGCGCGCCGGGCTCTGGACGACCTGGACGTGGAGCTTGCCTGCGTGGCTTGGGACGACGACCTGTCCGTCGAGCTGTTCACCTCGGCGGGTTTCGAGCAGGCGCTGACCGCTGGCCCGTGGGGCTGTTGGGTGCGCCAGTAACACCGTTCCTGGTTGTGTTACGAAAGTTTCAGCCCGCTCGCGGCATCTGACGACGGTGGTTAGCGTAGCGCTCAGCAGATGAAATGTCGGTCACCACGGTTGTGAGGGCCTTTCTTGTGTCGATTTGTGCCGATTTCGTACGGGTTCGTACCGAATCCTCAGGCGCTCAGGCACGGTTGCCGATCAGGAGGCAGTGCGGATGGTGAAACGGTGTGTCCCAGGGTTCTCCCGGACGAGCGTCGTGGTGTTCACGACGCTCGTCATGGTCTTCGGTCTGGCTCCCGCAGCGCTCGGTGTGCAGCAGGTGCCGACTGAACCCGAACCCGTCGCCACCGACCCGCCCGACCCGTTCGCCGGTCTCATGCCGCTCACGCCGGGCATGACACCCGACCCGACCACGCCCACCGTACCTGTGAACCCGTCCACAGACCCACCAGCCGACCCGGCTGACCCGGCCGACCCGACGGCGCCAGCACCGACCACCGTGGTTTACCACGGAGTGCAGGTGACGGTGCCCGACGGGTGGGACCTGGTGGACCTGGAGGCCGACCCGACAGCCTGCCCCCGGCTGGACCGCACCGTGGTGTACCTGGGTGTGGCAGCCGAACCGGTCTGCCCCACCACATCGTTGGACCGCACCACGACGTTGTCGCTGTTCCCAGCTGCCGAGCTGCCCCCAGGGGCCGTCACGGCCCTGGTCGGGCAGGTGCCTGAGCTCACAGGCGAACAGAGGACCGCTGGCGAGCTCGTCGTGGCCCTGGCCGGCACTGACCTGGTCGCGGTGGCCTCGTTCGGCGGCGACCCCACACCGGCGCTCGTGGCTCTGGGTGCTCTGCTGCCCGTGGGCCGCGCCGCCGCCGTCGCCCCCGCCCCGGCAGCAGCCGTCGTGCCGCTCGACAAGTCGGTCACGTGGGCGCACGGCGAGGGCTTCGACGCCTGCACCGCGCCGTCGTTGGGCCAGATGCAGGCGTGGCTGGCATCGCCGTACCGGGCGGTCGGGGTGTACATCGGCGGGGGAGCGCGTGCCTGCGCACAGACCAACCTCACCACGTCGTGGATGAGCCAGGTGACGGGTATGGGATGGTCGACGGTGCCGATCTACGTCGGACGCCAGGCGTCGTGCACCAGCTTCTCGTTCCGGGTCACCCCCGGCTTGGAGTGGGAGCAGGGCAGGGATGCGGCTCTGGACGCCATCGCCAAGGCGTCTGCGCTCGGGCTGCCGCCTGGGTCAGACATCTACTACGACATGGAGAGCTACCCGTCGTCGTGCACTGCCTCGGTGCGGGCCTTCTTGACGTCGTGGACCGACACCTTGCATTACAACAAGTATTCGTCTGGGGTGTACAGCTCGTTGTCCACCGGGATCAAGGACCTCGCCGACGCTTGGGGCAAACCAGGCTATTCCCCTCCGGACAAGATCTGGTTCGCCCGGTGGTCGAGCCCTGTCTCCAAGGCGCTGTACGGGCAGACCGGCCTGCCCGACAACCTGTGGAAGGACTCCCAGCGTGGTCGCCAGTACCAGGGAGGGCACAACGAGACCCATGGTGGGGTCCTCATCAACATCGACTCCAACCTTTTCAACACCGACTCTCGCGGCGGCCGTCCGACCGGGCAGCTCGAGTCGGTCAGAGCTGCGCCTGGCACGGTGCGCGTCGGCGGGTGGGCCATCGACCCACGCAGCCAAGAGACGATCACCATCCAGGTGTACGTGGACGGGAGGTTGCGGACCACGGTGTGGGCCAACAAGTCGCGTCCTGACGTCGGTGCGGCATACCCCTTGGCAGGGTCTGCGCACGGGTTCGACACCAGCGTCTCGGCGACGGCTGGTTCGCGGTCGGTGTGCGTCTACGCGGTCAACACCGCGGCGGGGACGAACGTGACTCTCGGCTGCAAGAAGGTCACCGTCCCCGCACCGAACCCGATCGGGCGGACCGAGATCACCAAAGGCGTGGTCGGTGGTGTGGAGGTCGGCGGCTGGGCCATCGACCCAGCGACCAACGACCCGCTCATCGTCCAGGCGTACGTCGACGGGAAGCTGGCGACGATGGTCTGGGCGACCCGCTCTCGCCCTGACGTGGCCAAGGCGTACCCCTGGGCAGGTCCCAACCACGGGTTCTCGCTGTCGCTGAGCACGTCGCCGGGGTCGCGGCAGGTGTGCGTCTACGCGGTGAGCATGGTCCGCGACGCCAGCTCGGCGTTCGGCTGCCAGAAGGTCAACGCCCTGCCGGTGCAGCCAGCAGGACGGACCGAGCTGGTCAAGGGCGGGGCAGGGAGCGTCGACGTCGCGGGGTGGGCGATCGACCCGCTGACCAAAGACCCGGTCATCGTCCAGGTGTACCTCGACGGGAAGCTGGCGACGATGGTCTGGGCGACGCGCTCTCGCCCTGACGTGGGCAAGGCGTACCCGTCGGCGGGTCCCAACCACGGGTTCTCGGAGTCGGTGGCTGCGTCGGCGGGGCAGCACCAGGTGTGCGTCTACGCCGTGAGCATGGCTCGCGGGACCAGCTCGTCGTTCGGCTGCCAGACAGCCTCCGTCAACAGCGGCAAGCCCCTGGGACGGGTCGAGGCGCTGTCGGCCACCACGGGCAAGGTCACAGCGGCCGGGTGGACGGTCGACCCTTTGAATGCCGACGCCATGGTCGTGCAGGTGTACTCCGACGGCGTGCTCGCGTCGATGGCATACGCCACCGGGGCACGCCCCGACGTGGCCAAGGTCTACCCGTGGGCCGGGCCGAACCACGGGTTCTCCATCACGTCGGCGGTCCGTGCTGGACAGCACAACGTGTGCGTCTATTCCGTGAACGTCAAGCGTCAGACGAACTCGTCGTTCGGCTGTCAGACGGTACGGGTTCCGTAGGCGGGTCCCGGTCAACCTCTGGTGCTGGCTCGTCCCGCCCGGGTTCGTCGTGCCCAGGTTTGTCGTGCCCAGGTTCGCCGTGCCCAGGGTCTGCCGTCGGAGCAGGGTCTGCCGTCTGAACAGCCGCGAGTTGGACCGGTGCCGCGGACGGTTCGACAGCCTGTTTCAGCGTTCCGAGCAGACCTGTGATCGCCACGCCAAAAGCCACCGACCCCACGAACCACACGGCCATCGGCCCGACAGGCATCGCCCACCACCACTCGGTGCTGTTGCCGAGGTTGAGGCCCCCGACGTCGGAACCGGTGGTGAAACGACGCATGGTGTTGAACAGACCGACCGAGTTGGCCACCGTGAGGGCCACCACAGCGAGCAGCCACTGAACCTTGGTCCAGCGCACGCCACCGGTGGTCCGCAAGAAAGCGACCCCGACGAGCATGGCGACCAGCGGCAGGATGTACCGGGGCTGGACCCATCCACCGACGGGGTAGCCGGACCGGATCTGGGTGTACCCCGGCACGATCCACACAGCCGCCCCCAGGGCGACCAGGGCCAGCTGGTGACGACGGTCCTTGGAGGGCAGGGCAGCGAAAACACCTCCGACGAGCACGCTCCAGGACGCTATCCACACCACAGGTGAGGCGTACGTGTCCAGCCACCCCAGGCCCCAGTTCCCCATCGACCCGGTCCACAGCGAAGGAATGTCGAACATGGTCCAGACCATGTCGCTCACCGAGGGACGGGACCCAGGATCCAGGTTCGCGTTGTCGGACTGGCCCACCGACAAGAAAGTCACCAGCCCCGCGAGCGCCAGCACCCCCGGCACGACGAGGTCTTTGCGGACACCGGAACGCCAGGCGACCAGCACCGCCAGCACCGCGCCGAACGCCGCGTACAGCCCTGCGTCCCCGCGTGCGCCAGCACCGATCAGGAGGCTCAGCGCCGCCATGCCGGCGAGCACCCTGCGTCGGCGTCCGGATGTGACCAGGTAGCCGACCAGAGCAAACGTGAAGGTGAACGCACTCGTCAGCGCCCAGCTCGAAGGATTGACCGAGGTGAGCATGAACAGCCCCAGCGGCACCACCGTCAGGCTCGCGGCGGCGACGACCGCACGCCGGACCCCTGGAGGAGACAGCACCGCGACCGCGGTGACCATCGCCACGGCGACGAAGATGTTGACCAGGCGCATGAGCAGCACCGACTGCACGAGGTGACGGCCGGCGAACCAGTTCATCGTCCAGTAGTAGACCGGAGGGTAGTCCCCGTCGAAGTTGCCGCGGTTCGTGGAGACCAGCTCCGGGTCGGCGACGAAAGCAGGCTGGCAGGCGGCCGACTTCGCGGGGTCGAAGGCGAAGCACGGCGCGTCGAGGAACTGCCGGGGGACCTTGCGTTCACCGGGCACGTCGCTCGGCTGGCAGAACCCGTCGGCATCGCCGCGGCCGCACCAGATGCTCACGATGTGGTAGTCGTCGTCAGGTGCCGAACCGACGGGTGAAGCGAGGGCCCAGGCGACCAGCGCTACCACCGCGAACAGCGTTGTCGTTGCGGCGCGCAGCACAGCTGGTGCTGGCCGGGAAAGGCGGCTCACAACGCCACCGTAGTGGCTCGGGGCTCCGCCTGCCGCGGTTCGGCGGCGGCACCTTGGGCTGGCCGTTATCCTGTGCCCGAAGGGAGATCGTATGTTCGACGACACCTGGCTGGTCGTGCCGCTGTTCAACGAGGGGGCGGTGATCGCCGACGTCGTGACACAAGCCCTCCAGACGTTCGACAAGGTTGTGTGCGTCGACGACGGCTCCTACGACGGTTCGGGGGACCTGGCCCAGGCGGCCGGTGCCCAGGTGGTGCGTCACCCGCTCAACCTGGGCCAGGGTGCTGCTCTGCAGACCGGGTTCGAGTACGTCTTGGCCGACCCTGCGATGCAGTACGCGGTGACGTTCGACGCCGACGGGCAGCACCAGGTCGACGACGTGGTCGCCATGGTCGAGCTGCTGCGGACCGGTGAGGTGGACGTGGTGTTCGGCTCACGGTTCCTTGACGAGCGGACCACACCGAGCCGGGCCAAGAAGGCCGTCCTGCGTGTCGCCACCGGCATGTCGAACTTGACCACGGGTCTGCGTCTGACCGACGCCCACAACGGCCTACGGGCGTTCAACCGGCAGGCGTTGCAGGCCGTGCACATCCGCCAGAACCGTATGGCGCACGCTTCGGAGATCGTCTCCCAGGTCGCCAAGGCCAAGCTGCGTTTCGCCGAGAGCCCCGTGCACGTGCTGTACACCGACTACTCGCGCAGCAAAGGGCAGTCGATCTGGAACTCGGTCAACATCCTCACCGAGCTCCTCTACCGGTAGGGTCCAGGCTGTGTGGATAAAGATCATCATCATCGCTGGCATAGCGGCCGTCACTGTTGTGCTGCTGCGTTCGCGTGGGTCGAAGATGCTGGCGTTGCGGCGGCTGGCCATGGTGGTGTTCGGGATGGTGTTCGCAGCGTCGGTGCTTTTCCAAGACGTCTGGACGGTCGTGGCCAACGCGGTAGGCGTGGGGCGGGGTGCCGATCTGCTGCTGTACATGTTCGTCCTCGTCATGCTCTTCTTCGTCGCGGCTACCCACCTGCACTTTCGTGGGGTGGAGGCGCAGGTCACGCTGCTGGCCCGCCGGCTGGCCCTGGCTGAGGCCACACCGGCTGGCGAAGCCGCGCGCACTGGTGACCAGAGCACCGAGGACCCACAAACCAGCTGACGTCAGTGGTCCGTGGCCACCTTTGCCAGCGGCCGGGTGTGGCACCAAGCACCCCAAGCGTCGGTGAGGATGTCGTCGAGCGTGTGGCGGGCCCGCCAGCCCAACGACTCGTTGATCTGCGTGGGGTCGGCGACGACCGCCGCCTGGTCGCCAGCACGGCGCCCGGCCCAGGCCACCTCGTCGCTGGCGCCAACGACCCGTTGCAGCCCGCGGACCACTTCTAGCACTGACGCGCCGGTTCCTGTGCCGACGTTGAACACCGTCCAGGGGTTCACGTCGAGGGCGGGCAGAGCGGCGACATGAGCGTGCACCAGGTCCATGACGTGGATGAAGTCACGCACGCAGGTGCCGTCCGGCGTCGGGTAGTCGGTTCCGAAGACTGCTGGCGGTTCGCCGCGGGTGATCCGGTCGAGAACCATCGTCACAAGGTTCGCGACCTGGAGGTCACCCAGGTCCGGCCAGCCCGCCCCGGCCACGTTGAAGTAGCGCAGCGCCACACCGCATAGCCCCCATGCCGCTGCCGCGTCGCGGACCAGCCACTCCCCAGTGAGCTTGGTCCACCCGTAGGGGTTGACCGGTTCGGTCGGGTCGGCTTCGTGCACCTGGGCGCCACGTGGCGCTCCGTAGACCGCAGCCGTGGAGCTGAAGACGATCCGGGTGACCCGCGCCTCGTGCATGGCGTCGAGCAGGTTGGTCAGCCCGCCGACGTTCTGGCGGGCGTACCAGGTCGGACGTCGGAACGACTCGGGCACGTTCTTGCGCGCCGCGAAGTGGAAGACCTCGTCGACCTCGTACGTGCGCAGCGTCGTGACCAGGTCTGGGATGGCGGCTGGGTCCGCCAGGTCGAGGCGCACCAGCGGTACGTCGCCGACCCGCCCGACCGTCCCGGTGGACAGGTCGTCGACCACCACGACTTCGCTTCCGGCCTGGGTGAGCAGCCGAACGAGGTGCGCCCCGATGTACCCAGCGCCGCCGGTCACCAACACAGCCATGTCCATCACCCTACTGATTTGCCCAGATGTCGCGAGCGGCCTGCCACACCCAGGGGATACTGGGCTGAGCGTGCGCGAAAACCGAAGGACACCTATGGCCGACCAAGCCCCCACGCCGGTGATGACCCGGGGTGCGGCGGTGTCGGTCGCCTTGGGGTCGGGGTTTTCGGGGGTGTCTGCGTTGGTTGTCCAGCTGCTCGCTGCGCGTTGGCTCACCAAGGCCGACAACGGCGAGTTCTTGGTGTTCTGGTCGGCGGTGTTCGCCTGCTACGCGGTGCTCATGGGGATCCAGCAGGAGGTGGTCCGGGGGACCGCGACCGTGGTGCTCGACCCGTCTCGTGCCCGCAGCCGGACCATGCCTGTGGCGCTGGGTGTGGGGGCTGTGGTGGCGTTCGGGGCTGGGGTGACGTGGCCGTGGTGGCATGAGATGGTCCTGCCGGGCCGGGCTCTGGTCGTGGCCGTCGTGGCACTGGTGTCGCTGGTGGCGTTCTCCGGGCACCTCGCGGCGCAAGGGGCGCTCATGGGTCACCGGCGCTGGCACATCGCGGCGGGTCTGAGCGCGGGCGAGGCCGCGGTCAGGCTCGTGGCGGTCGGCGTTGCGCTGTTGGCCGCCGCCAGCGTGGACATGGTGGAGATGGCCGTGGTCGTCTCGTCCGCGGTGTGGCTCGTCCTGCTCGTGTGGCCCGCTGGTCGTGCGGCGGCCAGCGCCCGCGCCGACGTGGACGCCAGGGTGCTGGCACGCCAGGTCGCCCAGGCCAGTGCGGCGACGTTGGGGACCGCGGTGCTCGTGGTCGGTTTTCCGACTGTGATGCGCGTCACTGTCGACGCCCAGACGTGGAAGACGTCGGCCCCGCTGGTGCTGGCGATCATGCTCACCCGGGCTGGGCTGCTCATGCCGATCCAGGCGTTCCAGGGGGCAGTGGTCTCGTACTTCCTCGACCCTGCCCGGCCTCGGGCGGCGTCGTTGGTGAGGCTGTCTGCCCTGGTCATGGCCGTGAGTGTCGTGCTGGCTGGGTTGGCCGGTCTGCTCGGGCCGTGGCTGCTGGGCCTTCTTCGTCCGGACTACGTGCTCAGCGGCCGGCTGCTCGCTGCCTTGACGCTGGCGGCTGGGGTCATGGGTCTGCTGGCTGTGTTCGGGTCTGCAGCACTGGCCGTGGGCCGCCACGGGGCTTATGCCGCGGGGTGGTTGACCGCTGCTGGGGTGGCATGGGTGACGTTGTTGGTCACCTGGCACCTGCTCGGTCTGGGGCTTGAGGTCTGCTCGGTCGGGGCACTGGTCGTTGGTCCGGCAGCAGGCATGGTCGTGCATGTCGTCGCAGTGCGTCAGGCACTGGCGCACCGACCGCCGGTTCGGCCAGAAGGCTGATCGCGCGTCGGTCGCGACCAGTGACCGGCCTGGTCGCGGCGCACGTGGTGCAGGGGACCCGGCTACGCGGGTGACACCAGTGCCAGGATTGCTCACATTCGTGACGGTATGCCCGGTATCGTCGTGTCCATCACCGCGGTGCCAGGTTGCGGCACCACAGATGAAGGACGCCGCTGTGTCACTGGACATCTTTGTCCCCTACTGGGGCGACCCAGCGCTGCTGCGTGAGACGGTCGACTCTGTGCTGGCGCAGACCAGCGACGACTGGACGTTGACAGTTGTGGACGACGCCTACGACGACCCGGCTGCCGGAGCCTATGTCACCGGGCTCGACCACGAGCATGTGCGTTACGTCCGCAACGAGACCAATGTCGGTATCACCGAGAACTACCGCCGCTGCCTGGGCCTGGCCAGCGCGGACCTCGTGGTCTTCCTCGGCTGTGACGACCTGCTCGGGGAAAACTACGTGGCCACGGTCCTCGAAGCGGCCGAGCACTACGCCCAGGCGACGGTGATCCAACCAGGGGTCGAGGTGGTCGACGCGGACGGCCATCCCACGGCCAGCGCGGTGGACCAGGTCAAACGGTTGCTGCGCCCCCGAGGCCGCGCCCCACGGCTCCTGGCCGGCGAGTCGGCGATGGTCACGTTGATGCGCGGGAACTGGTTGTACTGGCCGTCGCTGGTGTTCCGGCGTGATGCCGTGGTCAGCACCGGTTTTCGCGACGACTTCCCCTACGTGCAAGACCTCGCCCTCGTCGTGGACATCCTCATGGACTCCGGCAGCCTGCTGTACGTGCCGGACGTGTGCTTCTCGTACCGGCGTCACCGTGCCTCGGCCTCGAGCACGTCGTTGTTCGACGGGAGCAGGTTCGACGGGGAGCGCCGCTACTTCGCCATCGCCGCGGACGAGGCGTCCCGGCTGGGGTGGACCCGGGCGCAGCGTGCAGCACGTATGCACGCCACCTCCCGGGCGCACGCCGCCGCGCTGCTGCTGGCTGCTGGTCGGGCACGTGACGGTGCCGCGATGCAGGACCTGCTGCGTCACGTGTTCGCCCCGACGCCGTCGGAGCTGTCGTGACGCTCGGGGGGACGTGCGTCGTCACCGGCGGGGCAGGTTTCGTCGGCACGGCGCTGTCGGCGTCGCTGGCCGACACGTTCGAGCAGGTCGTCGCCGTGGACAACCTGCTGCCCCAGATTCACCCGCAGCAGGTGCGCCCAGCCGGGCTCGACCCGCGTGTCGAGCTGCGGGTCGCCGATATCTGCGACCCAGCCACCTGGGACGACCTGCTCGCCACCGTCCACCCTGAGGTCGTCGTGCACCTCGCCGCCGAGACCGCCACCGGGTTGTCGTTGACCATGGCCTCACAGCACACCGCCACCAACGTCGCAGGCACCGCCCAGATGCTCGACGCGCTGGCCCGTCACCAGGCGGTGCCCCGCCGTGTTGTCCTGGCGTCCAGCCGTGCTGTGTACGGCGAGGGTGCGTGGCGCGGCGGCGACGGCCGTCTGGTGTACCCCGCGCAGCGCACCGCGGCGTCGCTGGCTGACGGCCAGTGGGACTACCCGCAGATGGAACCGGTGGCCATGGACGCCTCTAGCGTCGAGCCGCGGCCGGTGAGTGTCTACGGGGTGACCAAGCTTGCCCAAGAGAACCTCGTCACTGTCTGGGCGCGGTCGTTCGGGGCGCAGCCGGTGGTGCTGCGGCTGCAGAACGTCTATGGGCCCGGCCAGTCGCCCCACAACCCGTACACAGGGATCTTGGTTTTGTTCTGCCGGATCGCTGCCGAAGGCCGCGCGATCCCCCTGTACGAAGACGGGCAGGTACGCCGCGACTTCGTGCTGGTCGACGACGTCGTCGACGCGCTGCACCGAGCGGTGGTCACCGACGGCGTCGTCGACCGCCCGCTCGATATCGGTTCGGGCGAGCACCAGACCATCGCCACAGCCGCCCGCCTGGTCGCCGAACGCTACGGCGCTCCGCAACCGCAGGTCACAGGCCAGTTCCGCGAAGGCGACGTACGTCACGCCTGGGCCCAGGTCACCGCAGCGTCCGACGTCCTGGGCTGGTCTGCGCGCTACGACCTGGCTGCTGGTGTGGCCCGCCTCACCGACTGGATGGACACCCAGGACCTGGACTGAGACACGCCTAGCGACGGTCCAGAGCGGCAGCGACCAGCCGCTCACCGGTGTGCTGCCAGGTGAACTCCGCCTCGACCCGGGCTTGGCTGAGCTCGCCGGCCCGGCGCAGCCACTGGGGGTTGTCGAGCACCTGGTCGAGGGCCGAGGCGATCGTCGTCGGGTCCAGGTCGTCCAGCAGCACCCCGTGGTCGTCGTCGACGACGATCTCCAGCGTCCCCCCGGTGGGGGTGGTCACCACCGGGGTGCCCACCGCCGCCGCCTCGAGGACCACCGTGGCGAAACCCTCAGAGTAGGTGGGCAGGCACAGCACGTCGGACTGGGCGACCAGGCGGACCGAACGGTCGTGGTCGAGCGGTCCTGTGAAGTGGACGCACTGGGGGCAGGCGGCCTTCAGGTCCTCCAGCAGCGGTCCGTCACCTGCGGCGACCAGGGCGGCGTCAGGCCGCATCTGGTGCAGCACGTCCATGGCTTCCACCAGCTCGCGGATGCCTTTCTCGGGGATGATCCGCCCAACGAACGCGATGAGCGCGGCATCTGGTGCGATCCCCAGGTCTGAGCGCACGTTCCAGCCGGGCGCTGAGGTCGCTGCCTGGAGCCGCGCGGTGTCCACAGCGTTCGACAGCACCCCTGCTGGTGCCACCCCCAGCTGTCGCAGCCACTGGGTCCCTTCTTTGGACACGGCGTAGAACGGTGTGTCGAAGCGGCGCACCCACCGCAGGCCGAGCCGCTCGTAGAGCCGCACAGCGATATCGACCACCGGGTTGCCCAGCGTCAGCCAGCCGGTTCCGTGCTCGATGACGACCGCAGGCAGGCCGCGACGTGCGCAGCGACGCGCCGCCCACAGCGACAGCACCCAGAACCGGGTGTTGATGACGACGAGGTCGACCGGCGGCGCCAGCACCCGGGCCATGGCCCGACGGTAGGCCCGGCCTGGTCGGGGCACCGGGAAACGTCCAGCCAGGCCGAGCCACGACCGCAGCCGCACCACTTCGATCCCGTCGGTGTCATCGTGGGCGGCCGTGCCTGGTACCAGGCTGGTCACCACCGTCACCTCATGGCCAAGGTCCGTCAGCGCGTGAGCCAGGTTGTCGGTGTAGCGCTCCACACCACCCACCGTCGGCAAGTACTGCGCAGAGAAGACGACGAACCGCATGGAGCCCCTCACTCAGTGGAATCGGTTCTTCAACCCTCGTGCACGCCTGCTTCGCGCGCCAGCGGAGGCCACGGGTGCGCGCACCGCGGTCGCGTTCGCCGCACAAGCAATACAGTGGTGAGCTGCCCCGTCCTGGGTCCTGTCCCGACCAGAGAGCACAAGCTGCATCATGCTGCGGTCGACCGGCTTCCTGTTCGGAGCCTCGGTGGTGCGCAACCTCGGTCCGCCGGTCGTGCTCGTCCTGGTCGCCCAGGTGTTGCGCGACCCGACAACCCTCGGGCGCTACAGCCTCGCGCTGGCCATCGCGACCCCGTTGTTCAGCTTTGCTCAGCTTGGTCTGCGGGTTGTCTACGTCACGTTGCGCCCCAACGCGCCGATCAGGGACTACGTCTTGGTCCAGGCCCTGGCGCTGGGGGCGGCCCTGGCCGTCACAGGTGTGGTCGCCGGAGCCGGCGGGGTTCTGGTTGGTGCCGGGTTCGCTGTCACGTTGCTCATGGTCGGGGTGTCGAAGTCAGCCGACATGTTTGCCGAGACCCTGACCGGACCGTTGCAGTTCACCGAGCGGATGTCGCGGATCTTCGGTGCTGCGGTCGGAACCGTCGTGGTCACCGTCGGTGCGACCACTGTCGTCATGCTCACGACGACGGACCTCAGCTGGTCGCTGGCCGCGATGGCAGCTGCTGGCGTCGGCGCCACGTTCGTCTTCATGTACCGGCCTGTGCGGGCAGTGGGCACGAGCACCGGTCTGTGGTCGGACGGGTCGGCCACCCGGCGGACCGTCCTGCGGGCAGGTCTGCCCTCCGGTGTCCTCATCGCGGTGATCTCGCTGGTCGCGACGATGCCCCAGTACTTCTTGACGTTCTGGCACGGGGTGGAGGTGGCAGGACACTGGCTGGTGCTGTTCTACGTCTACGCCCTGGCGGACCTGGCCACCGGAGCGGGCGTCCAGGTGTGGATCCCCACGGCACGTCGTCGCCTGGCCGACGGTGCTCTGCGTCCAGAGCTGGCGCGGACCGTGACGCGCTGGACCGGCGTGTACCTGCCCGGTACGGCCGTCGGTCTGCTGCTGGCCACATGGTTGCTGCCGCTCATGTTCGGAGGGACATACACGCTGGGGTTGGCCCAGGCCGTGCCGCTTGGTCTGGCTATCGCCGCGCTGCCTTTCGCCTACTTCTCCCAGGCCGCGGTGTCGGTCCTCAACCGGTACGGACACGGGTTGACGTTGAGCGTCTGCTCGACTGCTGTCGCGTTCGCTCTGTGCGCCATCTTGGTGGGTCCTTTCGGCCTCACCGGCGCCGCCTGGGCGCTGGCCGGGGCGGTGCTGACCCGCGGTGGCGTGGCCACCGGCGTCGTGCTCGTCAGCCACTCCGGTGCCCGGCAGCCCGTGACCGACCTTGGCGCCCGGTAGACTCCACCGGTGCCTTCGACGGCAGAACCTTTTGCGACACCACTGGTCAGTGTGGTTGTCCCGGTCTACAACGCCGCTGATGTGATCGAGCGTTGTCTGGACTCGGTGCTGGCCCAGACGTTGGACGGGGTCGAGGTCATCTGCGTCGACGACGAATCATCGGATGATTCGCTGGAGATCCTGCGACGGTACGAACGCGAGCACCCCGGGCAGGTCCGGGTCCTGACCCAGACCAACCAGGGCCAGGGGGCCACCCGCAACCGCGGGATGGACGTGGCCCGGGGGACCTACCTGGCGTTCCTCGACAACGACGACTACCTGGACCCGGACTTCCTGGAACGGTGCTACCGCCAGCTGGAGGACACTGGTGCGGACGTGGTGTGCTGTGGGTACCGCCGGGTCGAACCCGATGGCCGGGTGCTGCAAGAACGTCTGCCGGTGGACGGTCCGTTCTTCCCGTACTCCCTGGTGGCCCCCTGGTCCAAGGTGTACCGGCGTGCGCTCGTCGCCGACAACCAGATCACCTTCCCTGCGATCGTCTTCGGCGAAGACTCGGTGTTCACCGTGCGGGTCCTCGACGCGACCGACAAGGTCACAGTCGTGGCGTGCGCAGGGTACGTCTGGCTGAACACCCCGACATCCACGTCGAACGTGCTCATGACCGGTCTGGACAACGTGCGCGAGCCTGTGCGCGAGCTGCTCACGTTGTTGACCCAGGTCCCCGGCCGCAGCCCGTCCTACGAGTACTACTACATCAAGAACGCCATTTTCCTCCTGCTGCACCTAGGCCGGGTGGACCCAGCCGAGGTGTTCGTCCGGCACCACCGTGAGTTGATGGCCCAGGTCGCTGACACTGTGCGCCACCCGCTGCGCCGCGCTGTGTTCGGTCCCCGTGGCGACACGTGGACCATCCGCACGATCGTCGCGGTCTACATGCTGGTGCACCGGGCACACCTGACCGGCTTGTTCGCCCGGGTGTACGCCTGGCTCGGCCCAGGCCGCCGCCCCGGCTTCCAGCACCTGCGCGGCGCCGACCGCCGACGTGCTAGTTGAGGCTGGGTTGGGGCAGGCGTGGGCGGACGCTGGCGGTGACCTTGTGGGCACGTTCCAAGATCGGTCGTTCGACGAGCAACCAGCTGGCGATGGCCAGCGGGACGGTCAGCGCCACGGCGGCCAGGTCGTACACGACCAGGCCCAGGTGGTGCACCCCGACGATGGCGAGCAGCTGTTGCGCCGGCCAGGCGTAGATGTACACCCCGTAGGAGATGTCATGCGTGGCGACCAGCCGTGGTGAGCGGATGAGCGCACCCAGGTACAGCACCACGTAGGCCAGCAGCGGGGACACCAGCTGTGGACCCCAGCCGGTGACCAACACCGCTGGGCCTGCTGCGACCACCGCGGCACCGACCGCTACCGGCCAGGTCAGCGCCATCTTGTCGCGCACCATGTACAGCCAGGCCCCAGCCATGAAGAACGGCAGCAGCCGCAGCAGCATCCTCAGGTCGTTGTTGCCGCCGAAGTACGGCAGCAGCCGCTCGACGTTCGCGTACGCCACGACCGAGACGACCAGCACCACCCCAGCGCCCCAGGCTGATCGGCGCAGCAACGGCACCGACACCAGCACGGCGATGAGGAGGTAGCACACGAACTCGTAGTACAAGGTCCACAGCGACCCGTTCCAGCTGACCATGTTCCAGCTGTCCGGTTGCGCGAAGGGCACGTCAGAAGGGGTGCCGGCCACGTCGTAGGCGTTCATCTTCAGCGCGGCGTTGGAGAAGACGAAGTTCGCCGGGGTGGTCCCCGTGGTCGCGAACCCGTCGAGGCTGCGGTGCGTGTGGACGTACGCCAGTGGTGCGAACACCCCAGCGGTGACCACCAGGCACACCAAGAACGCCGGGAAGATCCGCGACACCCGCAGCAACAGGTACGAACCCAGCGGTTTGCGCAGCCGCGAACCGGTGATGAGGTACCCGGAGATGGCGAAGAACCCCATCACCGCCAACCCGCCCATGTGCTCGCCGTTGACCATCGGCCCGTGCCCAGCCCCCGCCAGGTAGAACCCGTGCGCGAACAGCACCATCGCTGCCAGGACGAGACGGATGAGGTTCAGCCCGTTGGTGCGTCCGCCCAGAGGTCGTGCACCGTAGCGCCAGATCCTCGCCAGGGCAGGCTTGTCCGGCGTCGGCGCAGGGGCCGCGTCTGTCGTCGGCCGGCCCGGGAGAACGTCGGGGTGCATCCCCCCATCTTGGACCACAAACATGGTCGTTTTGGGCGGTATGCCCGAACGGACCCTGCTGTACGGGCTAGTCGGCGGTCAATCGGCGGTCAAGAGGTTGAGCAGGTACTGGCCGTACCCGGACTTCAGGAGCGCTTCTGCGCGGGTGCGCAGCTCGTCGTCGGTCAGGAAACCGCGCCGCCAGGCGACCTCTTCGGGGGCTCCGACCTTCAGGCCCTGGCGTGACTCGATGGTGCGCACGAAGTCGGAGGCGTCCAGCAGGGAGCCGAACGTGCCGGTGTCCAGCCAGGCGGTGCCGCGGGGGAGGACCTCGACCTGCAACCGTCCTTGGCGCAGGTACTCACGGTTGATGTCGGTGATCTCGTACTCCCCGCGGGCTGACGGGCGCAGACCCGCGGCGATCTCGACCACGTCGTTGTCGTAGAAGTACAGTCCGGGCACGGCATAGTTGCTCTTGGGCCGGACGGGTTTCTCCTCCAGCGACAAGGCGCGGCCTTCGGCGTCGAACTCCACCACGCCATACTCGCTGGGGTTGGCCACCCGGTAGGCGAAAACTGCCCCACCGTCGATATCGGCGAACCGCTCCAGCTGGGAGCCCAGGCCCGGCCCGTAGAAGATGTTGTCGCCGAGCACCAGGGCCGCGGCGTCGCCACCCACGAAACCAGCCCCCAGGACGAATGCCTGCGCCAGCCCGTTGGGCACCTCCTGCACCGTGTAGCTGATGGAGATCCCGAACTGCGACCCGTCACCCAGCAACCGGTGGAACTGGCTGGCGTCGTGCGGGGTGGTGATCACCAGCACGTCACGTATCCCGGCCAGCAGCAGGGTCGACAGAGGGTAGTAGACCATCGGTTTGTCGTAGACGGGCACGAGCTGCTTGGAGACGCCGAGAGTGATGGGGTGCAGCCGGGTACCGGACCCGCCAGCCAAGATGATGCCGCGCATGTCCCCATCTTGGACCATCAGAGGTGGTTCCGTCCGGTTGGGACCGGATCGCCTCGTACGGTCGATAGAGTGGGCGCCGAGATCCGAGGAGCCGTCCACGTGCACATCATCCAGCCAGCGATTTGGGACTACGCCTGGGGGTCGAGCACCGAGATCCAGGAGATCGTCGGGTGCGACGACCCACGTATCGCCGAGGCGTGGTTCGGGGCCCACCCCCTGGCCCCGTCGAGTGGTCCTGACGGGCGCAGCCTCGACCAGTTCGTCTCCGACGACCCCCGCCACGCTCTGGGGGAGGGGACTGTGCGCCGGTTCGGGGGCGTCCTGCCGTACCTGCTCAAGATCATCGCCGCCGACGGGGCCCTGTCGTTGCAGGTGCACCCGCGTCTGGAAGCAGCCCGCGCAGGGTTCGCCGCCGAGGAGGCAGCGGGTATCCCGCGTGACGCGCCGCGCCGCAACTACCGCGACCCGAACCACAAACCTGAGCTGGTCTACGCGCTGACCCGGTTCGAAGCGATGTGCGGGTTCCGCACACCCCGCCGCGCAGCGGAGGTGCTCTCGGGCCTGGGTACCTCGTTGTCGGACGCCCTGAGCAGCACCCTGCGCGACGAACCGTCGGCCAAGGGGGTGCGTGAGGTGTTCACCCGCCTGGTCACGCCCGAGCAGGCCCCGGCGCCTGACGACGTCGCCCAGCTCGTCGAGGCGTGCCGTCTGCGCCTGGAGTCAGGCTCTCCGTCGCCGCGGGCGGACAGGACCGTCGTCATGCTCGCCGCCCAGTTCCCCGGCGACCCGGGTGTCGTCACGTCGTTGCTGCTCAACCCTGTGACGCTACGTCCGGGCGAAGCCCTGTTCATCCCCGCTGGTGGGGTCCACTCGTACCTGCACGGCCTGGCCGTGGAGGTGATGGCCAGCTCGGACAACGTCTTGCGCGCGGGCCTGACCGGCAAGCACGTCGACGTCCCCGAGATGCTGCGCAACGTCGACTACGTCGCCGCCCCTCCGATCCGTATCGCCCCTGAAGCCTTCCACCAGGCCACCCGCGTCTACTACGCCCCCGTCGACGACTTCGAGCTGTCCGTGACAGACGTCCCCGCCGACGGTGTCGTCCGCCGCCTGCCCGGTCTGGGTCCCCGCGTCGTGCTGTGCCTGGACGGCTCAGTGGTCCTGGAAGCCAACAACCAGACCGAGGTCCTCCCCCGGGGCCGCGCAGCGTTCGTGGCCGACGGCGACGGCCCGGTCACGGTCGGCGGCAAAGGCACAGTGGTCCAAGCCGCAGTCCCGTAGCAGAGGACAATGGGGACGGTTCCTGTGTCTTGGAGCGGGGCAGAGTCTCCAAGACAGCGGCAGAGTCTCCAAGACATGAAGACAGTGGGGACGTCCGAAGACAGTGGGGACGGTTCCTATGTCTTGGAGCGGGGCAGAGTCTCCAAGACAGCGGCAGAGTCTCCAAGACATAGGAACCGTCCCCACTGTCTTCTGTTTGGGGTCAGGTGTGGGTGATCCGTTCGGTGGCCACCAGGTGGTCGCGGGCGGAGCCTTGCGGTGCCGCTGGGTGATCTGTGGTGACCAGGACGAGGGAGCCGCCGTCGGCGAGGACGTCGAGGGCGAGGAGGTCGGCGAGCCGGACGGGGGCAGTGGGATCTGCTGTGCGCAACACGCGGCGCGGCGCGCCGGGCGGGCGGGTGGTGAACTTTTCGTAGCTCACGGTTGTGGTTCCGTCGGCCAGGGCTAGGTCGCAGGCCTCCGGGGGGACGACCGGGCCGAGCCAGTCGGGCTGGGCCCCGACGGTCGCGGCCGAGTCGAGGGCGCCGTGGAGGGGGCCGTCGAAACACCGGGCCAGGGGAGGCAGGGCCACAGCGATCTGGAGGTCCACGTCGGCGCCGGCGGTGGGGTTGGTGGTGACGAGGACGCGGGGGCCTGGTGGCATGGTGGCGGCTGGTGGCGGCGCCGCGCTGGCCGGTGTCTTGCTGGGAGCGACAGGTGTGACAGTGCTGGTCACAGGGGTTGTGACGATACAGGCGCCGGTGCGCCAGATACCCAGGGCCCAGCAGACGGTGCGCCAGTGCAGGGGTATCTCCAGCGCGATCTGGGTGCCTGGGCTAGCATCGGCGTCGTCGATGAGGAGGTTGGCTGTCTTGGTCGCCCAGTTGTCAAGGGTCGCTCGTGACAGCTCTATCCGTTCACCGTCACGGGCGTACCAGGTCACAGCGGGGCGTCCGGAGTCGGTGCGGAGGGCTTGTGACAGGCGATCGTTCCACTGCAGCACCGACCAACCGTAAGCCATAACCCTCTAGCGCAGATCGAAGGCCGGATCGGTCGAGATCGAAAATTTAGGGCGAATAGCACACTTGGACTTGACGTGGGGGAACGACACGCGTGTAATTCCATACTGAGACGACTGCTCTGGCGGCGTGGTCGGACAGGCACGACGGCGGTTGGACAACGGCCACACGACGAAGGCAAGGCGGAGGTAGACATGTGGGACCTGCTGGACGACGAGTTCTCTGCGGAAGCTCGCACGTCTCCAGCCCCCTCGCCCCTCGCTGACGTGCTGTCGCTGTTCGTCCCCGAGGCCACTGGCCCTATGGGCTGGCAGGAGCGGGCCCTGTGCGCCCAGACCGACCCGGAAGCGTTCTTCCCCGAGAAGGGCGGGTCGACCCGCGAGGCCAAACGCGTGTGCACCGGGTGCGAGGTACGTACCGAGTGCCTGGAGTACGCGCTGGAGAACGACGAGCGTTTCGGTATCTGGGGTGGGCTGTCCGAACGTGAGCGGCGCAAGCTGCGTCGCCGGGTGGTCTGAGGCGTGACGGACGGCGCGCCCGCCGCACCGACCACCTGCCTGCTTGGCGGGTCGCAACCTCGTGCGCACCGGCGTTGGGCAGGCCGGTCCACCACGACGGGTTGCGTGGCCAGATGACCACCGCCGGCCTCGCTGAGCCGGACCTGGTCGCCGCTGGTCCTGGGCTTGCTGATGTGACGGCGGTTGTCGTCAGCGCCGGGCTGACCGGGTACCTGGAGGCGTCGTTGCAGGCCCTGGCGGCGCAGACCCGCCTTCCTGCTGTGGTCTTGCTCGTGGACGTCGGAGGTCCGGCGGGGGCTGCCGAGCTGTTGGACGCTACTTTCGCCGGTGTCGGGGTGCGCGCCGCCCGCACCCGCACCACTGCGGCTGCTCTTGGCGCCGCGGTGGACGCTGGACTGGCCAAGCTCGCGCTGGCCAGCGCCGAGACCGCCTGGCTGTGGCTGCTGCACGACGACTGCGCCCCCGCACCCACCGCCCTGGCCGAGCTGGTCGACGCGGCGGGGAAGGCCACGTCGGTCGCGGTCGTCGGCCCGAAACAGCGCACCTGGACCGATCCTGAGCGGCTGGTCGAGGTGGGTATGACCACCACCCGCTCAGGCCGTCGTGTCGGTGCCGCGGTACCTGGCGAGCTGGACCAGGGCCAGCACGACGGCAGCTGTGACGTGCTGGCGGTGGGGACTGCCGGGGTGCTCGTGCGCTGGGACGTGTGGCGCCAGGTCGGTGGGACCGACCCGGCCCTGGGACCGTTCGGCGACGGGCTGGACCTGTCGCGCCGGGCACGTCTGGCCGGGCACCGGGTGGTGGTGGCGCCGCGGGCTGTCGTGCGGCACGCACGTGCGTCGTACCTGGGGTTGCGTCCCCGCGACGGCACGCCCCGGGCGGTGGGCGACGGCCCCCGCGGGGACCCGCGCAGGTCGTTGGGAGCCCGGCGCAAAGCCCACGGGTACGCCCGGCTCGTGGGGGTTGTGTGGTGGGCGGTGCCGTTCGTCGCGGCGGGCCTCTTCGTCGCTGCGCCGGTGCGGGCGGTGGTGCGGCTCGCCATGGGAGAGAGCGCCGCGGCCGGGCGTGAGCTGGTCGGCGGGTGGGGGGCGCTGGCCCGGCCCTTGGCGCTGTGGCGGGGACGACGTTCGCTCGCCCACGTCTCGGTCTTGCCCCGTCGTTCTCTGTGGCCGTTGCAGGCGACCTGGCGGCAGGTGTGGGCTGCGGTGTCCGAACGTCGTGCGAGCCAGGCACGACCACCACGGCCGCGGCCCTCCCGGCTGGAGGAGGCCGAGCTCGCCGCTCTAGCCGCCTGGCGCCGGGTCGCTCTGGCGGTGGTGCTCGTCGCCCTCGTCGCCCTCACAGCCGTCGCGGTCGGTGACCTGGTCGCACGGGTCAGCGCGGGAGCGCGTCTGGCCGGTGGTGCGTTGGCGTTCGCCCCGTCCAGCTGGGACCAGGCGTGGTCTGCCGCGACCTCGCCGTGGGTGGGTGAGGGGCTGGGCAGTGCTGGTCCGGCCGACCCGTTGGCCCGGGTGCTCGCCGTCGCGTCGTTGGCTGTGGGCGGCAACGTCAGGCTCGTCGTGGCGGTCGTGCTGCTCGGCGGGGTGGTCCTGGCCGGGTGGGGGGCGTGGGTCGCGGCGGGAGTGGCTACCCGGTCGGTGGCGTTGCGCGGGTGGGCAGCGGTGGTCTGGGCGTTGGCGCCGGGTCTGCTCACCGCGACCGGGACTGGTCGGGTCGGTGCGGCAGTGGCGCACGTCTTGTTGCCGTGGGTGGTGTTCGGGGTGGCCCGGTCGCTGGGAGTCCAACGGGTGGACGTGCTCGGTGCCAGGCTCGACGCCGCACCCGACGACGACCCCGTCGAGTTCGTCCAGGTGGGCGACGACCTGTCGGTGCGGCCAGCGGCCAGCACCGCCGAGCCGTCGCGCCCGCGCCCGTCCCGGCTGGCGCTGGCTGCCACGAGCCTGGTGCTGGCTGTGGTGTGGGCTGGCGCACCGTCGCTGGTCGTACCCAGCCTGGTCGCTCTGGTGGTCGTCGGGGTCGCGGCCGGGAGCGTGGGACGGCGGCTGGGTTTCGTCGTGGTCCCGGGGATCGTGCTGCTGGCCCCCCTGTACGTGGCTGCGGTGGGCCGTGACGGGGGATGGCGGCTCGCTCTCGCCGACCCGGGGCTGGCGGACGTGGCTGAGCCTGCCGGGGCGGTGCACAGGCTGTTGGGGGTCCCGGTGGCCGACGCGGTGCCGTCGTGGGTCCCCGGGTCGTTGGGCACCTGGTGGTTCGGGCTTGCTGGGGTCGTGGTGCTCGTCGTCGCGTTCGTGGGTCTGGTACGCGGGGGACGGGCAGTGTGGGCCGGGTGGGTTGTCGCTGTCCTCGCGCTGGCCTGGGCGACCGTTCTCGTGGCGTTGCCGGTGGTACGGGCCGTGGACCAGAGCGGACCGGTGTTCTTGGGACCGACCGTGGCGCTGGCCCAGGCGGGGCTGCTCGCCGCTGCGCTGGTCGGGGCAGACCGTGCCCGGCGTCCGGGGCCGCGGGTGTGGCGCACCGTCGCGGTCGTCGCCGGTGTCGTCGCCGTGGTCGCCCCTGCGACCTCGTGGCTGTGGCACCCGCGTGACGGCGCTGGCCAGGTCCACGCGGTGACCGGTTCTGTGGTCCCTGCGGTGGGGCAGCAGGCGTTCGTCCGCGGGTCACGCGTCCTGCTGCTCGTCCCCGGGGCCGACGGAACGCCGTTGCGCTACCGGTTGCTGTCCGCCGACGGGGTGCAGGCGTCTGACCAGTCCGCCGCCGCAGCGACCGGCCGTGACCGTGGCATCGGCGAGCTGGAGTCGGTGGTCGCAGCCCTGGCCGCAGGGTCGAGCGTGGACGAGTCAGGTGCGCTCGGGGCGTTGGCCGTCGCGTACGTGCAGGTGCCGGTCGACGCCGGGGACCAGCGCGCGCAGCTGGTGGGCCGGCTCGACGCCACTGTAGGGCTGGAACGGGTGACTGACGGCGCCAGCGGCACGTTGTGGCGGGTGGCTGGTGTTGACCGGTCGGTGACCGTCACGTCGTGGGCGCGGCTCGTACCTGCCAGCGGTGGCCCGGCCGACGTCGCCTTGCCGCTGGCCGGGGACGGCACACAGGTTCGTTCGCGTATCGTCGGCGTGGACTTCAGCCGCACCGTCCTGCTCGCCGAACGTGCCGGACCGCACTGGCAGGCATCGGTGGACGGCCGTCGGCTCGAACCGGTGACAGTCGGCTGGAGGCAGGGTTTTGCGCTGCCGCCTGGGGTGTCCGGCGAGCTGGTCGTCGGCGGTGACGACGGGGTCTGGCGGACCGGGTGGTTGGTGCTCCAAGGGTTGGTCGTCGGTGCGGCCTTGCTGGTCATCGTGGCCGAAGCAGTCCGAGGACGGAGGTGGGCACGACGATGAGATCCACACGAAGGCCCCGGGCGGGGTCGGCACTGTCGAAGCGGTCAGCGACGGTCGCAGGGTTCGTGGCGGCGCTGGTGCTGGTGGTGGGCGCCGGGTCGTTCCAGACACCAGCCGGGGCGTCGCTGCCGGTCTTGTCGGTGACGGTGCCACCTGCGGCGACCGTCTTGACCTGCCCTGGTCCTCTTGAGCTGCCTGCGGAGGTCGGCGGCGGCGGTGACGCCGAGTTCTCCCCGGTCCCTGTCGCCCCTGTCACCCGGCTCACCACGGTCGGCAACGAAAAGGCCGACCGCGTGGACGTCCGTCGCCTCGACGGCACCTCTCTGCTTCCCACGGACCCAGACACGGCCGACGACCTCGAGCCAGAGACCGACTCCTCGCCGGACCCGGTCGACCCACCGAACGGCGACCACACGGGGGACCCGTCTGTCGACCCTGCCCTGGCTCCTGGTTCTGGCGCCCCTGGCTCTGCTGCCCCTGGTTCTTCGAGCCCGGCGGTCGGGGTCGAGCTGACCGCTCCAGCAGTCGTACGGGTCGCCCCCAGGACCGGTGGTGCGCCCGCCGACGGTACGGCGTGGCTGGCTGCCGCCACGACCATGGTGATGGTCACCGCCGGCGACCTGCGCGGCCTGGCGGGGGCTTCGTGCCAGCCCGCCGGTGTCGACCAGTGGTTGGTCGGTGGGGCTACTGACGACGGGTCGACTGCCCACCTCGTCCTGGTCAACCCCGGCACGACCCCAGCGCGGGTGGTGTGGACGGTGTGGGGCGCTGGCGGCCCGGTGGACCTGACGTCCGACCAGGTCCTCGTCGCCCCCAAAGCCACCGAGGTGGTCAACCTCGGCGGCCCAGCCGGGCCGCAGAAGGCTCTGGTCACCCACGTCGTCGCGTCCGGGGGCCAGGTCGCCGCCTGGGTCCAGGACTGCGCGATCACCGGTTTCACCGCCGCTGGCACCGACTTCGTCGTGGCGTCGGCACCTCCTGCCACCCGCCAGAGTGTCCCCGGCCTGGTCGTGGAGGCCGAAAGTGCTGACACAGCCGGTCTGGTCGGTCCCACGTTGCGCCTGCTCGCCCCCGGTGACACCGACACCACTGCCCACCTCCAGCTCTACGGTGCTGACGGCCCCGTCGACCTGCCTGGCGTCGAGTCGGTGGCTCTCAGCGCTGGCACAGTCCTCGATGTCCCCCTCGGCGGCCTTCCGGCTGACCACTACACCGCTGTGGTCGACGCTGACGTTCCCGTCGTCGCTGCTGCCACCGTGACCCGGGTCGGCCTGCCCGGCCAGCTCGACCCCGTTCCCCGCACCGAACGTGCTCTGGTCGCGTCCACCCCCGGTGGTACCGGCACCACCGCCGTGCCTCCCGACGTGACGGCCACCCTCGTCGTCGGAGCCGTCACCGAAGGCACCGCCGAGGGCACCGGCGAAGGCACAGTCGAGATCATCAGCCCCACAGGCAAGGTCCTGGCCACCCACCACCTGTCCGTCGACTCGGGCACCACCGGGGCCTGGCCTGTCGCCAACCTCTTCGGCGCGGCCAGCGACATCGGCGCCATCCGTGTCGTCGCCACCTCGGGTGCCACCCTCGTGTGGGCGGTCCTGGTCGAGACCACCCAAGACGACGGCACCCTCGCCACCATCTTGACCCCCACCGGCCCCAGCGGCGCCCCGGTCGCTGTTCCACTCCGCGACGACCCGGCCATCGCCCAAGGCTGACCCGCCCCGCCGACGGCTGCGCCTGCTGGGCGGCCCCTGGTCTGGATGCCTCGTCTGGTCACCAGACGCCGAGCAAGACCATGGTGGCCAGGGCGGCCTGGTCGAGTCGGCGGCGGCGTAGCTGGTTGGCGTGGCGCGCCAGGGACCAGCGGGCGCGCGCAGACGTGTCGTGCAGCAGGCGTTCGAGCTCGCGCAGGTCGGGTTGGTCGGGGGTGTCGGACCTGGCGACGGCGATGGCCAGCTGGGACTGGTGGCGGTGCCAGCGGGAGGTGACCAGACGCAGACGGTCGGTGTACGCCCGCACGCCCAGGCGGGCGCCCATGACGTTGCCTTCGTGCTGGCGGTAGTCCAGCGTGGGGGTGTCGAGGATCTTCCAGCGCAGGCCTGCGCCACGGGCCGCCGCGTAGATCGCCCAGTCGTGGCCGGTCATCGCCCGCATGGGACCGTCAGCGTCGGCCAGCAGCGTCCGGCACCGGGTGACGAGGTCCTGCGCGAGCAAGAACGACGTCCCAGGGCCCGGTGCCTCGCACACGTGGTCGAAGCGGCGCTGGGCGAACGCCTTGCGGATATAGGACCGCCGCCGGTGCGCCCCGAAAGCCATGACGTCCGAGGAGACCCCCGAGCACCCCGCCTCGATATGCGCAGCGCAGGTCGCGAGCTTGTCGGGGTACCACAGGTCGTCCTGGTCGGCCAGGGCCACCAGCTCGTCGTCGTCCAGCTCGGCGTCGAGGAGCAGACGGTAGAAGTTCGACGCGGCAGACCCCGACACCTGCGCAGGCAGCAACGTCAGACGCGGTTCGGTGAGGGCCTGTTCGGCCAACCACTGCGCCGTCCCGTCGGACGAGCCGTCGTCGCTGGCGACCACCCGGACCGCCACATCCTGCTGGTCGAGGATGGTGCGCAGCTGGTCAGGCAGGTACGGCATCCCGTTGAACGTGGCGAGCAGGACGACGATGCGCGCCGTCATAGGCTGTCCCCGTAGTCGGGGTCGATGTCGTGGGGGGCGCGGCCCAGCAGGAACGCCACCTGTTCCACCACGACCTGCTGGACGAGCTCGGCCAGGTCCTCAGGGTCGGCCGCGCGGGTCTCCACCGGGCGCCGGTACACGACGATACGGTGCGCTGCGGTGCCGTCGGCGGGGAAGTAGCGGCCCAGCGCCACCCCGGCCTCCCAGGGCGCTGGGTTCGACGGTGGGACCTCTTCGACGGCGAACTCGACCCCTTCGAGCTCGTGTGCCCAACGGCGTTCGAGGACCTCCACCGCGTCGAGCACCATGGCGTCGAACCGTTGGGCACGGGTGCGGTAACCAGGCAGGGACGAGGGCATGAGGGGCCCGCGCAACCCACGCCCGCGGCGGTCGCGCCGACGGACGGCGACCGTCTCGCCGACGTCGCCGACGCGCACCACAGGACGCGGCCTCGCGCGCCGTGGTGCACCCCAGGCTGTCACTCCGCCAGAGTAGTCGACCGTGTGCCCCTCGCGCTGGCAAGAACGGCGCCCGGCGGGGCGGATATTGTCCCTGCGCACCTGGTTGCAGGGCTGGGCGGTGACGTGCGTGGCGCACCGGTCCGGCCGCACCCGACGAGGTGCTCTTCACGCGGGGTGTGGATGTGGGCCACAGCGACGTCGAGGAGTACGGTCTAAGGGTGCAACCGGTGAGGCAGTGCTCAAGGACGGCCTGCGGCCAACCGGCTGTCGCCACGCTCACCTACGTGTACGCCGACTCTACGGCTGTGCTCGGCCCCCTGTCGCAGCTGGCCGAACCGCACGCCTACGACCTGTGCGCCGACCACGCCCAACGTCTGACCGCCCCCCTGGGTTGGGTGGTGGTGCGCCTGGAGATCGGGCCGGTCACCGACGACCTGCTCGCACTGGCCGACGCGGTGCGCGAGTCTGCACGTCCCGTCGACTACGAGCCGTCCGTGCCTTCGGGCCGTCCGCACGCGCACCTGCGGGTCCTGGACGGCGAAGGCTGATGGCTGTCGAGCATCCGCCGATGGGGTCGTTCTCCCGGCCGGAGAGCCCTGAGGTGCTCGGGACCAGGACCTGCCACCACTGCGCCAGCGACCGTCTGACCCGTATCCGTATGCGCACACCCAGCGGTGTGGACGCGGTGTTCGTCGCTTGTGGTGTGTGCGAGCGCACGGCGTGGTTCGCTGTGGACGGTGACGGGGTACCGTTGGGTCCTCACGAGGTCGGCGACCTCGGAGCCTGACGGACGGGAACATGCCGGGGAGGTCGTCATGCACCCGATGGACCAGATCGTCAACGCCTACGACGTGCGTGGCGAACAGCTCGACGCGCCGACCGTCACCGCCCTGGCGGCGGCTTTCGCCGATGTCGTCGCCTGCGCCAACGCCAAGGTCGTCGTCGGCCATGATATGCGCACCACCAGCGCCGAGCTGGTCGAGGCGGCTGTCGACGGGCTGATGGCCCGCGGTATGGACGTGCTGTGGCTCGGGCTGTGCTCGACCGACGAGCTGTACTACGCCTGCGGTGTGCGCAGCCTGCCTGGTCTCATGGTCACCGCAGGCAACCACCCGGCCAGCTTCAACGGGCTCAAGCTGTGCGGCCCGAAGGCCGCCCCCGTCGACGAGGACACAGGCCTGTACCAGGTGGCTTCCGTCGCCGAACGCTACCTGCGCGACGGGCTGCCCGCCGACGGCCGCACCGGCACCCGCTCAGAGTGGGACGTGCACGGCGACTACGCGGCCTACCTGCGTTCCCAGGTGGACCTGTCGCAGATCCGTGAGCTGTCGGTCGTCGTGGACGCCGGCAACGGGATGGCAGCGGTGACAGTGCCAGCGGTCCTCGGCGACAAGGTCCCGGTGCGGTTGTTCGGGGTGCATATGCGCCTGGACGGACGGTTGCCGTCACGCACGGGCGGACCGCTGGAGTCCGAGAGCCTGGCTGACCTGCGTGCCGAGGTGCTGGCCCACCACGCCGACCTGGGCCTGGCCTTCGACGCCGACGCCGACCGGTGCATGGTCCTCGACGAGGCCGGAGACGTCGTCAGCCCGTCAGCCATCACCGCGCTCATCGGGTTGCGGGCCGTCGAGGCCGAGCAGCGGGCCGGACGCCACGCAACGGTGATCCACAACCTCATCACCTCACGGGTGGTGCCCGACCTCATGAACGCAGCCGGTGCCCTGCCGGTGCGCACCCGTGTGGGCCACCCTCACGTACGCCGCGCCATGGCCGCCCACGGTGCCGTGTTCGGCGGGGAGCACTCTGGGCACTACTACTTCCGGGACTTCTTCTACGCCGACGACGGGTTGCTCGCCGCGCTGCACGTCATGGCGGCGCTGGGTGAGCAGGCGTACCCCATGTCGGCCTTGACCAGCCTGTACCACCCGTATGTGGCTTCCGCCGAGATCAACTACACCGTCGAGGACCCCTCGGGGGTGCGTTCACGGGTGGAGGCTGCGTACCGCGGCGAACCAGGTGTCGTCATCGACCATCTCGACGGGTTGACGGTCGCCCACTGGGACTGTGATCCACAGTGGTGGTTCAATCTTCGGCAGGCCGCGACCGAACCGGTGCTGCGGCTCAACGTCGAAGCAGCCGACGGCGACGTCATGGCGTCCGTGCGTGACGCCGTCGAGGCACGAGTGCTGGGAGGACGCAGGTGACTGCCGAACCACAGGTAGAAGACTGGGTGCACGACCTGCTGCGTTGTCCTGTCACCGGGACACGTCTGGTCCCGGGGACCGGACCTGACGGCGGCCCCGAGCTGGTCGGCACAGACCCCAGCCGGACGTTGGCGTACCCCGTGCGCGACGGTGTCCCGGTGCTCCTGGCCGACGAGGCCCGTGAGGTCGAGGTCTCGTAATGGCTCGTTGGCCTGTTGCGGGCGGCTAGGCTTCGCGCAGGTACGGGCGTCGAGACCAGCTGTCGAGGAGAGGTATGTCCACCAGTGGCGGGACCAAGGCGATCGTCGCGGCGCTCGCGGCGAACCTGGGGATAGCCGCGACGAAGCTTGCTGCTTTCGCACTGAGCCAGTCCTCCTCGATGCTCGCCGAGGCGGTGCACTCCCTGGCCGACTCCGGCAACCAGGTGCTGCTGCTGTTCGGCGGCCAGCAGTCGCGGCGCCCCGCTGACGCCAGCCACCCCTTCGGCTACGGCCACCGGCGCTACCTGTACGCGTTCTTGGTGTCGATGGTGCTGTTCTCGGCCGGTGGTCTGTTCGCCCTGTACGAGGCGTACCACAAGTGGCACGACGCGAGCCCGATCACCTCGTGGCACTGGGTGCCGTTGGCGGTGCTCGGCGTGGCGATCGCCATGGAGTCGTTCTCGCTGCGCACCGCGGTCCGCGAGGCCCGCCCGGCCCGTGGTGACCAGTCGTGGTGGCGGTTCATCCGCAACTCGAAGTCCCCTGAGCTGCCCGTGGTGCTGCTGGAGGACACCGGTGCGCTCGTCGGCCTGGTCTTCGCGACGTTCGGCGTGACAGCCACCCTCATCACCGGCAACGGCCGCTGGGACGCGGTCGGCACCGCAGGGATCGGTGTGCTGCTCGTGGTCATCGCGGTGGTGCTGGCAGTCGAGATGAGCTCGTTGCTGGTCGGTGAGGGCGCGTCGCCGCAGGACGTGGCAAAGATCAAGGCAGCCCTGGTCGGTGGCCCCGTCGCCTCGGTCATCCACCTGCGGACCATGCACATCGGCCCCGACGAGCTGCTCGTCGCCGCCAAGATCGAGGTGGCCCAGGGCGACGCGGTCCAGATCGCCCAGGCTATCGACGACGCCGAAGCCCGGGTCCGCGCCGCCGTCCCCGCCGCCACCTTGATGTACCTGGAACCTGACCTGCGCCACTCCTCGGACTGAGCTGGGACGCTCGGGGGCCTTGAGGCAGACTGGCCTGTGACGCCCCCACCTCGCGAGAACGGAAGAAGGACTATGAGCGAGACCACCAACCTTGACGCCCAGGCAGTGGCCGATGACCACGGGCACGTCTTCCACTCGTGGATGGCCCAGGGCACGCCGCGCCCGTTCGTCGTCGCCGGTGGCGAAGGCTCGTGGGTGTGGAACCACGCCGGCAAACGCTTCCTCGACTTCTCCTCCCAGCTGGTGAACACCAATATCGGCCACCAGCACCCGGCTGTGGTCAAGGCCATCTGCGACCAGGCCTCGACGCTGGCGACCGTCGCCCCGGCGACGGTCAACACCGCCCGCAACGCCGCTGCGCAGGCGGTCTTGGAGCGTGCGCCGGAAGGGTTCACCAAGGTCTTCTTCACCAACGCGGGGGCTGACGCGGTGGAGAACGCGATCCGTCTGGCGCGGCTGACCACCGGACGCGAGAAGGTCGTCTCGTCCTACCGGTCGTACCACGGCAACACCGGCGCGGCGATCAACGCCACCGGCGACTGGCGCCGTTCGCACAACGAGTACGCCCGCGGGCACGTGCACGCCTTCACCCCGTACCTGTACCGCACCGAGTTCTGGGCCACGACGGTCGAAGAAGAGTGCGAGCGGGCGCTGCACCACCTCGAACGCGTCATCCAGGCTGAGGGACCGGCGTCGGTCGCGGCGATCCTGCTCGAGACCGTCCCCGGGTCGGTCGGGGTGCTCGTGCCCCCGCCCGGGTACCTGTCAGGTGTGCGCCAGATCGCTGACCGCTACGGCATCGTGCTCATCCTCGACGAGGTCATGGCCGGGTTCGGGCGGACCGGTTCGTGGCTGGCCCTGGACCTGTTCGACGTGCGGCCCGACCTGGTCACCTTCGCCAAGGGTGTGAACTCCGGGTACGTGCCAGCCGGTGGCGTCATGATCTCCGAGCCGATCGCCGAGGTGTTCGACGAGCGGGTGTTCCCCGGCGGGCTCACCTACTCCGGGCACCCGCTGGCGATGGCGTCGATCGTCGCCACCCTCAAAGCCATGGCCGACGAAGGTATCGTCGACAACGCCGCCCGGATCGGCGCTGACGTGCTCGGCCCGGCGCTGAGCACCCTGACCGACAACCCGCTGGTCGGCGAGGTGCGCGGTGTGGGTGTGTTCTGGGCGGTCGAGCTTGTCGCTGACAAGACCACCCGCCAGCCCGCAGCCCCCGGCGTCATGGCCAAGGTCAAGGCCGGGTGCCTGTCACGTGGTCTGCTGCCGTTCGTCGTGGAGAACCGCATCCATGTCGCCCCGCCGTGCGTCATCACCGACGACGAGGCCCGCCAAGGTGTGCAGATCCTGTCCGAGGCGCTCGCAGACGGCGCACAGGGGTAGCTTGCCCGCGGCACCGTCGTCGGACCAAACCGTCAATGCGCCATCGTCCGTTCTTCTAGTATGTGATAGTGCTTGCTGGTGACGTGCTATCGCAGTGGCTGCAGCACCGCCACGGTGCGGTCCTGCGCGGGTCTTTGATCCGGCTGAGCCCGGCTGGTCTGCTGCGGGTCTCCATGGCTGACGACTCGCGGCCGGTCCGGGTGCTGCTGCCGGTGCAGCACGGAGGCCAGGCCGCTGTGGCCCGGGCCGAGTTCGGCGACGTCGACCAGTCGCCGTCGTTGGCGCTGCGGGTGCAGGCCGTCTCCTCCGAAGAGGAGAAGCTGCGGCAGATGGAACGTCTGATGTCCATGCTCTCGGTGGTCACCGCCGCCCGGGAGAACCCGCAGGTGTACCCAGCGGTGCTGCCGGTCGCCGAGTCGTTCGTCCTGACCGTCCCCGCGGCACAGATCCCCTCGACCCGGTCGACGGGTGAGCACGAGCTGTGGTGCGACGTCATGGCCTGGTGCGACCGGAACCTCGCCGAACGCCACGAGGCTGACAAGCTGGCCGCACGGGCGCTGGACGTGGTCGTGCCCCGCCTGCTGCCGGTGTTCGCCACCGTCCACGCCGTGCACGAGAACCTGGGTGTCATCCACCGCGACATCACCCCGAACAACGTGCTCATCGACGAAGCCGGACGCCTCCAGCTCGCCGACTGGGGTATCGCGCACGTCCTGGCGCCCAACAAGACCTCGACGTACACCCAACGTGCCGGCAACGTGGGGTACGCCATCCCCCCAGAGACGGTGCGCGGGGAAAAGGCCATCGGCCGGTACACCGACTCGTGGTACCTGGGTTGCTTGCTGGTGTGGATGCTCACCGGCCAGCTGCCCGGGCCTGAGGGAGCCAACCAGCTACCCGCAGGGCTGCCTGCTGGCCCGGTGGGCGAACGGGTCGAGGTGGTCGTGCGGGGCCTGTGCCACGTCGACCCGCGTGTGCGTATGGGGCTGCCGGAGGCGTCCGCGCGGCTCGCCGAGCTGGTCGGCGGTCCCCCTGTCGTGGTCCACGGTCCTGTGCCCGCGCCCCGTGCCCAGCCCAGCGGCGAGCTGCCGCGTGGCCCCAGGGCTCACCCAGCAGGGTCTGCGCCGGTCCAGCCGCTGGCGCCGGCGGCGCTGCTGGTCGCGCCGGAGCAGCCCGTCACGACGGTCCGCGGCAGGTTGTCCAGCGACCTGGACGACGGGCTGAGACCTGTGGGTGCCGCCAGCCGCCGGCCGTACCTGTGGGTGGTCGCGGTGGTCGTGGTGGTCGTCCTGGCTGCGCTCGTCGTGGTCTTCGTCGCGTCCAGGAACGACAGACCTGGTGCCTGGAACCCTGCGCACGGGCCGGTCAGCACCGCTCAGCCAGAGGCTGCGCAGGTGGGTCGAGGGTTCGCTCCGTCGCCCTGGTCGCCTGGTTCCCCGGCTGTGGTTCTTGCACAGGTTCCGTCCCGCGACTGTGCGCACGATGGTGTGGCGCGGATCGTGGACTGACAGGAGGACGTATGCCCGAAGATGTCCAGTGGTTGCTGCTCGTCGACGACGAGGTGGCCATCACGTCGATGCTCACGACGATCTTCGAACGTGCAGGGTTCAAGGTCGTCGTCGCCGAGGACGGCGCCGCGGGGCTCGCCGCCTACTACGCCCACCACCCTGATGTGGTGGTGTGTGACGTCATGATGCCGGTCATGGACGGCCGGGAGATGGTGCGCCGGCTGCGCAAGGCGGGGGAGTGGACGCCGGTGGTCCTGCTCACCCAGCACGGGGAGTCTGCCGACCGCGCCGTGGCGATCGACGAAGGTGCCGACGACTACGTCAACAAACCCTGCGACCCCCAAGAGCTGTTGTCGAGGGTCCGGGCGGTGCTGCGCCGCCAGATGGCTGGTGGGCAGCCGCTGGCCAGCGCGTCGGTGCTCGTCGCCGGGTCGTTGCGTATGGACCGGGTCACACGCCAGGTGGTCCTCGGCGGCAACGAGCTGGTGCTCACACCGCGTGCGGCGGCCCTGCTGGACTTCCTCATGGCGCACCCCGGCGAGGTGTACAGCCGTGAACGCCTGCTGAGCGCGTTGTGGGGGTACGCGGTCCCCGCGTCGGACCGGGCCGTGGACCAGCGTGTCTCTGAGCTGCGGCGGGTGATGGGTGAGGACGAGGCAGCGCAGTACATCGAGACGGTGCCAGGGGTGGGCTACCGGTTCTGCGCCAAGGTGGTGCGCGGGTGACCACCGCGAGCCACCGGTGGCTCTCCGCGCGGTGGTGGCCCTTGGCGGCGGCTCCCGCAGTGGTGTGCGTCGGGCTGGCTGTGGGCAACCCGTGGGGTCCTGACACTGAGGTCGCCGGTCGTCTTGGGGTTGTGCTGGCGGTGGTGGGGGTCGTGGTCTCGGTGGTGGCCGCCGGGCTGCTGGTCGTGTGGGACGTGGTGCGCACCCGCGACGCCGCCGCGACGGCCGAGGCGGTGGCCGAAGCGGTGGCGCAAGCGCGTGAGCTGTGGGTTGCCGAGGCGCACGAGGAGCACCGCACGTTCTTGTCCCGGTTGGACCACGAGCTGAAGAACCCCATGATGGCTATCCGCACCTCCGTGGGGGTCCTGCGTGGAGACGGGGTGGACACTGCGCCGGTCGCCGTGATCGACAGCCAGTCCGCCCGTATCACCTCGCTGGTCACCGACCTGCGCAAGCTCGCGGACCTGGAGACCGCGCCTATCGAGGTCGCCCCGGTGGCCATGGGTTGTCTCATCGACGATGTCGTCATGGTGGTCCGCGACGAGCTGGTGGCCGACCCGCAGCGCGGACCCCGGTCGATCGAGGTCCAGCTGCCCACCGTGCCGTGGGCGGTCGCTGATGTCGCCGGAGACGTTGACCTGCTGTTCCTCGCCCTGTACAACCTCGTGCACAACTCGGTGAAGTACTCAGGGCCGGGGGCGTCGATCATCGTGCGCGGTATGGAAGACCGCGGCGGGGTGCTGGTCGAGGTGGCCGACACCGGCAAAGGCATCCCGTCCGACGAGCTGGGCGTCGTCTGGCAAGAGCTGCGGCGCGGGTCGAACGCCCGCGAGCTGCCTGGCTCAGGGCTGGGTCTGCCGATGGTGCGGACCATCGTCAAACGGCACCAGGGACGCCTGCAGCTGTCGTCACGGGTGGGCGACGGCACCTCCGCCAGTATCTGGCTGCCCTTCGCACAGCCTGGCGCCGTCCCCAGCTGGAGCACTTCCGGGTGATCTGACTACCTTTTTGGGTGAGTCGATGTTTCATGCTGAAACACATTTTTCAGGCTGAAACATATGTGTCAGGATCCGTACACGAAAAGTGGTTCTTGCCGCTTGCGTGGGTGTTAGCGTCTTCGCCGTGGGACGAGAGCCGTCCTGCGAAGGTCTGAGACTCGTCCAGACCACCGTCTCGAGGAGCACATCTTGAAGTCAATCCGTACCACCACCATCGCTCTCACCGGCACTGTCCTTCTCGCCTTCGGCATGCTGGCCGGATGCTCGAGCTCGGACGACAAGACTGACGACAACAAGGCCGACGAGACCTCGCAAGACTCCGGTTCCGACAGCAAGGGCGGAAGCTCGCAGGCGTTCTGCAACCCGGACCCGGCCAGCCTCGACATGACCGACTTCAACGGTGTCGTCAAGTTCTACGAGGACTGGAAGGCATCGGCACCAGCCGACGTCAAGGGCGACTTCGACACCATCATCAAGGCCTACAAAGGTGCCGCCAACGGCGACATGGCTGGCATCGCTGGTTCGGACCTGACAGACGCGACCATGGCGATCGCCAACAAGACGGCTGAGGTCTGCGGCTGAGGCTCCGTCCAGAACCGTCCGGGCTCCCAGAGGCCACTCTCCACCCTCTGGGAGCCCGGATAGTCTTTTTGCACCACGAGCCATCCCCTGACGAACCGCTGTGTCTCAGCCTGAAACACATGTGCCAGATCGAAACATATATGACAGATCTGTTACAGCAGATCAGAGCCCAGAAGCATCCGCGGCAGTTAGAGTTATTCCTGTGACAAAGCATGCAGAATCCTCCGTCACCATCGACGAGCGTAACTGGGGAATGGTCGCTCACCTCGTCGGCGGTGTGTTCGCGATCGTCGGGGCTGTCGTCGTGTGGCTCTTGTGCAAGGACAAGCCTGGTTTCGTCCGTGACCAGGCGTGCGAGGCCCTCAACTTCCAGGTCGCGGTGTTCGTCGGTGAGGTTCTGGCGGTGGTCCTGAGCACGTTCGTCAGGTTGCTCGGCCTGCTCGGCAGCGTTGCTTGGTCCGCTGGTGTGGTCTTCGCGGTGATCGGTGCTGTTGCGGTGAACCGAGGCCAGCCGTACCGGTACCCCTTCGGTTTGCGCCTGGTGAGGTGACGCCGTCATGGCGTCGTGCGGACGGACGCGGCGCTGGCACAACACCTGGCTGGTTGACGGGACGTGGATCCCGTGAGACGCCTTCTGGCCAACGGTGGCCACGCGGCAGCACAGCACCAGGTGCCTGGGGGCCCTGGGGCTCCGGGTCCTCGGGGCCCGGAGCCCCAGGCGCAGCGGGTCGGATGTGTCAAGAAACCGGCCCGAACCAGGCGAGGTCGTGGTTACCATGGGTGTCCGTGGTCCCGTCTCGCCGCGGGGCTTCCTGGGTGCCAGGGGCAAAGGATCACGAGACGTGCAGGCAGCTGGTTGCCTGGCAAGGAAGTAGTCCTCGATGATCTTCATGATCGTGGTGTCCGGCGTCGTGGCGGCAGCCATGTACGTGTGGACCAGCGTGACTTTGGGCAGGGTGTTCGCCACGTTCGGCTCTGATCCAGCCAAGGCCTGGATCCCGCTGGTCAACCTGGTCGTCCTGTTCCAGCTCGCCGGCAAGTCCGGTGCTCAGGTCATCGTGCTCATCATCCCCGTCTACGGCCTGGTGGTCTTGTACAAGGTGCTGCGCGAGCTGACCACGGTGTTCGGCCGGCCTGCGAAGCTCGCGCTCATCGGTGTGCTCGTCCTGCCCATCTGGGCTGGTGCGCTCACTGGTGGTGTCACGGCGAAAGCCGTGGCGTCGCGGGGCAAGGCCATGCCCAGGCGCGGGGTCGACTCGCTCTTCGGCTCGTCGTCGCAGCACCCGGTGCCCAGCAGCCGACAACCTGTGCCAGTGTCCGTCCCCGACTTCCCCCAGTCACCCCTTCCATCCTTCGGGCAACCAGCTCCCGCTCCGCAGGGGTACCAGGGTGCCCCAGCCATGCCCACCCAGCAGCCCCGTCACGCCGAGCCTGCCGCCCAGCCAGCGGTCGCCCAGCCCGTGCCCGCCCAGCCCTTTGTCACCCCCACCTCGCCAGCTGCTCAGCCGGTGGCCGCCCAGGCTGTGGTTGCCCAACAGGTCGTGCAGCCCGTTGTTGCGCAGCCGGTTGTGGAGCCTGCTGTCGTCCAGCCGGTTGCTCCCGCTCCGTCGGTTGCTCCTGCTCAGCCAGTGGTGGTCGAACCAGCTGCCGTCCAGCCTGCGCAACCGGTTGCTGCTCAGGGGGACCAGCCGCATCTGGTCGCCCCCATGCTGTCGCCGCTGGACCAGGCAGGGCCTGTCGCGGACGCGCAACCGGCCCAACCAGGCTCTGGCGCCCCGACGATGGGTAACCCGGCACCTGCCCCAACGCCACCGGTCGCGCAGCCAGCACCTGCGCCAGCCCCGCTGGTCGCGGCTCCTGTCCCCGAGCGCGCCGGGGGTCCGGCGCTGTTGATACCGCCGGTGGTGCAGGACTCGCGGTGGGCTGGTCCGGCCGAGATGGTCGGTGACGGTGCCGCGCCTGTCGTGCCGCTCGCACCGGTGGGCGAGGCTGTCATGACACCTCCCACGCACACCCCTGACGTTGCTGAGCACACAGTGTTCATCAACCGCAAGGCGCAGCAGCAGTGGTCGTTGGTCCTAGAGGACGGGCGCACCTTTGCGGTGTGGGGGTCGTCGGTGGTGGTCGGTCGTGAGCCCACGGCGACCGAATCCGGGGTGCAGATGTTGGCGATCCCCGACGACACGCGCACGATCTCCAAGATGCACGCCCGTTTTGACCTGGCCAACGGTGTGTGGAGCGTCACCGACCTCGGTTCGACCAACGGCATCGTCGTCACCGGCACCGATGGCCGTGCCTTCTCGGTCCGCCGCGGCGGGACGAGCGTCGTCGGCAACAAGCTCAAGCTCGGGTCGGTCGCCATGCGCCTGGTCCCCGGCAGCCAGTAGAAACCACCTCGTCCAGCACGCCACCCGCTCACGCTCCAGACCGAGCCAAAAATGTCCCGAAACTACTCACGCCTCCCAAAGCATCGTCTATCATTGAACAATGGCGAGAGGATTTGCAGGCGAGTCAACACTGTCCGACGCGGACCTGGGCCTGGCGCTGGCCCCGGCCCTGACCCCCCAGGGACTGGTCCCCGTCCCCAGCTTCTTCCACGGGTTTGCCACGCGTCCCCAGGTGCTGGCCCGCGGCCTGGTCACCTTGGCCGACGTCACCGCCACGCGGTACTTCCGGCCGGTGCCGACCAACCTGCGTGACCCGGTGCTCACCGCCCAGGGCGACCGGTTGCGCGCCGAGTGCTTCTCCGCGTGCAACGGCGTGTATGCGCGCCTCGACCTTCTGGGTGCCGGTTTCGACGGCGGCGAGATCACCTACGGGACCACGAACGTCGACATTGGCCTGTCCACACGCCAGGCATTGTCGAAAGTGGCCCGCGACCAGCTGTTGCACCTGGACGTCGGCCTGGAAGGGATGACCGTCTCGTCGATGGACGGCACCGCCAAAGAACGTCCCGTCCAGATGCCCGACCGGTGGGTCCGCGCCCTGGGCAACGCCGCCGAGATGCACCGCGGTCTGGTTGCCCGCCTGCACTTCGACGTCGCCGCAGCCCGCCAGCTCGTCGCGTCGTTGCCCGCTGTGACGTCCAAGTCTCGTTCAGGCTGGCTTGCCCCCACCCGCACCGGCGTCCAGCTCAGCCCCCGCCCGCTCAAAGACTCCGTCCACATCGAGGGCCTTCACCGCCTCAGCGCCGCAAAACGCCTGCTCACCGACATCAAAGGTGTCTGGGTCCACGGCCCCGCCGACGGTGAACCCGGCCCGGTCCTGCTCACCTTCGAGCTGCCCGACGCCCGGCTCGTCCTGGGCCTGACCCCTGAGACGTGGCGCGGCTACTCCGGCGAAGGTTCGCTGCTGCCCGCCCTGGCCGACCCCAACGTCATCGACGACGCCGACATGGTCTCCATGGTCCTCGCGTTCGAACCGGTCATCGACGTCCAGCACCTCGTCGCCGCCACAGCCCTGCCCGAAGACCGGGTCCGCTCAGCCCTGGCCGTGCTCGCCGCGTCTGGCCGTGTCGGCTGGGACGCCCACGACGAGGCGTACTTCCACCGCGAGCTTCCCGACGACCCCGACCGCGTCGACAAAGACAACCCCCGCCTCGTCGCCGCCCGCAAGCTAGCCGAGTCCGGAGCCGCCCGCCGCGCCAGCGAAGAAAGCGTCTGGATGGTCCGCTCCGGCGACGCCGACTACCGCGTCCGCCTCACCGCCGACCCCACCACCCCCGACCTCACCCGAGGCGCCACCTGCACCTGCACCTGGTACCTACGCCACGGCGGCGACCGAGGCACCTGCAAACACGTCCTCGCCGTCCAGCTGGTCACCAAAGCCTCCGGCACGGTCACTGTCGAGGACACCATCGCCGCCCTCGAATCCCAGTTCGACACACCCCCAGAAACCCCCGCAGACTACACCCATGAATGAGATCGATTTCCACGAGTGAGCAGGAGTCTTCATGGAGAAAGAAGAGATGATCGCACTGGTACGAAATATCATGGAGTGCGAATATGCTTCTGAAGAGGAGCAAGATCGCGACCTTGAGCTGCTGAAGAGAAACGCGCTCGACCCCGGGGCGCTGGACTATATATTCTGGCCCCCGAGAGACAGTTCTGGGAATTTTATTGAGTTTTCCCCAGAAGAGATCGTGGACAAAATTTTTTCATACAGACCGATCCAGCTTCCCTGACGCGTTCCTTGATGACGAGCGCGTGAGGATGCCCATACTGCCGTTACCCAACTACCCTGTAGGTGCTGAGAAATGGTGTGAATGCTTCGTATCTGCTTTCAGTATTCACACCATTTTTCATCACTCATCGACCACTAGCTGGAAGGAGTCACGTGGCCAAGAATCCCCGCCTCGACGAGGCCGTCGGTGTCTTCAGGGAACTGGGATGGACTACCGCTCGTCCGAGCGCCGCGCCGAATCTCCCGGTGGGCACTGCTGAGCAGCGCAGGATTGCCCTGGCGGGACTGCGCACAGGGGACTGGGCATTCTGGGACGCCGATTATGGTTGGCGCAGGTATATTTGTGTGAACGCTGCGACACTGGCGCTGTTCGCGATTCGGGTCGGTGTGGATGGTCGTCGAGCGGCAAACCTGATGGACTGGACCGGGCAGGAAGTCAGCGGTCGCATAGTCGCCGTCCTGGTCGATCAACGGGAACCGAGGTTTGCCCAGACGTTTGTCAACCGGGCTGCCGCAATCGGAGAGTGGGAGTACCCGACGGTCCTTGTGGGCCTGGTTGCCAAGCACGGCCTTCCGGTGCCCCAACAGGCGCCGTACCTGCGGTCCTGGCTGGAGATCGTCACCAAGGTGTTTGCTGGGTATCGGGTCGACCACGGGGGTGTCCTTCCAGTGTCGGGTGCGGAGCAATTTGCCGCGCACGTCGGAGCCTGGGTTGCGGCGAGGCTTCCCGCGAAAGGGCTCGGCGCGGCCCTGGTCGAAGGTGTGGCCCGGGGATGGCTGGATCGTTCCGAGGCGGTGCGCCTGGTGCTGTCTGGGCTCGACACGGCCCCCCGGCCGATCGACCGCAAGACGTGGTTGTCCACGTGGCTTGACGGCCTGGGCGCTACTGACGCGGAGATCGTCGCCCAGACTGACGCTTTGGTTCCGGTGCTCGCCGCTGGTGACAGCCAGGTCATTGCGCGGTTGGCCCCCATCCTGGTCGCCGGTACGCCCGACGAGACGTTGGCTGATGTGGTGACGGCTGCTCTGAGTGCGACGACCAAGAAATCGCAACGTATGGTGCTCACCGCACTGATGACCAGGCCCCGACCGTCACCCGCCATCGTCGAGGTCATTGGGCCTCAGGTCACCGCGTTGGACACAGGTCGCGACGCAGGACTTCGCCGTGCAGTCGCGTCGATCGTCGAACGGTGGGAGATAAGTCCGTCGGCTCCGCGGAGCACCGTGGTGTCCGGTATGTGGCAGCCGACCCCGTCGGTTTGGATCCCGCCCCGGTTCGACCGTGGCGAGGAGACCGCCGATGCCCTGGCCCGGCTGACGGCCGAACTGGTCCAGCGACCAGCAGCATTCGACGAACCTGATGTGCTGTTCGAACGGTTCCTCTCTGTCGCGAACGCGGTGGCCCGCCACGACCCGGCGGCAGTTCGGGTGGTGTTACGCGGTGTCGCCGACGACATGGTGCAGTCATGGGTGAAGAACAGACCCATCCACCCGTCTGGTGACCCCCTCGAAGCACGGAAAGGAGCGGTGCTCGCCCGGCTCGGTGAAATTCCCTGTCTGCTGTCTGAACCGTCGGCAGAGGATCTGCACGTGTCAGCCACGGACCTGGTCGACCGGTTGCGGGCCTACCAGGCGCTTGGTGCCAGCGTCAGCGAGCCGGACCTTTTCTTGGCGTTGACCAGGCTGGACACATCGCCGGCCGATGCGCAGGTCGTCAAAGAACTGGGCGAGCTGGCGGTCCCCGTGGTGTTGTCCTTCGAACCGATGGCTGTTACCGCTGGTCCGGCGGTCGCCCTCTACCTCGAAGGCCCGGCCGTTGAACCCGAAATGGTGTGCGAGTACGACGTACCATATTACTATTCGGGCGGCTATACGCACAAATACACTTGGGAGAGTTTGCTTACCCCCGGGTTGCTACGGGCGTTCGCGCCCCGGAGGGTGTGGGCGGCGCTCACCCCTAGTAGGCACTCTTTCCTCATGAAAAGGAATGCGGTTTTTCCGTCGTGGGGAGACCAGGCCCTGTGCTGGTTCTGGGAGTTCTGCGGCGGCGATGTCGGCCCCGCAGTGCGGCAGGTGGTGCGTCGGGCCGCCCCGCTGCCGCCCGGTTCGGCGGCAAACCTGCTGGAGTTGGCTACCCTGGTCGACCAGTCGGCTGTCGCCGACGTGGCCACTGCTGTGGCGGAGGCGTGGGAGCGGGGTCTGCTGCGCCCTGGCGTCCCCGACCTGAATTGTCTGGACTGGCACTCTCCGAAGCTGGCCGCCCGGGCCAAGGCGTTTGCGGACGCTGCGCAGGACGGCCTGCTGTCGGTGGTCTGGCCGTTGCTGGACGAGCTGGCCGCTCGCGCTACCGGCGCGATCCCGTCGCTGTGTCGGTGCGGTCGTCGGTACCAGGTCGCCGATCGGCTCATAGCCGGTGCCGCTGAGGTCGTCGCTGTTATCGCGGACCTTCTGCCCGAGGTCCAGCACGCCGTGACGACCGGCCTGGCTGACCCCTCAGCCTTGGAACTGCCCGGGGTCCGCGCGCTTGCGGCGCGGCCCGGTTCTTCCCAGGCGGTCAAGACCGCCCGTGCCATCGTCGCGCAGCTGCCCGCGGAAGATGTGCAGCCGCCCGAAAGCTGAGTGTCCACGGCCTGTCCTTCAATCGCCGTAGTTTCCTGTAGACTCGTACGCATGTTGCAGGGGAGCGGGGCGGCCGCACGAGCGGACCAGGCAGATCCCTTCACCACCCGGACCTGTGGAAGAGTGATGACAACACCACTGCTCACTGACCGGCAGGCGACGCGCGATCCTGGCCTGTCGCGACGAGGGCCAGAGCCTTCGCACCATCGCCGCCGGCGTCGGCGTCAGCCTCGGCGTGGTCCACCGCGTCGTGACCGAGCACTAAGCCCAGACCACCCCACAGGAAGCAGCACCCCGGTGAACACCCCGCCTACGACTCCCGGCTCTGGTCTGGAAGCGATGCCCGACGGCTACGCCGAGTGGTTGGCCACGCTGAAGACCCGGGTCCGCACGGCGCAGCTGCGGGCCGTGAGGACCGTCAACGCCGAGGTCATCCGCCTGTACCTGTCGGTCGGCCGGGACATCGTCGAGCGCCAGGACGCCCACGGCTGGGGCACGAGGGTGGTCGCACGCCTGTCGGCCGACATGGCCAGGGAGTTCCCAGGCCAGACCGGCTGGTCGCCGACCAACCTGAACTACATGCGAATCTCCGCGCGGCGGTGGCCACGCGACGAGCTCGCTCAGCAGGTCGCTGAACAGCTTCCGTGGGGCCACATCATGCTCCTGCTCGACAAGACCGACGGTGCCGACGAGCTGATGTGGTACGCCCGTCAGGCCGTCTCCGAAGGCTGGTCACGAGCGGTGCTGCGCTACCAGCTGACGACCGGCCTGCGCCAGCGGCTGGGCGTGGCGCCGTCGAACTTTCCTGTGACCCTGCCACCGCCGGACTCGGACCTGGCCCAGCAGATGACCAAGGACCCCTACGTCTTCGAGCACGTCGCCTTGACGACCCGCAGGGCCGAGCGCGAGCTGGAGCAGGCCCTGACCGACCGTATCCAGGACACGCTGCTGGAGCTGGGCAGAGGGATGACCTTCGTGGGCCGACAGGTGCGTCTGACGGTCGACGGCGTGGACCGGCACATCGACCTGCTGATGTTCCACGTCGAGCAGCTGCGGTACGTGGTCATCGAGCTGAAGGTTGACGACTTCGAGCCGGCGTTCCTGGGTCAGCTCGGCACCTACGTGACGATGGTCGACAGCATGGTCCGCAACCCTGCGATCCACGCCCCCACCGTTGGGCTGCTGCTGTGCACGGGCAAGCGAGAGGCCACCGTCCGCTTCGCCCTGGCGAGCACGGCAGCACCGGTCGCGGTAGCTGAGTGGCAGAGCCTGCCCCCCGACGCCCGCGCCGCGCTGCCCACTGCCGAGGAGCTTGAGGCGGTGGTCCAAGACGAGCTGGCCCAGATGGCCCTGTCAGCGGACGCCGCACCGCCAATTCATCAGCAAGCTGCTGACAAATTGGACCAGCCGAGCCAGGATGGCTGACTTGCCTGTTCAGCGCGGCCTGGATGACCGCAAGACAGCGATGCTGGTAGCCCAGCACGACGACGTTCCGTTGACGCGCCTGGCCGAGCACGCCGGGGTGAGCGTGCGCACGGTGCAGCGGTGGGCGACCAGAGCAGCCGCAGGTACCACGGACAGATTGTTGGTGAGGTTCAAGTATCGGTACCACGCGCTATTCGTTCGTGCCGGGCGGCTGTGTAGGTGGTCCAGTCCTGCTTGGCGAGGGTTGCCCATGCCACGGCCGTGCGCGGCGAGATGCCG
>Ga0123354_10000347_pt1 | contig 43465 bp, 44 predicted proteins | sample TergutLab28metaG_2_FD_97872 | JGI IMG/M metagenome (GOLD analysis project Ga0123354, IMG submission 97872) | Labiotermes labralis P4 segment gut microbial communities from Petit-Saut dam, French Guiana - Lab288 P4 | ecosystem: Host-associated > Arthropoda: Insects > Digestive system > Gut ... | reverse complement strand
GGATTTGAAGAAGATAGCGTTTCCCACGCGCGATCTTTTGGACATTCTCGGCCATTTCAATTCCTCCAAGATTCATTTCACCATGACCGGAGCCGAAGGGCCTTGCGGCATTATTGGCGAGGATGATTCGGACTATCTGGTGATCATCATGCCCATGAAGATCGTGGAGGAGACGTATTATAGCGAGGAAGCCTCCGCATGACAGAGTCTCAGGCCTCAAAGTCTTACACCGCGGATTCCATAACCGTTCTGGAAGGGCTGGCCGCCGTACGCAAACGGCCGGCCATGTATATCGGCTCGACGGATGTTCGCGGCCTGCACCACTTGGCCTATGAAGTGGTGGACAACTCCATTGACGAAGCCATGGCCGGCTTCTGCGATCTTATCCGGGTGACCATTCACCTGGATAACTCCATGACCGTAAGCGACAACGGGCGCGGTATCCCTGTGGATATACACCCCAAGGAAAAACGTCCGGCTGTGGAAGTGGTCATGACAGTGCTTCACGCCGGCGGCAAATTCGATAACGACGCCTACAAAGTATCGGGCGGCCTGCATGGCGTGGGCGTTTCCTGCGTCAATGCGCTCTCCGAGTATCTGGAAGTCACCATAAGAAGGGACGGTTTCCGTTATCGGCAGCGCTATGAGCGTGGCGTGCCTGTTACGCCGGTGGAAAAACTGGGTGAAGCCGAGGGTACGGGGACCACTGTCCGGTTTTTGCCTGACGAGGAGATTTTTGAGACCCTCGATTTCAGCCATCAGACTCTGGCCAAACGCTTTGAGGAATTGGCCTACCTGAACGCAGGGCTGACCATCGAATTTAAGGACGAGCGCAACCAGGAAGAGCAGGTATTTAAGGCCGATGGGGGCATCAAGCATTTTGTCGAGGACTTGAACGCCGGAGAGATGGGCGTCCACGCGATTATTGCCGCATCCGGCCAGGTGGACGCCACCATTGTGGACTTCGCCCTGCAGTACAACGCAGGGTACAAAGAGCAGATGCTCACCTTCGTCAACAACATCCGCACCGTTGAAGGCGGGACGCATCTTGCCGGCTTCAAAACCGCGCTGACCCGCGCCATCAACACCTACGTCGAAAAATCCGGGCTTATTAAAAAGCTCAAGCAAAAGCTGACAGGCGACGATGTGCGCGAAGGCCTCACGGCTGTCTTGTCCATCAAGATTCCCCAGCCGCAGTTTGAAGGCCAGACCAAGTCCAAGCTCGGCAATTCCGAAGTGGCCGGCCAGGTGGCCAAGGTGTGCGGCGACGCGCTCACGACCTTTTTTGAGGAAAATCCCAAAGACGCCAGGCTCATTGTGGACAAGTCCGTGGACGCGGCCCGCGCCCGCGAAGCCGCCCGCAAGGCCAAGGACTTGGTGCGCCGCAAGGGAGCCTTGTCCGACAACTCCCTGCCCGGCAAGTTGGCCGATTGCCAGTCCAAGGACCCCGGCGAGTCCGAACTCTTCATCGTCGAGGGCGATTCCGCGGGCGGCTCCGCCAAACAGGGGCGCGATCCCAAATTCCAGGCCATCCTGCCGCTTCGCGGCAAGATACTGAACGTGGAGAAGACGCGCTTTGACAAGATGCTCGGCAATAAGGAGATCAGGGCGCTCATCACCGCCATGGGTCCGGGCATAGGCGATGAGGTGGACCTGGAAAAGCTACGCTACCACAAAATCGTCATCATGACCGACGCCGACGTGGACGGCGCGCACATCCGGACGCTTCTTCTGACCTTTTTCTTCCGCCAGTATGAGGATCTCATCAACAGCGGGTATCTCTACATCGCCCAGCCTCCGCTTTTCCGCGTGCATAAGGGCGACTGGGAGCGCTTTATCAAGGACGAAAAGGAACTTTCGGAATTCTTGCTCTCGCGCGTCACAGAAGACCTTTCCGTCACGGGCGAAAACGGCGCATCCCACGATAACGGCCCGCTGCGCGCGGCGCTCGTCAAAATAGAAGCGCTGCAGACCCGCTTTGAAGAGTCCAAGGGATACGGCATCCCGGAGCCTTTGCTCTGGTCTTTTCTGCATCTGGACATGTCTGGGCTGCCCGGACGCGCAAGCGCGCGTCTTGCGCCCACGGACTTTGAAAACGACGGACTGCCCGCCATCGCCGCGTATCTTGCGGACAAGGAGTACCGCGTGACTGTGGACGTGGTGGAAGATGACGACGCCGGGCGGCGCGTGTACGGCGTGTTCACTAACAAGAATGGCGTAAAGACGCGCCTGGAGCTGAACTTTTTCAGTTCCCGCGTGTTTCGCCAGTGCTGGAGCGATTTCACGGAGCTGCGCGCCCTGTTTGGAGGCGAGCGGTTTACACTGGCCCGCAAGGAGGCGGTAACGCAGATCGAGGGATTTTTCGCGCTGCTCGCCGCCGTGCTGGAGGAGGCCCACAAGGGGCTCAATATCCAGCGCTACAAGGGCTTGGGCGAGATGAATCCGGTTCAGTTGTGGGAAACCACCATGAACCCCGACAGGCGCACGTTCCTCAAGGTCAATATCGAGGATGCCGTGGAGGCCGACGGGCATTTCACGAAGCTCATGGGCGACAATGTGGAATCCAGGAAAGACTTTATCGTGCGAAACGCATTGAGCGTTCGCGAGCTTGATATCTAAGGCGAGGCGAAGCGTGTCCGAACAGATTTTTCCCGACGACCAGAAGATATCCATCGAGGAGGAACTGCAAAAGTCCTACCTTGAGTATTCGCTTTCCGTCATTGTGGGCCGGGCCATCCCGGACGTGCGCGACGGACTGAAACCCGTGCATCGGCGTATTCTGTTCGCCATGCACGAACTCTCCAACGCGTACAACCGGCCGTATAAAAAGTCCGCCCGCGTCGTCGGTGACGTCATCGGTAAATACCATCCGCATGGCGAATCCGCCGTTTATGACGCGCTTGCGCGTCTGGCGCAGGATTTTTCCATGCGCGACCCCCTGGTGGACGGCCAGGGCAACTTCGGCTCCATTGACGGCGACGCCCCTGCGGCCATGCGTTACACCGAAGTGCGGATGTCCAGGCTTACCAGCGAGTTTTTGACCGACATCGAAAAGGAAACCGTTGATTTTCGCCCCAATTACGACAACTCGCTTGAAGAACCGGCTGTTTTGCCCACAAAGGTGCCCAATCTTCTGCTGAACGGAAGTTCCGGCATCGCGGTCGGCATGGCCACCAACATTCCGCCGCACAACCTGGGCGAATTGTGCGACGCGCTGCTCTTTCTCATTGATGAGCCGGAATGTGCGCTTGACGACGTGATAGCGCGCGTGAAAGGCCCGGACTTTCCCACGGCGGGCGCGATCTTTGGCGGGCAGGGCTTGGTTGAGGCGTACCGGACCGGACGCGGCTCGATCAAGATGCGCGGCAAGGTGGAGGTGGAGACCCAAAGAAACGGCAAGGAACTGGTGGTTATCCGCGAGATTCCGTATGCGCTGAACAAATCCACCCTGGTCGAAAAAATCGCCCTTTTGGTCAATGAGAAGAGAATCGACGGCGTAACCGACCTGCGTGACGAATCCAACCGCAACGGCATCCGCGTGGTGCTGGAGCTCAAACGCGGGACCATTCCGGATATCGTCATAAACAGCCTCTACAAATTCACGCCGCTTGAGACCTCTTTTGGCTTCAATATGCTCGTGGTGGCCGGCAACCGCCCGGCGCTTTTGAACTTAAAGCAGATGCTGGAACACTTTCTGGACCACCGTAAGGAGGTGGTTCTCAGGCGTTCGCGCTTTGATCTGCGCAAAAGCGAGGAACGCGCGCATATCCTGGAAGGGCTGCGCGTGGCGCTGGACCACATTGACGAGGTCGTGGCGCTTATCCGCTCTTCCAAGACGCCCCAGGAGGCCAAAGAGCGCCTCATGGAGCGTTTTGACCTCTCGGAGCGCCAGTCCCAGGCTATTCTGGACATGCGCTTGCAGCGCCTGACCAACCTGGAGCGCGAAAAGCTGGAAGAAGAATACGCGGAACTGATGAAATTCATCGCCTATCTGCGTTCCATCCTTTCCAGCGACGAGGTGTTGCGGGGCGTCATCCGGGACGAAGTGGCCGAACTCAAAGACAAGTTCGCCACGCCGCGGCGTACTGAAGTGTTGGACAGCCTGGAAGGCATTGATATTTTGGACCTCATCCCCGATGAAAACGTGGTCATCACCCTTTCCAGGCGCGGCTACATCAAGCGTACCCCGCTGGACTCCTATCAGCAGCAGCGGCGCGGCGGCAAAGGCATCGCGGGCGTTCATACCTCCGCAGAGGACTTCATCCAAAGCTTCTCTACCACCACAAACCACCAGTATTTGCTGCTTTTTACCAATCAGGGCAAAATGCACCAACTCAAGGTGCATCAGATCCCGGAAGGGTCGCGCACGGCCAAGGGGGCGCACATCGCCAACCTCCTGCCCATGGACAAGGAAGAGTTCGTGGCCACGGCGCGCACCATCCGCGAGTTCACCCCGGACCGCTATTTCCTGTTCGTGACCCGCAAGGGCATGGTCAAGCGCACCGCCATTGACCTCTACAAGAACGTGCGCGCGGGCGGCATCCGGGCCGTCATCCTAAACGACGGCGACGAACTGCTTGACGTAAAGGAAGTCCCGGCCAACGCTGAGATCCTCCTGGCCACGGAATACGGCCAGGGCATCCGCTTTAGCGTCGGCGACGTGCGCCCCATGGGACGCGGCGCGGCCGGCGTCAAGGGCATCGCCTGGCGCGGCGAGGATAAGGTCGCCTCCGGGGTGGTCTTCGGCGATCCCCTGCGCAACCAGATACTCACCGTTTCCGCCAACGGATTCGGCAAACGCTCCACCGTGGACCTTTACCGGCTGCAAACCAGAGGCGGCAAAGGTGTCATCAACATGAAGGTGACGCAGAAAACCGGCCATGTGGTCGGCGCTTCCTCCGTCTGCGAGACCGACGACATTCTGCTTCTCACCTCGGCCAATAAAATCATCCGCACCCCCGTGGGTTCGGTGCGAAACGTCGGCCGCGCCGCTCAGGGCGTGACCCTTGTGGCCATGGATGAAGGCGATCAGGTGGTCGGATTCGACATCGTGGAAGGCGCTGTCGCAGCAAACGGGGATGCTTCGTAAACTCGCGTACATAGCCGTTTTCGGTGTCCTTGGGACACTGGCCCGCTACTGGCTCTCAGGCGCGGTGCAGAGGCTCGTGGGGGCTGATTTCCCCTGGGGCACTTGGGTGGTGAATATTCTGGGGTGTTTTTTGTTTGGCCTGGTCTGGGTGCTGGCCGAGGAACGCTCGCTCATCTCCGGCGAGATGCGCGTTTTCATCCTGGTCGGATTCATGGGCGCGTTCACCACATTTTCCACATATATCTTTGAATCCGCACAGATTGCCTTTGATGCGCAGTGGATGCGTCTGGCCGCCAATCTCGTTGGACAGAATCTGGCGGGTTTTGCCGCGTTTATACTGGGGATGACCCTGGGAAGGGCGATCTGAGTCCAAAGGCGTCCGCACTTTACAGCGCAGCGCATCTCAAGCATGATTCCCCCATGTTGCCGCCACATCTGAGGTTTAGCATCCACCAGGGGACGCGCATCCAACTGGGCGTCTCTGGAAGCGTCGCGGCCTATAAGGCCCTGGAGTTGCTGCGTCATTTTCAGGAGCTTGAGCTGCGTGTCGGGGTGACGCTGACCGAGGCCGCATCCAGGTTTGTGTCCCCTCTTTCCTTTGAGGCCCTTGGAGCCGAAACCGTTTATACCAGCCTGTGGGGTGCGTCTGGCGGAGCATTTGGGCATCTGGAGCCGGCTGACGAGGCGCGGTGCTTCGTCGTGGCCCCGGCCACGGCCAATACCATGGCCCGCCTGGCTCACGGTTTGGCCGACGAGATACTCAGCGCGCAGGCGCTCGCTTTTACAGGGCCTGTCGTCCTGGCCCCGGCCATGAATCCGAAGTTGTGGAACGCCGCGGCCACCCAAGAGAATGTGCGCATCCTGCAAAGCCGTGGCGCGGTGCTGGTGGACCCGGATTGCGGCTCCATGGCCTGCGGCGATGTGGGAAAAGGCCGGCTGGCCGAGTTAAATGCCATCGTGGCCCATGTGTTGAAGGCTCTTACAGAGCAGAGCATGGCCGGGACGCGCATGCTGGTCACTCTGGGGCCGACGCGGGAATTTTTCGACCCGGCACGCTTCTGGTCCAACCCCTCCACGGGCCTTATGGGGGCGTCTCTGGCCGTGGCCGCGTGGCTTATGGGGGCGCAAGTTACTGTCGTGCATGGTCCGGTGGATCTGTGGCTGCCCGGTGAAATACGCCGGCACGGCGTCCAGACGGCCGCCCAGATGTTTGAGGCTTGCACGGACCTCTGGCCAAGCCAGGATATGGGACTTATGACCGCGGCGGTCTCCGATTTCTCGCCCGTGCCGTTCGGGCCGGAAAAGTTCAAGAAAAATTCGCTGGGCAAAACGCCTCTGCACATGGAATTTACCGCCAATCCCGACATCCTGCATACCCTGGGATCACGCAAAGCCGCCGGGCAGAAGCTCCTCGGCTTTTGCGCCGAGACGGACAATCTGGCTTCATGCGCGGCGCACAAGCTCAAAGAGAAAAATTGCGACATGATGGTGGCCAATTCCATAGCGACCGCCCCAACCGGCGTAGCGGGCGGGAGCGGTTTCGCCGCGCCGGATAATCAGGTGTATGTGCTGGACCGTACCGGCCGTAGCGAACAGTGGCCGCTTCTCGGCAAAGCCGAGATCGCCTGGAGGCTCCTTGAGTGGATGACGCAGCTTTTGCCTTAAGCGCCGACCTTTTTGTTCTCCATCAGGCCGGTATCCGTGAGCTTTTTCCGGTGGGCAATGGCCTTGCGGGGGAGAGGCATCTTGGCCGTGAACCCTGGGCCACCTTTCTGGCCAAGGTTCCTCCCGCGCCTTTGATGGTCTGGACCTACCGCGAGTTGGGTTCCGATCTTTCCGGCCGCGCCGACCCCGCACGAGGAGCGCTCTGGCGCGAGCTGATTAAGCTCTTGGATCTGCCGCGCGGAAAAGTGGCGTTCTGGCCGTTTGCCGTGCCTGCCGGGCGAGAAGGCGAGGAGGTCCGGATGGAACCCTTTCTGGCGGGGTTGGCCCGGATCGCGCCCAAGGCGTTAGTCGTCTTCGGCGAGGAGGCCTCCCCGCCGATTGCCGCCGCCTTGTCCGAGGCGAAAAACGAGGCGCTCGCGGGCATACGCCTTTTTTGCGCGCCTTGGACCGCGGGACAGTCGGCCAATGATCTGGTCCAGTCTCTGCGCCAGTTTCTCAATACGGTGGTTTCAGCGGAGGCATCTTAAATGAAATTTCTCGTGACGGGAGCCGCCGGTTTCATCGGCTTCCATCTGTGCAAACGCCTTCTCGACGACGGATATTCGGTCGTGGGCGTTGATAATCTGAACGACTATTATTCGGTGGCCTTAAAAAAGGACAGATTGCGCCTTTTGCAGGACTACGACAGATTCTCCTTCTGGAAGCTTGATCTCGCGGACAGCGCCGCCATGAAGGATCTCTTTGCCACCGGGGGATTCAGCCACGTCATCAACATGGCGGCCCAGGCCGGGGTCCGCTACAGCCTGAAAAATCCGGCGGCCTATGTGCAATCAAACATCGTGGGGTTCGCCAATGTGCTGGAGGGCTGCCGCCACGCTCAGGTGTCGCACCTTATCTACGCGTCTTCCAGTTCGGTCTATGGGCTGAATACCGCCCAGCCCTTTTCGGTACACGCCAATGTGGACCACCCCATAAGCCTGTATGCGGCGTCCAAGAAATCCAACGAGCTGATGGCTCATTCCTACAGCTATCTGTATGGACTTCCCTGCACGGGGCTGCGGTTTTTTACGGTCTATGGTCCATGGGGCCGCCCGGACATGGCGCTCTTTCTTTTCACCAAGGCTATCATTGAGGACAAGCCGATCCGCGTGTTCAATAACGGGAAAATGCGCCGTGATTTCACCTACATCGACGATATTGTGGAAGGAGCCGTGCGGGTGAGTTTGCGGATTCCGGAGGCTGACCCCGCCTGGTCCGGGGCCGCTCCCGATCCCGGAACGAGTGTGTGCCCGTACCGGATCTATAACATCGGCAACAATAAGAGTGTCGAACTGTTGGACTATATCAAAGCCCTGGAGAAGGCGCTTGGGAAAACGGCCAAGAAGATCATGCTGCCCATGCAGCCCGGGGACGTGCCGGAGACATACGCCGATGTCGCGGATCTTATCCGGGATGTGGGCTTTCGGCCCAACACGCCCATTGAACAGGGCATTTCGCACTTTGTCTCTTGGTATAGAACCTATTATGGCGTGTGATGCTGTTGACAGCCTGGGGCCATTCTTTTATAGGCACTGGCGGAACTGCTCAGCTGACGTTGAAGGTACATGGAGATGGATTTCCGCGAGTTAAAAACGTCTTTGGAAGAGGTCTTCCAAGCCATCCTCGATACCATCCAAGATGGGCGTCTCCCGGACGAGGCTGTCGTTCTTCAATTCGTCCGCCTTGCCACGCAACTCCACATTCAAGCCGATGAAGACTGGGCCGGCGAGGCCGAGGATTTCGCCCATCTTGCCAATCAGCTCCTGTTGGTTGTCAAAAAGGGCAAGCGCGAAGATGCGATCCGCCTGGTGAATTCGCTCCAGGACGCCCAGGATTACGGCCACAGAACGTACAAATCCTAGGCCGTTTCACGTGAAACGGCCGGGTTGACACGGAGGTTCGGCGTATGGCCCGGTGCATTGTCATCGCCAACCAGAAGGGCGGAGTGGGCAAAACCACCACGGCGGTCAATCTGGCCGCGGCGCTCGCGGTTATGGAGAAAAAAACCCTGCTGGTGGATTGCGATCCGCAGGGCAATGCCTCCAGCGGGGTGGGCGTCTATCCCGAGAATATCGGCGAAAGCCTTTACTCCGTACTCTACGAGCCGGAAAGGGTCCGGGAGGCGGTGTACGAAACCTCTTTGCCCTGCCTGCACGTTATACCCTCCACAGCTGACTTGGTGGCCGCGGATATTGAACTGGTGGACAAGCCGGGCAGAGAGACCTACCTGCGCCATGTTCTTGCCCCCCTGAACGCGGAGTACGACTTCATCCTGCTTGATTGCGCCCCTTCGCTTGGGCTTATCACCCTAAATGCCCTGTGCGCGGCCTCGGAGCTTCTTGTGCCGCTCCAGTGCGAATACTACGCCCTGGAGGGAATTGCCCAACTCCTCAGAACCTTCGAGTTGGTGCGCCGCCGCTTCAACGCGGATATGCGCCTTTTGGGCGTGGCCATGACCATGTACGACGGCCGCAACAAGCTGAACCGCAATGTGCGCCAGGAAATCCGCAACTGTTTCCCCGACCATCACTTTGAAACCCTTATTCCGCGCAATGTCCGGGTTTCAGAAGCGCCAAGCCATGGGCAGTCCGTCATTGACTACGATGTGAAGTCCACAGGCGCGCAAGCCTATCTGGAGTTGGCCAGAGAAGTGCTGGCCCGGTTGTCCGCTTCCTGATGGGTTACGGCCTCTCAACATGGGGGAGGCACTGCACGTCCACTTTATTCTTGAAATGCTTTTTTACGATCCTGGCCTTGCAGCGCAGACATTCAAAATTGGCCAGCCCGCCGATGGTGGCTGAACGCAGTTTGAACACGCGCGGTTCATCCTTGCGCCAGTCTTCGGTGTGGGCGCCGCACTGCGCGCAGCATACATCCGTGGGCAGGGGATAGGCAAAATCCCAGTACTTAGCCAAAAGCTCCCAGTCCTCCCCGCGTTCAGGAGTCTCCGGAACGCTCGCCGGGTCAATTTTTTCCAAAGCCTTGTGAATGATCGGGCTTAAGGCTTTTTGCGCCTTTGCCCACAGTTCGGGGCTCAGCCAAACGCCGCAAAGCGTCTTGTTCTCGTCGTAGAGCGGCAGAAAATGGGTGTCGAATCCAGGCACATGCTCCTCCAGCCGGTTGCTTACGCGTGGCCTTGAGGGTAAGGTGTTCGCGGTTCTTGTCAAGAAGAGCGAAAATGGGGCAGGAGGACGAGAATGGCCGGAGCAAGAGGTTTGGGGCGCGGTCTGGATGTGTTGATGCGAGGCGTGGCGCTTGACGGAAATCAGCCGGAAGTGACCATGCAGAAGCTTGAGAACATACACCCAAACCCCAGACAGCCCCGTCTGGAGTTCGATCCCCAGGCACTCCAGGATCTTGCGGCCTCCATCAAAGAACAGGGCGTTCTTCAGCCTATTCTGGTCAGGCCTGTTTCCGGGGCGGGGCGGGGCTTTGAACTGGTCGCCGGGGAGCGCCGCTTGCGCGCCAGCAAACTGGCCGGTCTGGCGGAAATCCCCTGCATCATCCGGGAAGTCACGGATGAACAGAGCTTGGCTCTGGCGCTCATAGAGAATCTCCAACGTGAAGACTTGAACGCCCTGGAAGAGGCCAAAGGTCTGGACCAACTGCTGCGTTCCTTTGGTATGAGCCAGGAATGTCTGGCGAAAAAACTCGGCAAGAGCCGTTCCACGGTGGCCAACAGCTTGCGGCTGTTGCAACTTCCACGACTCATTCAGGAGAGCCTGTTTGCCGATGCCATAAGCGCGGGGCACGCCAGGGCGCTTTTATCCGTGACCGACCCTTCCGCGCAGGAAGCCCTCTGGACTCAGACGGTTTCGCTTGGTCTTTCCGTCAGAGAGGCTGAGGATCTGGCCAAGCATTGGAAAAAACACGGCCATCTGCCGCAAACTTCTGCCCAGGCGGCGCCGGAGCGTTCAAAGCGTTCGCGGCCGCAGCTTCCGGCGCAGCTTTCACGGTTGGCCGCAACGCTACGGGAACAGTTCAACGCCAATGTAAAGCTTGGCGGAACCCCTGAACGCGGCCGGATTACCTTTTCCTACGCCAGCTCCGAGGAATTGAAAGCCCTTTTGGATGTCTGGGACATTCGCTTTCCGTCAGAGGGCAAAAAATGATCGCGGCGATAGGCATTGTGGCGGAGAGGCGCATCAAGGAGGCGCTGGAGCGCGGCGATTTCAACGATCTGCCCGGTGCGGGCCAGCCGCTCGATCTGGATGACGACGCCTGTATTCCCGAAGATCTCCGAATGGCCTACAAGCTCCTGAAAAACGGAGGCTATCTCGATTCCATCGGCTCAGACAGAGCGAGCGCCGCGCCCGCAACTCTTGACGGCATGCTGCGGACCGCTCCGGATGAACGCGCCACGCTGCGGCGCATGTTGAAGCTCCAGGTCGTTGAGATGCGCATGAAGGACCGTGAAGGCCACGTACTCAATCTCGCCAGTTCGGACGTTTACCACGACAAAGTGGTGGAGCGTCTTTCCATTCAAGACAAAAAATAGAGTCGTTTTGGGGTGGCTTTTGGTGCGGGGTCTCTGGTCCGGCGGCGATCAAGCTGTCGGCCTGCGCGCCTCTGGCTCCGCAGCCGCAGGCTGCGGAACCAGCGCGGGATCGCTCGCCGCCCCAGAGACCCCGCACCAAAAGCTGGGCGCGCTTGTCGTAATGCCATTGTCTTACGCGAAGCTAAGAAGGGTTTCCAAAGGGCGCTAGCCCTTTGGCGGGGTGCAGGGGCGGAGCCCCTGCTTACGCCAGACGCCGCCCCAGAAGAATTCGTGCGTACCTTGCTGGGCGAGTTTTTGAGGGGTGAAGCCGATGGTCTCGATCAGGGCGGCCTGCTGGTCGTTTTCTTCGCGGGTCATGGTGCAGGTTATATAGACGAGGAGGCCGCCTGCGGGCAGGAGTTGGGTTGCGGCCTGGAGGATGCGTTTTTGCAGGGCGGCCAGGGTGGTTATATCCGTGGGAGAGCGTTTCCATTTGGCGTCGGGGCGCCTGGCGAGGACGCCCAGCCCGGAGCAGGGGGCGTCAATGAGAATCGTTGCCGGGCGTTTGCGCAGCGGAGGGCGGGCGGCGTCCGCCAGGAACGCGAAGGGCGCTGGGAGGTGGAGCCTGCGGGCTTCGGTGACGAGTCCGCGCAGGCGGCGCTTGTTTATGTCAGAGGAGAGGAGCGTGGCATGGCCTTGTTCGATCAGGGCGGCGCTTTTGCCGCCGCGTCCGGCGCAGGCGTCCCAGATGGGGCCGGGCCATGCGGTGTAGCCGAGTTCGGTCAAAAGAGCGCCAACGGCGGGCGATTGGCGAGTGAGCAGGCCGCTGTGTTCGGCTTGGACGAGCCGGGCGGCGATGTGGGACCCGGCGGTGGGAAAGCCGAGCCAGGGAAAGCTGGAATAGAGCGGGGGCGCAAGGTTGGAGAGCGTGCTAAAGAGATCGTGAGCGCCTGGGTGGAGGGCGTTTATGCGCGCGCCGGTCAGGGGCTTTTGGAGTTGCGCCCGCAGGAGGGCGAGGGCCGCTTGCTCACCGTATTGATGAAGCCATAGGTTAACCAGCCATTGAGGGCAGGAGTGCCACGTCGCTAGGAATTGTTCATGGGAGCGGGTGGATGCTTTGTAGAAGGCGGGCGAGGCGGCATCCGTTCCAAGGGCCTGTATGCGCCTAAGTACCGCATTGGCCACGTTGGCCTGGGGCTGGCCGAATCCGGCTTTTACGGCGTCAACGGCCCAGGAGAGCGTGGCATGGGGCGGCACGCTGTCCAGGTGAACCAGCTCGTAAGCGGCGACGGCGACGATGCGTGAGATCCCAGGCGGGGTTTTCTCCGGCTTGGAAAGGTGTGTGGCGACCAGATGTTCCAGACGACTTTTTAAACGCAGGAATCCGTAGGTGAGTTCAGTGGCCAGGGCCTTGTCCCGCGGATCGCAAACGGAGCGCAGCGTCTGATCCAGGGCGGCCTGGAGGTCTTGGCTGGATTTCCCGGAGGTCGGCAGAATTTTTTCAAGAGCCGCCAGGGCGGCGGTCCTGGCCGGTGGAAGGCTTGGCGCTGGGATCATTGAGACGACTGGGCGCTACGGGCAAGCCGTGGAAGGATGACGGGCGCGCCGGCTTCAATGCGTAAAAAGTGGCGCAGGGCGCGCTCCAACTCCGGGAGCGGAACCAAAGTGTCCAGGCACGGGCCATTGGGGCGTTCGTTTAAGATGCCGAAGACCGGCAGGGGATAGGTATCCTGGACGCCAGCGGCCAGATCGCGCTCGCAAGCCACGGCGAGGATCAGCTTGGGCCGTTTTTGGACCACGATGCGCCGGGCGATTGTGCCGCCGGTGGCAATGGCCATGTGTACCCCGTAGGCGTCTGTCAGCGCCAGTAGCGCCGCTACGGGGCAGAGGCCGCAGCGTTTGCAGTTGTTGATGTCATACGTCAGGCGCACGGCGCATCGGCTCGATTGCAGACAATGCGGCAAAAGAAGCAGGATTTCACGGGGCTGATAGACTTTCCCTTCGGCCAGGACCAGTTCGTTATTCACTTTGATGAAGGAGTTGCGCACACGCTCTTTGGAAATGCCGAAAAGGCGCGCCAAGATAATCATAAGCGGAAGAAAGAGCTTGATGGTAACGCCGCGCAGGCGCTTGGTCAGAGGCAGCGAGCGGCCTGAGGCGACGGAGAGGAGAAGCCCGAGGCTTGCCCAGAGGACAAGGCCGATGATGACGGCCAGGACCGCCCCCCAGACCGTGGGCGCCCACGGATGGATATCGGAGAGCCCGATGACGGGCACGATCCACAAGACGCCCAAAAGCGCGCAGACCACAAGAGAGGTGGCTGCCGTCAGGCCAATGAAGAGCCGCTTGCGGGAGGATTCGGCCTTTTCCATTCTCAGGCAATTTATCCGGTTTGTCCTGAAATGCAACCAGGGGCGGAGCCCGGCGTCAGCTTGTTCAGATAGCCTCGGGCGAAAGAGGCCGCATCCATCCAGTTTTTGCCTTCGGGCTTGAGCGAGGCAATGGAATAGATCCCGTCAGCACACGCAATGGAGAGCATGTCGTGAGAAAGCCCCTGGATGCATCCTGGGGGTGTTGGCGGGGTCATGATGTGCGTAAATGTTCCAGGAAGAGTTTGAAGGCGGATACGGCGATTTGCGTCCGGCAACTCCAAAACAAAGAACGCGCCGGGCCGTGGGGACATGGCCCGGATGCGGTTATGGATCTGGGCGGCTGGTTCGTCCCAGCGGATCATGGCGTCGTCTTTGGTAATCTTGGGGGCATAGGTGGCAAGCGCGTTGTCCTGGGGGGTGGTGGATACTCGCCCCTGAGCAATGTGCTCCACGGCCTCCACCGCCATGACCCCGCCGAGCCCGGCCAGACGGTCGCGCAAAGAGCCGCTTGTCTCGTCAGGACCGATGGGGATTTCGCGGGCAAGGAACATGGGGCCGGTATCGAGCCCCCGCTCCATACGCATGATGGTGACGCCGGTTTGCGTCTCGCCGGCCAGGATGGCGCGTTCAATGGGGGCCGCTCCCCGGTGGCGGGGCAAAAGCGAGGCATGGACGTTCCAGGGGCCGAGCCGGGGGATATCAAGCACCGCCTGCGGCAAAATGAGCCCATACGCCGCCACCAGAAGAATGTCCGGCGAAAGAGCGGCCAAAGCGGCCACGGCCTCGGGATCCTTGAACGTGAGGGGCTGAAAAACGGGCAACCCGTGCTGCTGGGCCAACGCCTTCACCGGCGGGGGGGCGCATTTATGCCCGCGCCCACAGGGCCGGTCCGGCTGGCAATAGACCCCGGCCACATCGGCGGATCGCGACGCGATCACCGCGCCCAGAATCGCGGCCGCGAAGTCCGGCGTGCCCATGAAGACGATGCGCGGGGGCATGAATGTCAGTCCTTGGCTTTCCCGGCCTTGAGTTTCTTTTTGATCCGGCTGTCGTACAGGGCGCGCTTCAAGCGGCTGATATGGTCAATAAAGAGAATCCCGTCCAGGTGGTCAATCTCATGCTGCAGACACACGGCCATGAAGTCCTCGCCGGGTATCTCCACAGCGTTGCCGTCAAGATCCTGGGCTTTGACCACCACCTTTTGCGCGCGCTTCACCTTGGCCCGAAATGCCGCCACGGAGAGGCAGCCCTCTTCTTCCTCCACAGCGCCTTCCCGGTGTACGATGACGGGATTAATGAGTATTTTCAGGTCATTACGTTCATCCGGGCCGGAGATGTCCACCACAATAAGCCTGAGCGGTTCGCCCACTTGCGGCGCGGCCAGGCCGACGCCGCGATTGGCATACATGGCCTCGGCCATGTCTTTGGCCAACGCCGCGATTTCCGGGGTGATCGCTGTGATCTCCTGGGAGCGCTTGGAGAGTTGCGGGTTCGGATATTTGAGGATCTCGCGAGACATTGGTCAGGAGGCGTCCTTGGCCACATTGTCTCTCAGCTTGATGCCAAGTTCGCGCAGCTGCTTCGGGGCGACGGCGCTTGGAGCCTCGGTCATAAGGCATGTGGCCTTCTGGGTTTTCGGGAAGGCGATGACGTCGCGTATGGACTTGGCCCCGCACATGAGCATGACCAGCCGGTCCAGGCCAAAGGCGATGCCGCCGTGGGGCGGCGCGCCGTATTGCAGGGCGTTTAGGAGAAATCCGAATTTTTCCTCGGCTTCGGCCTGATTTATGCCCAGGGCCTCGAACATGGCGGATTGCCGGTCCAGGGTGTGGCTTCTAATCGAGCCGCCGCCGATCTCGTTGCCGTTCAGCACCAGATCGTAGGCCCGCGCCAGGGCCTTGTCCGGGGCGGTCTTGAGCAGTTCCAGGTGGCCGTCCTTGGGCGAGGTGAAGGGATGGTGCTTGGCCGCCCAGCGCTTTTCTTCGGGATCATACTCCAGAAGCGGAAAATCCGTGACCCACAGGGGCGAGAAGACCGCCTCGTCAATAAGCCCGAACCGCTCGCCAAGCCGCACCCGCAAGTTTCCGAGGGCGGTGTTGACCATATCCGCGCCCCCGGCCTGGAAAAAGACAATATCTCCGGCTGCGAGGCCAAGCCGTTCGGCCAGGGCTTTTTTGTTGTCCTCGGAAAAGAATTTGGCGATGGGCGACTGCCATTCGTTATCCCGGATTTTGATCCAGGCCAGCCCCTGAGCGCCGTAGATCTTCACGAACTCGGTGAGTTCGTCAATCTCCTTGCGGGTCATGGATTCCCCGCCAGAGACCTTTAAGCCCTTGACCAGTTCCGCCTGGGCGAACACGCGCAGTTCGCTGCCGCGCACGATGTCCGTCACGTCGGTGAGGAGTAGCCCAAAACGCACGTCGGGCTTGTCCAGGCCGTAGTCGCGGAGGGCCTTTTCATAGGTCATGCGCGGGAAGGGCGAGGGGAGCGCAACATTCAGACATTCCTGGAAAAGAGTGCGCACCATGCCCTCGGCCATTTCCATGACCTGCTCCTCGTCCACGAAGCTCATCTCGATGTCCACCTGCGTGAATTCAGGCTGGCGGTCGGCGCGCAGATCCTCGTCGCGGAAACATTTGACGATCTGATAGTAGCGCTCCATCCCGGCCACCATGAGAAGCTGCTTGAAGAGTTGGGGCGACTGGGGCAGGGCGTAAAATTCTCCAAGATTCACCCGGCTTGGGACCAGAAAATCGCGCGCGCCCTCTGGCGTTGAGCGGGTGAGCATGGGGGTTTCGATCTCCAGAAAACCCAGAGAATCGAGGTAGCGGCGCACGCTTTGCGCCGCCTTGGAGCGCAGGACGAAGTTCGCTGCAAGCTTTGGACGCCGAAGATCGAGATAGCGGTATTTCAGGCGCAGCGCCTCGCCCACGTCCACGCGGTCCTCAATGGCGAAAGGGGGAGTCTGGGAGCTGTTCAGAAGTTTCCAGTCATTGACCACCACCTCTATCTCGCCCGTGACCATGTTGGGATTGGCCATGCCCTCGGGACGCGGGCGCACCGTGCCCTGTATGGCCAAGACATACTCCGGGCGTATCACATGGGCGCGCCCGTGCGCTTCGGGAGCATGGTCGGGGCTGAAGACTATTTGCGTAAGTCCCGCCCGGTCGCGCAGGTCCACGAAGATGAGTCCGCCGTGATCGCGGCGAAACTGCGCCCAGCCCATGAGCAGTACGTTAGCCCCCACATCTTTGGCGGTAAGTTCGCCGCAAGTATGCGTGCGCCGCCAGTCTCCCAGGGGGTCGGCCGGGCGTTGCGTCTCGTCAAAAGGGGCGGTCTGGTCCATGAAAAGAAGGCTCCATTATTTGCGTAAATACTGGGTGAGATCGGCCTGGCCCACGCTTTCCTGGACCCCGGTGACCATGTTCTTTACTTGCGCCGTGCCGGCTTCGAGTTCGGCGTCGCCTACGATCAGACAAAAGCGGGCCCCGGATTTGGCGGCCTGGCGCATTTGGCTTTTGGCGGATTTGCCCGCCAGGGCACATTCGCCGCAAAAGCCTTCCCGGCGAAGCCTCTGTGTGAGCAGGAGTCCGGAGTTTAAGCTCGCTTCGCCCATCGCCGCCAGAAAAAAGTCCGGCGCTTGCGGCTCGCCGTCCGGCATGAGCATGGCCAGGCGTTCCATACCACAGGCAAAGCCTATGGCAGGAAGATCCGGCCCGCCAAGAGCTTTCACTAGGCCGTCATAGCGCCCACCGCCCGCCACCGCTGACTGCGCGCCTATCTTGCCCGACGTCACTTCAAACGTGGTGCGCGTGTAGTAGTCCAGTCCGCGCACCAGTCTTGGATTTATGGTGTAGGCAAAGCCGTCCGCGTCGAGAAGCCCCCTGACCGCGTCAAAGTGTTCCCGGCAGGCGGGGCATTGGTAATCGGCGATGAGCGGGGCCGTGCGGGTGAGTTCCCTGCAGCCCGGGGCCTTGCAGTCCAGCACGCGCAAGGGGTTGGTGAGCTTGCGGCGCATGCAGTCCTCACAGAGGCTGCCCGCGTCAAAGCCCCGGAAATACTCGTTCAGGGCCGCCAGATACGCCGGTCTGCACTCCGGACATCCCAAAGAATTAAGCTCGAAGTTGAGATCAGCAATTCCAAGTTCGGTCAGAAACTGGGCGAGCATAAAGATTACTTCCGCGTCCAGAAGCGGCGAGGACGATCCCAAGGCCTCCACATTGATCTGGTGGAACTGGCGCATACGCCCTTTTTGCGGACGCTCGTAGCGAAACATCGGGCCCGCGCAAAAGAGCTTGGTCAGCTCCTCCCTGGCGTGCAAGCCGTTTTCCACATAGGCGCGCACCACCCCGGCCGTGGCCTCGGGACGCATGGTCAGCGAGCGGCCTTTGCGGTCCGGGAAGGTGTACATCTCCTTTTGCACCACGTCCGTTTCCTCGCCGATGGAACGGGCGAAAAGCTCCGTGCGCTCAAGAATGGGCAACCGCGCCTCTTTATAGCCATAGAGGCCGAAAATCCGCCTGGCCTGGTTTTCCAGGCGCACGAAGGCCCCGGACTCCGGCGGCAGTATGTCCGCGAACCCTTTTATTTTTTGAATGGCATCCATGACGTTTCCCAAGGCTCTCCGCGCTTGCGCACGGCAGGCCAGTTAGCCTTAAACCTCTTGAGTTGTCAAAATTTACCTGGCAAAGGCCGGGATAGGTGTGACAACGGGCTCGGACGTAAGATCGGCCGCAAAAGCGCAATACGCGCCCACCTGCACCGGCAGGACCATCCGGCCAAGCCGCCACAGCGGAAAGCCCTCCCGCCAGGACCATTGCGGCCCAGGCAAAACAGAGCCTTCCCGAATGGGAGAGCGGCCAAGCGCCTGCCTGGCCAGACGGCGCATGGTCCACGGCGAGAACCATTTCCCTTGGCGCCCCTGGTTGGAGAGCGAATCCTTTTTCACGCACAAGGCGTGCAGCGAAAAGCGGTTCAGATAGCCCACCAGCACGCCATACTTGGCCACTCTGGCCGCTTCTTTCAGCGCCGTCGCGGGATCGTCCACAAAATCAAGCACCGTCAAAAGCGCCGCATAGTCAAAGTGGTGCGTCTCATAGGGAAGGGCATGGGCGTCGCCCACGCCGACTTCCGCCCTCTCGCCCATGCGATGCCCGGCGGCCATGGCCATGACCGGAGACTTGTCCAGCCCCGTGACGTCAAAGCCCGCCTGATGGAAAAATTCCAAAAATACGCCGGGTCCGCACCCGATCTCTAAAAGAGTGCGCCCTCGTCTGGGCCAGGCGGCCGTCAGCCACGTGAGCAGGTTAAACTCGCAGTGAAGCGCATAAGTTCCCTCTTTTGAGGAGAGCCAGCGCTCATAGCGGTCAAGATCGTGACGGTCCCACAGCATAGCGTGTTACCCTCCGACAATCCCTCACACGCTGGGCTTTTCCTGCTTGGCCCAGGAGTCTCTCAACCCTACGCTCCGGTTGAAGACCAGCCGGTCAGGCGAGTGATCGCGCCGGTCGGCCACGAAGTATCCCACGCGCTCAAACTGAAAGTATTGTTCCGGGGCGGCCTGCGTAAGACTCGGCTCCACCGGGCAGTCCGGCAGGATTTCCAGAGCGTTGGGGTTGACGGAGTCTGTAAAATCCTTGCCATCCGGAACGTCCATGGGGTCGGGCTTGGTAAAAAGCCGGTCGTAGAGGCGGATTTCGGCGCGCGCGGCGTGTTTGACGCTCACCCAATGGATGGTCCCCTTCACCTTGCGGCCGTCCTGAGACCAGCCGCCTCTGGTGGCTGGATCGTAGGTACAGTGGATTTCCGTCACCTCGCCTGTGGCGGGGTCTTTCGCCACGCCAGTGCAGGTGACGTAATAGGCGTGGCGCAGGCGCACCTCCTTGCCGGGGGCCAGGCGGTGATAGCCTTTGGGAGGCTCTTCGCGGAAATCGTCACGTTCGATGTAGAGTTCGCGGCTAAAAGGCACGGCGCGGCTGCCCAATTCGGGCTTTTCCGGGTGATTGGCGCACTCGAATACTTCTTCCTGATCCCCATAGTTCGTAATGACCAGCTTGATGGGGCGCAGCACGGCAAAGGCCCGTGGGGCGCGTTCGTTTAGGTCCTCGCGCAGGCACGCCTCAAGCATTTCTATTTCCACTGTATTGGCCGCGCGCGACACCCCGATGCGGTGCGCGAACATGCGGATGGACTCCGGGGTATAGCCGCGGCGGCGCAAGCCCTGGATGGTGGGCAGGCGCGGATCGTCCCAGCTTGCAACGTGTCCGTCGGTCACTAACTGGATCAGACGGCGCTTGCTCAAGACCGTGTACGTCAGATTAAGCCGCGCGAACTCGTACTGATGGGGATGGCTCTGCACGGGCAGATGGTCCAGCATCCAGTCGTAGAGCTGGCGGTTGTTCTCAAACTCCATGGTGCACAGCGAATGTGTGATGTGTTCCAGGGAGTCGGAGATGCAGTGGGTGAAATCATACATGGGATAGATGGGCCACGCGTCGCCTGTGCGGTGGTGACGGGCGTGCCGGATGCGGTAGAGGGTGGGATCGCGCATGACCATGTTGGGAGAGGCCATGTCGATCTTGGCCCGAAGCACGCAGGAGCCGTCCGGGAACTCACCCGCGCGCATACGGCGCAAAAGGTCCAGATTTTCGTCAGTGGAGCGGTCCCGCCAGGGACTTGGCGTGCCGGGTTCGGTCAGCGTTCCCCGGTTTTGGCGTATCTGTTCGGCGGACTGGTCGTCCACGTAGGCCAGACCTTTTTTGACCAGGATTTCCGCGCAGTCATAGAGATAGTCAAAGTAGTCCGAGGCGAAATGCGCGTCGCCGTCCCAGGAAAAGCCCAGCCAGCGGACATCCTCCTGGATGGAGTCAACGTATTCCTGTTCCTCTTTCGTGGGGTTGGTGTCGTCAAAGCGCAGATTGCACGTGCCGTTAAACTCGCGGGCAATGCCAAAGTTTAAGCAGATGGACTTGGCATGGCCGATATGCAGGTAGCCGTTGGGCTCCGGGGGAAACCGCGTGGCAGGGCGGGCGCATGTGCCGCCGGCCAAATCCTCGGCCACGATGGCGCGCAAAAAATCCAGATTTTCTGTGCCAATATCACTCATGAGGCGGCGTCCTTGAAGGCTTTATAGCGTTCGGCATACGGGGGGTGGGCAAAAAAGGCCGATCCCGAGACCAAAACGTCCGCTCCGGCGGCCACGAGTTTGCCGCAGTTTTCCACCGTCACCCCGCCATCAAGCTGGATAAGGGTGGAGAGTCCCCGGTCAGCGATCATTTTTTTTAAGGAGCGCGTCTTGTCCAGGCTAAAGGGGATGAAGGACTGTCCCCCGAATCCCGGATTGACGCTCATTATAAGCACCATGGAAAGCTCAGGCAAAAGATATTCCACCATGGACAAAGGCGTGGCCGGGTTTAGGGCCACGGCGGGCTTGGCGCCAAGCCGCGCGATCTCGGCCACGGCGCGTTCCAGATGGACGGTGGCCTCGGCATGCACGCACACCAGATCCGCCCCGGCGTCCACAAACTGGGGGATATAGCGCTCCGGGCGTTCGATCATAAGATGCACGTCAAAAAAGAGCTTGGAGCGTTTGCGCAGCGCCGCGATAACCACCGGGCCGATGGTGATGTTGGGCACGAACAGGCCGTCCATCACGTCCCAATGGACCCAGGAAAGCCCAGCCTCTTCCAGGGCCGTCAGTTCCTCGGCCAGACGGCCGAAATCCGCCGAAAGAAGCGATGGGGAGAGGATCATGCGTCCTCCATGGCGAAATCCACCTTGATCTTGAAGAGTTTTTCCGCCGGGAGATTCAAAATTTTGATGCCCGTGGCTGCGGTTATGGCCGCCAGATTTTCCCGCACAGCGGCCATGTCCGGCCCGATAAAGGTGAACCAGACGTTGTAGGAGTGCTGGCGCAGATAATTGTGGGTGACGCCCGGATAGCGGTTGACCTCCGCCACGAACGCCTTGATCCGGTCTTCGGGCACGCGTGCGGCGCAGAGCGTCGATTGCCAGCCGAGCGTCTGAGAGTTGAAATTCGCTCCGATACGCCGAACAATTCCACGTTCTTTCAGGGCGCGCACCCGGGCCAGCACTTCCGCTTCGGTGAGGCCGATCTGTCTGCCGACCTCGGCATAGGGGCGCGCGCAAATCGGATAGGATGATTGGATGATGTCTAAAATCTTACGGTCGTAACTATCCATGCCTGGCTTTATATCTCATAGGCGCCCGAAGGGCAAAGGCGGAAAACGGCAGGCAAGCCTGTTTAGCCCCGTTTGGGCTGATAGGTGCAAAGCGGCTCCGGGGCCATGGGATTGTTGCGCATGGTATAGGCCCGCGCGCGGCATCCACCGCATACTTTGTGATACTCGCAGGGGCCGCACTTGCCCTCGTAGGCCGTTTGATCCCGGAACTTTTGGAACCATTCGGTCTTTGCCCATATCTCCGGGAACGGCGTTTGAAGCACGTTGCCGCAGTCCAGTTCCAGGTAGCCGCAAGGCTGCACCGTGCCGCAATGCGAAATAAAGCAGAAGCCGATGCCGCCAAGACACCCGCGCGTCAGCGCATCCAGCCCGAAGTTGTCCGGCGTCACCGGCACGCCGTCCTCTTTGGCGCGCTGGCGCATGATCCTGTAGTAGTGCGGCGCGCAGGTGGCCTTGAGCTGCATGGAGGTGGTTTTTCTGAAATCGTGGAACCAGTTCAGCACGGTTTCGTACTCTTCGGCCGTGATGACCTGGGCGGCGATCTCGGTTGCCCGGCCCGTGGGCACAAGCAGGAAGATGTGCCAGGCGCTCGCGCCCAAGCCTTCCACCAGATTAAAAATTGTTTTGAAATTATGCAGGTTGGACTTGGTGACCGTGGTGTTCACCTGAAACTCTATCCCCGCATCTTTCAGATGTTTGATGCCGCGCAAAGCGGCCTCAAAGGCCCCTTTCTGGCCCCTGAAGTCGTCGTGGGTTGTGCTGTCCGGGCCGTCTATGGAGATCGAACAGCGCTGGATGCCTACTTCTTTCATGCGCTTGGCGTTTTCGGCGGTTATGAGCGTGCCGTTTGGGGCCATGACGCAGCGCAGGCCCTTGGCATTGGCATAGGCCACCAGATCGTCCCAGTCCGGGCGCATGAGAGGTTCGCCCCCGGTAAAAATGACGATGGGGTTGCCGACCTCCGGAAACGTGTCGATGAGCGCCTTGGCTTGGGCGTTGGTCAACTCTCCGGGATAGGGATCGAAATGGGCTTCGGCCCGGCAGTGCTTGCAGGCCAGATTGCAGCGCCTGGTGATCTCCCAGGCGATGAGCCTGATCGGCGGCGCGCCGTTTGGCAGGGTTTTGGGGCCGGTTCCAGGATGTCCTTCTGCGTGTGGATGCATACTAGCCTTTCAGACGGGAAAGCACGTCTTCCGTAAAATACGTCAAAATGAGATCCGCGCCGGCCCTTTTTATGCCCACGAGCGACTCCATGACCACGGCCTCTTCGTCCACCCAGCCAAGCTTTGCGGCGGCCTTTATGAGCGAATACTCGCCGCTGACCTGGTAGGCGGCCAGGGGCAGATCGAACATGTCGCGCACAAGCCGCAGGATGTCCAGATACGGCCCGGCGGGCTTAACCATCAGAAAATCCGCCCCTTCGGCCGCATCGGCCGCCGCCTCCCTAAGCGCCTCGCGCCAATTGGCCGGGTCCATCTGATAGGCTTTGCGGTCCCCGGATTTGGGCGCGGACTCGGCCGCCTCCCTGAACGGGCCGTAGTATGCCGAGGCATATTTCACGGCATACGACATGATCGGGGTCATCTCAAAGCCGTGATCGTCCAGCATGGCCCTAATAGCCGCCACCCGGCCGTCCATCATGTCCGAGGGAGCCACGATGTCCGCTCCGGCTTCCACATGCGACAGGGCCGTTTTGGCCAGAAGTTCCAGTGAGGGGTCGTTTAGCACCTCGCCGTCTTCGCGCAGCACCCCGCAATGCCCGTGCGATGTGTATTCGCACAGGCACACGTCCGTTATCACCACAAGCTTGGGAAATTTGCGTTTGAGTTCCCGCACGGCCCGCTGCACCACGCCGTTTGCCGCGTAAGCCTGGCTGGCTACAGGGTCTTTCTCATTGGGGATGCCGAAAAGCATGCAGGACACAAGCCCGTTGTCCACGGCCCGGGACACCCGCTCGATAAGCGCCGTCATGCCCAATTGGTTCTGTCCGGGCATGGACTCGATGGGTTTTACCATGTCCGGCGAGCCTGTCTCGGCCACAAAATAGAGCATGCTGAGATCGTTGCGGGAAATGACGGTTTCGCGCACCATATCGCGCAGCGCCGGCGTGCGGCGCAGACGGCGGCCCCGGTAAAAGTCGTGCATGATGGTCTCCCGCGTTATTTTGTGATCTCGTCGTCGGTCAGGTAGCAGGCCGGGTCTTGGGCCCAGATGTCGCCGTAGTAGGCCTCGGCGCGGGCGCGGAAGTTGCCGCCGCAGATGTTCAGGAAGCGGCAGGTGGCGCAACGGCCGCCGACATAACGCTTCTTGTCTTTTAATTTCGCCAGAAGTTCGATGTCCGGGTCGTCCCAGATCTGGGAGAAGGGACGTTCCAGCACGTTGCCGAAGGTATGGTTGCGCCAGAACTGGTCGGCGTGGACCTTGCCGTCCCAGGAGACGCAGCCTATGCCGCGCCCGGAGTTGTTGCCCTCGTTGAACTGGAGAAGCTCCATGACTTCCTCGGCGCGTTTGGGGTCCTCTTTGAGGAGCCTGAAATACACGTAGGGGCCGTCGGCGTGGTTGTCCACGGTCAGGACTTCTTTTTCGTGGCCCGCGTCGAACAGGGCGCGGGTGCGGTCGATTATGAGGTCCACCACCTGGCGGGTCTCGGCGTGGTCCAGGTCTTCTTTTATGAGGTCCGAGCCGCGTCCGGAATAAACCAAGTGATAGAAGCAGACGCGGGGCACTTCCAGGTCGCGGATGAGATCGAAGACGCCGGGGATTTCCGTCCAGTTACGCTTGTTTATGGTGAAGCGCATGCCCACCTTGAGCCCTTCGGCCTTGCAGTTTTCGATGCCCTGGAGGGTCTTTTTGAAGGCTCCCGGCACGCCCCGGAATTTGTCGTGAATGGCTTCCAGGCCGTCCACGGAGATGCCGACGTAAGAGAGGCCGACGGATTTGAGTTCACGGGCCTTGTCCTTGGTGATGAGGGTCCCGTTGGTGGAGATGACCGCGCGCATCCCTTGGGCCGTGGCGTGGTGCGCCAGTTCCGTCAGATCTTGGCGGACAAGGGGTTCGCCGCCGGAAAAGAGCATGACCGGCGTGCCATACGCGGCCAGGTCGGAGATCATGGCCTTGGCCTGCGCGGTGTTGATGGGGTCGCCGCCGTCCACGGCCACGGCCTGGGCATAGCAGTGGACGCATTTCAGGTTGCAGCGTTTGGTCATGTTCCAGACCACCACCGGCTTTTTGTCTTTGGAGAATTGCAGCAGGTGCGAGGGGAGTTGTCCCGAATGGCGGCCGTAGCGCAGGGCGTCGGACGCCTCCACAGTGCCGCAGTACAGCTTGGAAATACCGATCATGCGTGGTCCTCGATGATTATGTAAGATGGGGAGGTGCTAGCAGATTTCCCCCCCGTCCGAAAGGACTTAGATCACATCAGGCTATGGTCACGTCCTTACACAGATATACGTCCTGGATGGCGCGCAGGAGCTTTACGCCCTCGCGCATGGGCTTCTGAAAGGCCTTGCGCCCGGAGATGAGTCCCGTGCCGCCCGCGCGTTTGTTTATGACAGCGGTTTTGACGGCTTCCGCCAAGTCGGATGCGCCTTCGGAGGGGCCGCCGGAATTTATGAGTCCCATGCGGCCAGCGTAACAGCAGAGCGCCTGATAGCGGCACAGATCAATGGGATGGTCGGTGGTCAGTTCGGAATAGACGCGGGGATCGGTTTTGCCGAATCCGATGGCCGTGTAGCCGCCGTTGTTCACGGGCAGTTTCTGCTTGATGATGTCCGCCTGGATGGTGACGCCCAGGTGATTGGCCTGGCCGGTCAGGTCGGCTGCGGCGTGATAGTCCACGCCGTTCTTTTTGAACGCGGGGTTTCGCAGATAGCACCAGAGGATCGCGGCCATGCCGAGTTCATGGGCGCGGCAAAACGCCTGGGAGATTTCCTGAATCTGGCGGCCCGATTCCGGCGAGCCGAAATAGATGGTGGCCCCTACGGCCACGCAGCCCATGTCAAAGGCCTGCTCCACCTGGGCGAAAAGGATCTGGTCGGCCTTGGCCGGATAGGTGAGCAGTTCGTTGTGGTTTATTTTCAGGATAAAGGGAATCTTGTGGGCGTATTTGCGGGCCACGGACCCCAGTACGCCAAGCGTGGAGGCCACGCCGTTGCATCCGGCTTCAAGCGCCAGCGTAACGATGTTTTCCGGGTCGAAATACATGGGGTTTGGGGCGAACGATGCCCCGGCGGAGTGTTCAATCCCCTGGTCCACGGGTAAAAGCGAGAGGTAGCCCGTCCCGGAGAGTCTTCCCGCGCCGTAGAGGGCCTGGAGGCTTCGCAAAACCGGGATGGGACGGTCCGAGAGGGCATACACGCGCTCCACCATGTCCGGGCCCGGCAGATGCAAGTGTTCCTTGGGCACGGCCCGGCAGCGGTGGTTCAAAAGAGAGCGCGCGTCGTTTCCGAGCAGTTGGGCTATGGAGTCAATCGTCATGGCGTGATCTCCTGATTTCGGCTTCTTACGGTCTCTATACCGCTCTTTAGCCATGACGCAAATAGGGCGGGGCCGCCTGGGCAGCCCCGCCGCTAAAAGATCATTCAACTAATAATTGATGACGCGCAGCTCGAAATAGGCCTGCGGATGGTCGCAGACAGCGCATTTTTTCGGGGCATTTTTGCTGTCCACGATGTGCCCGCAGTTGCGGCAAATCCAGACGGACTTTGCCTTCTTGGCAAAGACGGCGCTGTCTTTCACGTTTTTGAGCAGGGCAAGATAGCGTCCCTCATGTTCTTTTTCGATGTGCGCCACCGAATCAAAGAGGGCCGCGATGTCCTTGAAGCCTTCTTCACGCGCCTCTTCGGCCATGCGCTTGTACATTTTAGTCCACTCGCCGTGTTCGCCGGCGGCGGCGTCTTTGAGATTCGCCGCGGTATCCGGGATGTCGCCGCCATGGAGCTGTTTGAACCAGACTTTCGCGTGTTCTTTTTCGTTGCCGGCGGTTTCCTCAAAGATGGCCGCTATCTGCTCGTAGCCCTCTTTTCTGGCCTTGGACGCATAGTAGGTGTACTTGTTGCGGGCCTGGCTTTCCCCAGCGAACGCCTCCATCAGATTCTTCTCGGTTTTCGTTCCCTTAAGCTTTGCCATGGTGAGTTCTCCTTGATTGAGAGTGTTATTTCTAATGTCCGCTAGGCGACATCTTGCAACGCTGTGGGCAACAAAGGCAGGGCGAGCAGGCGCGGATCGAGAAGGGCGGCCGTCCGGCTCTGGCCGGCCAGGGCGAGACTCTGGCTGCCGATGGGGTCGAAGGCGTGGAGGATGGTTTCGTAGGGCGAACGCAGGGCGTCCAGCGTGGCGCGAAGGCTTAGGTCGAACATGGCGTCGAGCGATGTCTGGGCGCACGGCAAGGGCATGATACGGGAAGCCAGACGCAGGGAGCGGTCCCAGCCTGTAAAGCTCGCCAGCCTCACGCCGCTCCGGAAAACGCGCTTGCGGCACTTGGTGGCAAAGGGGTTTACGCCAAGCGTCAGCGCGAGATTTTTGTCCAGCATGTGCTGGGCGCTTGGCTTGGAGCGCCCTTTGAGGACATGCCCGCCGGCCAAGCGCGAGTCGGCCTGCATCTCGACATAGACGTGCGCCAGGTTGCCCGTAAGCGCGGCGCGGGCCATAATCTGGGGTACGTAGTAGTTGTGGGCGATGACATCGGCGGCCAGGTGGGAGACGTAGCCCAGGGCGTGAGCCATAAGCTGTTCGCAGTCGGCCGCGCGCAGAAGTTTTTCAGCGGATTCCCAGTTATGGCTGTGATTGGGATGCGCTTTGGCTCCCTTGCCCACGAAAAAGTCCGCGCACAGACATCCGTAGAGGTAGGTTTTGGGGAAACGGGCCAGGAGCGCGGCCTGGGCCTGGGGCAGAAGATCCAGATTGGCCAGCACGAAACGGGCCCCCGCCGTATGCACGCCAGGCCCCCAGGCCAGGGCTTTGCGGGGGACGAACAGGACAAGCGAAAAAACGGCGAACGCCGCTAAAAAAAACAAAACCACGCCGTTACCTCATAAAATGAGACGAGTGAGGGGAATCTATGTCCGCAGCGGCGCAAGTCAAGTGAAACGGCGTTCAGATTAAAACAAGGCATCCATAACCGAGGGATCGGCCAGGTTGGAAATGTCGCCCGTCTGGCCTTCGGCGGCCTGGCGCAAGGCCTTGCGGGCGATCTTGCCGGAGCGGGTTTTGGGCAGTTCCGCGACTATCCGCACGCTTAGGGGGAGCGTTGGTTCCGGAACATTCAGGCGGATGGTCCGCTCCAGGATTTCCGCCATGTCCGTGCGCTCAAGAGCTTCGGCGCGCAAGGTGACATAGACCACAATGGTGTTGTTGCCGGCCACGGCAGCCGCCTCGGCCACGTCAGGATGCGCGGCCGCGGCGGCCTCAACCTGCGCCAGAGGCAGCCCGGCGCTGCCAAACTCCGAGCGGCCCTGGAAAATAAATGCGCCGTCAGGCGTCTGGCGGGCCATGTCGCCGGTATCGTAGCGGCCGTCCGTTATGGGCAATTCGGCGTCTATCAGCCGGGAGGGGAGGCCCGGCCAGGGCGCGGACAGAACCAGACGCCCGGCTCCATCAATGGCGGCATCCGCGCCGGGCAGGGGATAAAGCCCTTCGTTAGGGCCGGAAGAGAACAGGAGCGCCCCCCCGGTTTCGGTCTGTCCCCAGGCGTCCACCACCGGAGCGCGGCCCTTGCCCACGGCGTCTGTGAGCCAGCGCCGGTTTTCCGGGGTGAGTTTTTCGCCCACGCTGGCAATGAGCGTGAGCGTAGGCAGATCGCGCGCGGCGGGCCAGGCCGCGCCTTCGCGCATAAGCTGGCCGGTCAGGGCCGGGGTGGTTACGAGCGTGGCCACCCGGTGGCGCTGGGCTATGCGCCAGATGCGGTCAGGCTTGGGGTAGCTGGGGGAGCCCTCAAAGAGAAGCGTCGTGGCGCCAAGGGTGAGTGGCGCGAGGATGGCGTAGGCGTGTCCCATGATCCAGCCCGGCTCGGCCAGACACCAGACGGTCATGCCCGGCCCGATGTTTAAGGCTTGTTTGGCCGAATAGGCGCTGGACGTGAGAAATCCGCCCGCCGTGTGCACCACTCCCTTGGGATGGCCCGATGAGCCGGAGGTGTAGAGAATAAACAGAGGATCATGCGCCGCGACCTGCGCGCCCGGCAAATGCGGCGGCCCCGAGAGGCCGGCATGGCCCTCCATGAGATCGCTCCAGAAGAGATCGTCGGCGCGCGGGTTTGGCAGTGGGATGCCCGTGCGCCGGACAAGGACGCGCCTGGGGCTGTCCTGGGGCTGGCTCACGGCTACGGGTTGACCGGCCTTGAAAAAGCCGTCAGCGGTGATGAAGAGCTTGGCGCCGCAGGCGTCCAGGCGCTCGGAGACTTTGGCCGGGGAAAGCCCGGCGGGAAAGACGAGATGCACGGCGCCCAGGCGCGCCAGGGCCAGCATGGCGATGGGCAGTTCAGGCAGGGCCGGGAGACTTACCCCCACCACGTCGCCACGAGTGACCCCAAGGCCCGCCAGGGCCACGGCCGCCCGAGTTACGTCGCCCAAAAGTTTCGCATAGGTGAAGACGCGGGTGTCGTTTTCAGGCTCGCCCTGCCAGATGAGGGCGGGCACGTCGGCGCGCCCCTGGGATATGTGCCGGTCCAGACAGTTGGCGCTGACATCCAGGGCGGCTCCGGTGAACCACGCGCAAGACGCGTCCAGGACGGGCGGACAGGCGCGGGTCCAGGGTTCGCTCCAAAGGAGAAGTTCGCGGGCTTTTTGGTCCCAAAACAGTTCGCGCGAGTCTAAATTCATAAGGGTCCTTTACAAGAAAATAGGCTTGCCGGACTTGCCCCTGGCAACTATTGTGCGGGAAAATATCAGTGTAACCTTTTCTTTTCAACAAGCGCGGAATCCATGAGCGTCACCAATCTGGACGGGCTCTTCAAGCCCAATTCCATAGCCGTTATCGGGGCCGCCAATACGCCAGGCATGGTGGGCCGGGTGGTCATGGAGAACCTCTTGGCCGGGAAGTTTCTGGGCCCGGTCATGCCCATGTCCGCCACAGAGGACGAGGTGCTTGGGGTCGCGGCCTACAAGACGGTGGACACGCTGCCTCTGACGCCGGACATGGCCGTTTTGTGCCTGGGGCCGCAAGACGCTCCCGACATCATCCGCCGCCTCGGCAGGCGCGGTGTGAAGGCGGCGGTGGCCCTGTGTCCGGGCTATTCCCGCCTGACCCCGGGCGAGAAGTGGGAGGTGCAGGAGAAAATGTTGTCCGCGGCCGAAGAGGAGGGCATCCGAATTCTTGGCCCCTCTGGGCTGGGGATCATCATTCCGCCCATTGGCCTCAACGCGAGCCTCGTGGCCGCCGATCCTCCCAAGGGGCGCGTGGCCTTTATTTCGCAGTCCGCATCGCTTTTTACGGGCGTCCTGGACTGGGCCAAGGGACTTGGCGTGGGCTTCTCCTGCGTGGTTTCGCTGGGCGATCAGCTCGATCTCGAATACCACGATCTTTTCGATCATCTCTCCTCCGACCCCGGCACGCGGGCGATTTTGCTCCACCTGGAGAGGGTGTCGGATGCGCGCAAGTTCATGAGTGCCGCGCGCGCGGCCGCGCGCACCAAGCCGGTGCTTGTGATAAAGCCCGGACGCAGGCGCGGTCCGGGAGGCGAATCTCTGGTTCGGCCCGGCCAGGGGCACGACGAGGTCTATCACGAGGCGTTTCGCCGCGCGGGGATGCTGCGCGTCTTTGAGATCGAGGCCTTGTTCGACGCCGCGCAGACCCTGGCTCGCTCCCAGCCGCTTCGGGGCGACAGGCTGGCCATCCTGACCAACGGCGGTTCTATCGGCGTTATGAGCGCGGATACGCTGGTCGATGGCGGCGGCAAGCTGGCCGGATACTCCGAAGAGACCGCTGGGCGATTACGTGAGCTTTTCGGCCCCAACTGGTCGCGCGAGGGCATCGTGGACATGGGGCTTACCGCGCCGCCCGAGCAGTACGGCAAGGCCCTGGAAGCGCTTTTAAAGGACAAGGAATCCAACGCTGTGCTTGTGGCGCACGTGCCTTTCGCCGGCGTGTCAAGCGAGGACGTGGCCAAGGCGGTGGCCACGGCGGCGGCCAAGAGCCAGCGTCCGGTGTTTACCTGCTGGCTGGGGCAGAACGTGGCGCAGCCGGCGCGGGCCGTCTTCAGCCAATCGGGCATCCCCACCTACAACACCCCGGACACGGCGGTGCGCGCTTTTCTGGACTTGGCCAATTATCGCCGCACTCAGGAACTGCTCATGGAGATGCCGGGATCGCTCCCGGCGGAATTCACCCCGGACGCCGAGGCCGCCGAAGGGGTCATTCATGCGGTGCTGGAAGAGGAACGCTCGGAGCTTTCCGGGCCGGAAGCCAATGTGGTGCTTGCCGCTTACGGGATTCCGGTCATCCATTCGCGCCAGGCGGCGAACGTGGAGGAGGCGCTGGCCGCCGCCGGGGAACTGGGCTTTCCCGTTGCGCTCAAGGTGGTCTCTCCCCAGATTCCGCAGCCCTTCGACGTGGGCGGGGTAGTGCTGGACATTGAGGACCCGGAAGAATTGAAACAGGCGGCCCAGTCCATTAAAGCCAGGGCAAAAAAACTCTCGCTTGGAGCCAGCGTCAAGGGATTCATCGTTCAGAAAATGGGCCGCCGGGGCGCGCAGGAGCTTCTGGTGCAGGGCAGAGTGGATCCTGTTTTCGGTCCGTACGTCCGCTTCGGCCAGGGCGGCATGGCCGCCAAGCTCTCGCGCGATAAGGCCATCGGGTTGCCGCCGTTAAACGTGAGCCTGGCCCGCGACCTCATAAGCCGCACCCGCGTCTCGGAATTTTTGAAAGGCATGGGCGGCAGGCCCCCGGCCGACCTGGACGCCATCTGCCTGACCATCATCCAGGTGGCCCAGCTTTTGATTGATATTCCCCAGATACAGGAAATAGACCTAAACCCCCTCCTGGCGGACAGCCAGGGCGTGTCGGCGCTAGGCGCCCGCATCCGGGTGGCGGAAGTCATTCCGGCCTGGCAGGATCGTCTGGCGATTAGGCCCTATCCCAAGGAGCTGGAGGAGCGCGTCACCTTAAAAAACGGCCTGGAAGCGGAAATCCGGCCCATCCGGCCCGAAGACGAGGCCGCCCATTACGAGTTTTTCAAGCATCTCTCCCCGGAGGATCTGCGCTACCGGTTTTTCGGCGTGGTGCGCGAACTCTCCCACATGGAAATGGCGCGCCTCACCCAGATAGACTACGAGCGCGAAATGGCCTTTATCGCTACGATCCCTGGCCCGGAGGGCGGCTGCGAGACCATCGGGGTGGTGCGCGCCGCCACCAAGCCGGACAATTCCTCGGCCGAGTTCGCCATCGTGGTGCGCTCCGACCAGAAGGGACAGGGCTTGGGGAAACTCCTCATGCGAAAGATCATCGCCTACTGCCGCGGCCGGGGAACCGGGGCGATCCATGGCCAGGCGCTCCTGGAGAACAAGGGGATGCAGGCCCTGGCCGAGAAAGTCGGGTTCGACGTGTGGCGCAACAGCGAGGACGAGGTGGCCGAGATGCACCTCGACCTTGGGAAGGTTACGCCTGCGTCATCATGAGAAGCGTCGAATATCATTACACGCCATCAGAAAATATCGAGCTGATTCTCACAAAGGGACAGCCCAGAAGCTATCCGTGGCACATGCACCTGCGGCATTGGACGGTAGGCCAGGTGCGCTCCGGGGAAGCTTTTTTGACGACCCGTACAGCAACGCGCGTCCTGTACGCCGGTCAACGCTTCATTGTGCGCCCGTATGAACCGCATCGCTTGGACATCGCCGCAGGCAGTTCTCTTTTGGTGTTGTGCCTCAAGGATACCGGAGCGCGCAAAAGCGAAAGCGGGAAAGAGCGTTCTCTTCTTGCCGCGTCTGTCCGGGCGTTGCGGGAGCGGATAGAGAGAAATCCGGACGAGCCTTTACACATCGAACAAATGGCCGCGTATGCCGGGTACAGCAAGTGGCATTTCCTGCGCGCCTTTCAAAAAGTGGTGGGCATGACGCCGCACGCCTTTCAGACGTTTTGCCGGATACGTTTGCTTCGCCGCCTGCTCCGGGCGGACACGGCAAGCTCTTTGGCCGCCGTATCCGCCGGGTTTTCGGATCAGAGCCACATGCACAAGGTGTTCAGGCTCCATCACGCGATAACGCCAGGAGAATTCAAGCGGGCCAGTTTCAAGCTCGCACTGTAACGAACTTGGCGAAGAAACACAGACCGTTCTCTCCAGCTCGAACCGCATGCGGCGCATTGCGGGCAATAAGGCTTATTGTGCCGGGAATATAGGAGGTCTCCCCGTGTTTCGTGATGCAGACGCCGCCGCCCGCAATGACTTCGTGGAGTTCCATGCTGTCCGGATGGGTATGCATGCCAAGTTCGCGATTGGGCTCAATGCGGACGAGCTTGCACGCCAAAAGGCCATCCGTCTGATCCTCGCTGAGTACATTTTTTAAGAACACCCCTTTGAAATCCTTGTGCGGATTCCAGGCCAAACGGCTTATCTCTGTCCGCTTGCCCGCGAGCATCACCGCGCCAGCGTCGAACATTTCAAAAAGATCCATTGCAATGCGCCTCCTTAATGCCTTTTCTGATGACGTTGGGACATTAAGAGGGACTCGGGGCGAATTCTTGTAAAAAATTGCTTAAGGCTCACGGACAGCACATGTCCTTGAACCAGCCGGGCACGGCGATGGGGCGTCCCGCATTGTCCACGCAGGCATGCTGCGTAAGTCCCAGGCACAAGAGTTTCGATCCGTCGGGCGGACCATACACTTGGTAAACAAAGGTCACCGAAGCCCTGCCCCATTCGCTTACTCCGGCGCGCACCCGGACAAAATCGTCGTAGCGGGCCGGGGCAAGATAGCGGATGTTCATCTCCCGTACCGGCAGACGAAGCCCCCTGGCCTCCACGTCGGCGTAGGAGCCGCCCATCTCGCGCATAAACTGGCCGCGCGCCCGCTCGAACCAATGGGCGTAGTTGGCGTAATAGACCACGCCCATGCAGTCGGTTTCGCCATACGAAACGTACAGAGAAAACCAGGTGTCCGGGGTGGGAAAAGGCTCATTGGGACGAATCATCATAAACCGCCAGTCTGGGTTATGGCCCAGTTGAGCAAGAGATATCCGGGTTCCACCAGAAGCCCCGTGGCCTTAGCCTGCGCTTCGCTGAAGTGTCCGGCTCCATTGGATGAAATGCCGTGGCCGTACAGGAGAAAGGGCACGGGATCGTCCACGTGGGTGCGCTTGGCGATGGGGGTAAGGTGGTCGCAGGTGATGAGAAAGACCGCGTCGGGAAAAGCCCGGCGCAAGGGGGTCACGATGCGGGCGTCGAAGCGGGAGATGGCCAGGGCCTTGCCCGATGCGTCGCCCCCGTGGCCGCACTCGTCCGGCCCTTCAAGATGGACAAAAACGAAGTCGCCTTCCTGTAAAAATTTCGACGCCGCCTGGACCTTACCCTCATAGTTGGTGTCCAGAAGTCCAGTGGCTCCCGGCACATCCAAGACCTCCATATTTGCCGCCCGCCCCAGCCCCTTGACCAGATCAACGGCTGAAACCACGGCCCCTTTGAGCCCGGCCGCATCCTCAAAAGACGGCAAAGTGAGCGTCCTGCCCTGGCCCCAGGGCCAGACGGCATTGGCTTTGGTGGTGTTCCCGGCATCCGCCAGATGCTTGGCGGCGCGGCTGGTCAACTTCCAGAGCCGGGCGGACGTTTGATACGCGGCGATGTCTTTGGCTATGGATTGCCCGGTGATGTCGTGGGGAGGGTTTATGGCAAGGCTGGCCTCCGGCTCTTTCGCTCCGTCCTTCTGCACCAGGAGGTGACGGTACTGCACGCCGGGGTACAGGCGAAACGGGCTTTCCGGCGTGTCCTGTCCGATAACAGCGCTTAATGCCTGAATCAGCGGCCGGGACTGTTCGCTGGCGATGTGTCCGGACGAATAGTCCAACATGAGACCGTTTTCAGAGTATTCGGAGACGCTCACGAGGTTCAAACGCCAGACCAGATCATCCGGGGCCAGCTCAAGTCCCTGGGCGGCGGCCTCGATGGGGCCGCGTCCGGTGTGGTGTTTTTTGGGATCGAACCCCAAAAGAGCCATGTTGGCCACATCCGAGCCGGGAGCCATGCCTGGCGGGATGGTACGGCTAAGCCCCACAAGCCCCTCACGGGCCATGGCGTCCATGGCCGGGGTGGCGGCGGCCTCCAGGGCCGTTTTCGCGTTTAATTCGCCGGGCCAGCCGCCCATGCCGTCGGCCACGAGAAACAGAAATTTACGCCGCATAAAACGCCCAACGTCCTATTTAGAAATCCACAGGGCAGGGCCGTCCAGGCCGCGCAGCAATTTCTGGCTGGTGGAGCCGAAAACCTTGCCGCTACGGCGGCCGACGGCCACGGCCGCATATTTGCCGGTGTCCGCGATGCGCATGATGTGCTTGGCCGGGTCCTTGGGGACGTCCTCGGTAAGCGTGTCGATGCGGTCATCGGGTACGCCGTTTTGCGTCAGAATATCCCTGACATGGGCTGTGATATCCTTGGCGCTGGCCTCGTCAGGCGAGTCAGGCCCCTTTCCGTGGAAAATCGTGACCGTGTGGCCGGGATCGTCTCGCAGGATGAACCCCACGTGGTCGGCCGCGCGCAGGGCCTGTTCGGAGCCGTCCACGCATAAAAGGACGTTTTTGCGGCCCTGTATGGAGCCGCGGCACGCCCAGAGCGGGAACGTGATGTTCTCGCTTAAAAGCCCGTGGGACACGGAACTGCCGAAGGTCTCATCGAGCCAGGTGAGGCCTCTGCGGCCAAGCACCAGGGCGTCGTAGAGGCCGCTTTCGGCCTCCGCCACAATGTCTTTGACCGTGCCGGCCCTTGCGCGCGTGGTCTTGAGTTCCAGGCGTTTGGGGGGAAAGCCCATGGCCAAAAGCCAGTCGCGGGCGGCGGCCTGCACATCCGGCGGCCTGCGACATTCTTTGTCCGCGCCGTGCTCCTGCCCAGGCTGGCAGATGGGGGCGCCTAACGGGGAATCCCCTCCCGAATGACGCGGCGCCACATAAAAGAGCGTGAGCCGCATCACATCTTTATTGGTGAAGAACCCGGAGACGTAGCGCAGCCCGAAAAGGGCGTTGGGGTCCTCGGAAACGGTTACCAGCAGATGTTTTTCCAGGAGGGGCATACGTTCTCCGGGGTTATTTCACCCAGCTGATGCACTCCACCGGGCAGGTATCAATGGCCTCCTGGATGCAGGGAGCGCCCTTGCCTTCGGGGATGAATTCGGCCTTGCCCTCGTCGCCTATGCGAAAGGCCTGGGGGCAGATTTCCACGCATGATTCGCACGCGATGCATTCGTTCTGGTCAACGGAAGCGGTTTCCATAGGATCCTCCTTTTGGGCGCTGCCGGCAGGATGCCGGTCCTTGGCGAGTATAGACGGGACGATGCGCAAAAAGTCAAGTGGGGTCAGCCCGGCACACGTTCCAGGATGTCGCCCGGCCGCACGGTTCCGCCGGTTACGACTTTGGCGAAGAGTCCTTCTTTCGGCATGATGCAGTCCCCGACGATGCGCCGTATCTCGCAGCCCTGATGGCAGGTCTTGCCGATCTGGGTGATTTGGAGGACGGCCTTGCCGCCGACTTTCAGGGTGTCGCCCACCGCGAGCCCCAGGGCGTTTAGGCCCTCCACGGCGATATTTTCCGCAAACGAGCCGGGGCCGATGCTGGCGAGCTTTTCCTTCATGCGTTCCATGCTGGCGAAGTCCAGAAGGCTGACCTGGCGGCCCGTGCCCGCGTGGGCGTCTCCGGCTATGCCGTGATCTTCTTTAAGCTCGATGGAGTCCACCGGGACCTTTTTTTGTCCGGTCTTTTCGCTGACGCAGACGGCTTTGACGACAGGCATGGGACCTCCGAGTTTCGCGGGAGAAATCATATCGCTGGCCAGCGGGGGAAGCAAGTAGCACAGACCCCCTATTGAGGGGGTTCGGGGGGAATCATTCCCCCCGGCGGGGTGCAGGGGCAGCGCCCCTGCTATTCAGGAGTTCTCCAGCCAGGGCGTTCCCCTGGTCACCGCCTCCGGCCATGCGGGAGAGTTCGTCGTGGACGGACGCGCCTGTAAGGCGCGTGACAGTGGTTTCGGTCTGGCCGTCTTTGACGTCTTTGGCCACCAGGAAGTGACGGGAGGCCAGCGCGGCCAGCTGCGGCCAGTGGGTGATGAGAAGCATCTGGCGCTCACGGGAAAGGGCCAGGAGCCGTTCTCCCACGCGGGTGAGGGTGAGGCCGCCTATCCCCGCGTCCACTTCGTCGAAGATGAGCGTGGCTTGGTCGTTCTCGGTGGAAAGGCTGGTCAGGGCCAGGAGGAAGCGGGAGAGTTCGCCGCCGGAGGCGATGCGGTCCAAGGGGCGGGGCGGCTGGCCGGGATTGGGCGCGAAAAACAGATGCGCGGTCATTTCGGTCAGGGCCGGGGAGGATTCGTCGGCTGGGAAAAGCTCTGTTGGCGTAAAGGTAAAGAGGACGCGGGCGTGTTCGGAAAAGCCCAGTCCGTGCAGTTCGTTTTCGATGCGGGAGGCCAGGGTGGCGGCGGTTTGTTGGCGGGCGTCGTCGAGTTGGGTCAGCACGGCTTGGAGTTGGGCGCGAAGGGCGGCGCGTTGTTTGGCCAGGCGTTTGAGGTCGAGCCCGGCGTTATCGAGAAAATCGAGGTTGGCTGTGATTTCTTTGCCCAGGGCGAGTATTTCGGGCATGGAGAGTTTCAGCTTGCGCTTGAGCTGCGCCAGTTCCCAGAGCCGGGCTTCCACGGCGTCACAGTCGCCTTCGAGTTCGGGGAGTCCGTGGCGCAGCCGCGAGGCCAGGCCGGACAGGGCAAGCTTGGCTTCGCGCGTGGTTTCCAGGTCGGGGGAGAAATCTTGGGAGACTTGTTCCAGCGTGGCAAGTTCGCGCTCCAGGCGGCCAAGCATTTCCGGCAGGGAGGCTTCTCCGTGGAGCAGGGTGAGGGCCGCGTCGGCGGCTTCGCGGGCCTTGCGGGCGTGGCGCAGGCTTTGCTGGCGCGCCAGGAGCTCTTCTTCCTCGCCTTCGGTTGGGGCAACTTTCTCGATCTCGGCGCGTTTTAATTCCAGCACCTCGCGGCGCTCGGTGAGAACGGAGAGTTTTTCCCGCAGGGCCGAAGCCTCGCGGGAAAGATTGGTCAGCTCCCGGACAAGTTCCTGGCGTTGGTTCAGCGGCGTTTTATCGGGCAAAAATCCGTCGAGAAGTCTGGCCTGGAAGGCCGGGGAGAGGAGCTTTTGCTGACCGTTTTGGCTGGCGTGCAGGAGGAGCCTGGGTTTTAATTCCCGCACGGCCTCCTGGGTGGCCAGCTGATCGTTGATGTAGAGGCGGGAGCGGCCGGTCTGGCTTATGAGTTCGCGGCGCACGATGATGTCCGCGCCGTTGTGGACGAAGAGCGCCTCCACCTGGGCCTTGTCGCTGCCAGGGCGCACCATGTCGGCGCTTAGGCGGTCGCCGGTCAGAAATTCCAGGGCCTTTAAGATAAAGGTTTTGCCCGCGCCGGTCTCGCCGGTCAGCACGGTAAGCCCCGGCCCGAACTCAAGCTCCACATCGGCGATGAGGGCGAGATCTCGGATGCGCAGAAGTTCGATCACGAAAGACCCTTAGCGCTTGAGTCTGGGATCAAGCAAGTCCCGTAGGGATTCGCCGATGAGATTGTATCCCAACACCGTAAGCAGAATGGCGAGGCCTGGAAACACCGACAGCCAGGGCGCGATCTCCAGAACCTCTTTGCCTTCCAGCAGCATGTTGCCCCACGAGGCCGTGGGCGGCTGCACCCCAAGCCCCAGAAACGACAACGCCGATTCCGTGAGAATGGCCCCTCCGACGCCGAGCGTTGCCGCCACCAGAACCGGCGCGGCCGCGTTCGGCAGAATGTGGCGCAACAAAATCCGTGGGGTTTTCGCGCCGACAAGCCGCGCCGCCAGCACGAAATCCCGATTCTTGAGGCTTAAGGTCTCGGCGCGCACGAGGCGCGCCACGCCCATCCAGGAAGTCAGGCCGATGACGATCATAATGTTGATCAACGACGGAGGAAGAAACGCCAAAACCGCCAGGATCAGAAAAAAAGAGGGGAAACAGAGCATCACGTCCACGCCGCGCATGATGATCTCATCGGTCACGCCGCCGAAGTACCCGGCGATAAGGCCGAAAAAGACCCCGATGGAAATGGAGAGGCCCACCGCCAAAAATCCCACCCACAGGGACACCCGCGCCCCGTACAGCATCCGGGAGAGGACGTCGCGCCCCAAGGCGTCCGTGCCGAAGAGATGGGACAGGCTCGGAGCCGTAAGCACCTGGTCCACATTGAGGGCGATCGGGTCGTAGGGGGCGAGGACCGGGGCCAGGATCGCGGCCACAGAGATGGTCCCGACAAGGACGAGTCCAGCCAGGAACAGGGGATGGCGAAACGCGTGAGCGCAAAATCCGTCAGCCACGGCCGCCTCCCAGGCGAACGCGCGGATCGGCCAGAGAGTAGCCCAAGTCCGCCAGCAGATTGCCGGAAAGCGTAAGCCAAGCGCCAAGCGTCAGGTTGGCCATGATGAGCGGATAGTCGCGGCCCATGACCGCCTGATAAAAAAGCTGGCCCAGGCCCGGCAGGGAAAATATCTGCTCGATGATGACCGAGCCGCCGATCAAACCCGGCACGGAAAGCCCAAGCAGGGTGATGACGGGCAGGAGGGCGTTTCGCAGGGCGTGGGAGTAGAGGACGGTCCGCTCCGGCAGCCCTTTGGCGCGGGCGGTCAGGATGTAGTCTTGGCGCAGGGTTTCCAGCATGGCCGAGCGCATGTAGCGGGAGATCCCCGCCAAGGAGCCGAATACGGCAATGAACATGGGGATGGCCAGGTGGGAGGCGATGTCCAGCACTTTTCGCCACCAGGTCATGTGGGCGAAGTCGAGGCTCGTCAGGCCCGAAATGGGCAAGACGGGCCAGACGATGCCCAAAAGAAGCATCAAGAGAAGCGCCAGCCAGAAGCCCGGCATGGCAAAGCCCAAAAAGACGAAAACCGTGGAGGCGCGGTCAAAGGGACCGTTCTGGCGCGCCGCGGACCTGACGCCTATGGGGATGCAGATAAGAAGCGTCAGGAAAAGCGCCGTCAGATTCATGCCGAAGGTGAGCGGCAGGCGTTCCTTGATTTTGTCCCAGACAGGGCGGTGGTCGCCGGTCAGGGAGTCGCCGAAATCGAGACGGGCCATGCGGGAAACCCATCGCAGGTACTGGACGTGGATGGGCTGGTCCAGGCCGTAGAGTTTTTCCAGACGGGCGACGGCCTCCGGGGTGACGAGGGGATTTAGGTTCGTTTCCAGTTCGGTCGGCTTGCCCGGGGCCAGATGGATGACCCAGAAGCTGACCAGCGTGATGCCCAGAAATACGACGGCCAGCCAGACGGCCTTGCGCAGGAGTCGGTTAAAGAGCGTTATCACCATGGCGTTCCCGGCTTACGAGTATAGCAAGGGACATTGCCGGCCACAAATACTTTGGAGGAGCGGAAAATTTGCTGTTGACGCAATTGTGGTGTTAGGATAAAGAGTATCCGCTTTATCTTATATAAATTTGTGAGGCATGGGAATTTGTTGTTGACAGAGTCGCGCCGTTGGGACAAGAACCAACACTTCGGTTGGGGCTGTAGCTCAGTTGGGAGAGCGCTTGAATGGCATTCAAGAGGTCAGGGGTTCGACTCCCCTCAGCTCCACCATCCAAATTAAGGACTTACGGCATTTAGGTGTGGTGTAAGGCCGTCGCATTTTTCCTTGCGTCCGCACGTATCCCCCATTAGGCTATTTCCTTCTTATAGCGCATACCCGTCACAACCGTAACGGGCCGAGAGCAATTCCGGCCTGCTTTACATATAGATGGAACGTCCCGTTTGGTCGCCGGTGCAGTCGTGTTTTGCCTGGCGCGGGAGGTTCTCAGGTGACTTACCAAAGAGGTGTATTATGCACAGTGAATTCGATGATGCCTTGGAGCGCATCAAACGCGCGACCGGAGCGCGTACCCAAGTGGAGTTGGCGGCTATTCTGGGAATCCGCCAGTCGAGCATTTCCGACGCCAAGCGCCGCCAGTCCATTCCGGCTGACTGGCTCATCAAACTCTACCGGAGCCACGGCTTAAACCCCGATTGGGTGACCCATGCCGAGCAGCCGCAGGCGCTGCGCGAAGGCCTTGCCCTGCCGGTGGGATTTATGGAACCGAGCGGAAGCTACGGCGCGGATAAACTCAAATCGCGCGCCGTGCCCGTAAGCTCCATGACGGATGTCGTTGCCGAAGACGGCTCCTTCCAGGAAAAAACCGTTGAAACGCTCACCGTTGCCGAGCCTTTCCTCTGCCCAAATCTGACCGTGTTCAAAATGGAACATCAAAATATGGAACCTGTTCTGCGCCGGGGCGCGTATATCGGCGTCCACCGGGAACAGACGCAGCTTCGGTCCGGCGACATCTTCGCCCTGATCGTCCCCAACGAGGGCTTGGTCATCCGCCGGCTCTTCAACGACTTCGAGAACAACCGCGTCATCTTGCGCAGCGAAAATCCCGCGTACAAGGAAGAGTTTCTGGCCTCGCCGGTCAGCGCCGGGGTCCTTGTGGGCCGGGTCTGGTGGGTGCTGCAGGATCTGCAAGCTTAAACGTACGCGCGTTATCCGGCTTCCAAAGGCCGCCTCCGCAAGGGGCGGCCTTTTTTCATGTCACGCGCCTGACAGCTCGGCGTGGCGAAAGCAGGAGACCAGGTGGTCGTTGACGAGTCCGGCGGACTGGAGAAAGGCGTACATCGTGGTCGAGCCGACAAACCGGAACCCTTGCGCTTTCAAGGCGCGGCTGACCGCATCGGAGAGGGGCGTCGTGGCGGGGACCTGCGCCATGTTCTCCCAGGCGTTCACGATGGGCGCATGGTCCACAAATTCCCAGAGATAGCGCGCAAAACCGCCGTGGCCCTGCGCAAGCGCGAGAAATGCGTGGGCATTGTCGCGCGCGGCGGAAATCTTCAGGCGGTTGCGGATGATGCCGGGATCGCCCATAAGGCGCTCCAGATCAGAATCCGTGTAGGCGGCCATGACGGCCGGATCAAAGCCGTCGAAGGCCCGCCGGAAACTCTCGCGGCGTTTGAGGATCATGTGCCAGGAGAGTCCTGCCTGAAACGTCTCCAGGATGAACAGTTCAAAGAGCGCCTGATCGTCGCGCAGGGGCACGCCCCACTGGGTGTCGTGGTAGTCGAGATAGAGAGGATCGCTTCCCGGCCAGGGACAGCGGGCGCGGCCGCCGGGATGTACGGTCATGGTTTTTGCGTGAGGTACACGGCCATCTTTTCCGAGAAAAGATAGAGGCAGTCCACCATAAAGGCGTACTCCGGACATTCCTCGCGCCACAGGGCCATTATCTCTTTTATGGAATTCTTGGCGGCCTGGAGCTCGGCCAGAGATTCCGCATTGTTTATGCGGGCGAGTAGTCCCAAATACTCATCAGAAGTGAACGCGGTCAGCACGGCCCGGCTGACGCGCTCCTTGTCCAAATCTTCCCATACTCCTTTCATAACGAGACACCTTAAAAATTACCCTATTGGGTTATTTTTTTGATTTTTCCGTGGCCTTCTTGCGCGGTCTGCCGCCTTTTGAGCGTTCAGGCGGCCGGGGACCACGCTGCATTTCTTCTTCAATGCGGCGCATGAGTTCCGCCGGGTGGAGTTTTAACACGGCGGCCATTTTTCGCAAGGAGGCAATGGAGATGCCTACGGTGCCTCGTTCCATCCTTTCGATAAAGGCAAGAGAAAGACCAGCAAAGTCAGCCAAGCGGCTTTGCGTTAAGTTTTCTGTGGCTTTTCTGGCTTCTTGGATTGTCCGGGCGACCGCCCAAGCCAATTTTTGGTCTTTGACCATTGTAAATTCATAATGCTGCCTTGACGAAAATACCCATCACCCGGTAAGGCTAATTTCATCTCTCTGCGAACTGGGCGTAATGGCCGAGAGCTATACGGGGGGAAACGAAAAATGCTCAGTGTTGAGGAATTCGGGCGCAAATGCGTCAAGATCATGTCGCGCGACAAGACGTTGGCGGCTGTTCTGCAGGGATCGCCTGTGGCGATCATGGACAGTCTGGGTCCCGGCGACCGGGAGAAGCTTGACGAGTGGGCGTATATTCTTCAGGCGCTTGGCCGCGCCGTGGACGACGTTCTCGCCGAGCATCCAGACCAAAAAGAGATATACGGGAGAGCGTTCACTACGCGAAGCTAAGAAGGGTTTCCAAAGGGCGCTAGCCCTTTGGCGGGGTGCAGGGGGCAGCGCCCCTGCTCTCTTACTCTTTAGCGGCCAGCCAGCCGCCCAGGGCGCTCATGAGCGTGGCCAAAAACACGGTGACCAGGCTTTGCGCAAGCGATAGCGGCGTTATGGCGACCCACAGGGGCGGCGTACGCAGCAGAGGGCCAAGCACGGTCACGATCTCGTACAGCACGGCCAGGCCGGCCAGAGATCCGGCCAGGCCCGTCAGCGCCGCGCTCACGGCCCAGGGCAGGCGCACGAACCATTCGTCCGCGCCCACCAGGCGCAACAGTTCCACTTCGGCGCGCTGTCCCT
>Ga0123354_10000346_pt1 | contig 43524 bp, 29 predicted proteins | sample TergutLab28metaG_2_FD_97872 | JGI IMG/M metagenome (GOLD analysis project Ga0123354, IMG submission 97872) | Labiotermes labralis P4 segment gut microbial communities from Petit-Saut dam, French Guiana - Lab288 P4 | ecosystem: Host-associated > Arthropoda: Insects > Digestive system > Gut ... | reverse complement strand
CGGAGAAGAAGAAGAAAAGTGGTGGTGGTGGTGGTGGTGGTGGTGGTGGTGGTGGTGGTGGTAGTAGTAGTAGTAGTAGTTATTGTTGTTTCCAGAACTAAGTGACAATCCTTACGTAATGCAGAAGAAGAAGAAACAGTAGTAGTAGTTTCCAGAACCGAGTGATATTAATCCTTACGCAATGCACACCGACACCACATACAGGACGGCGGCCACGACCTTCCCACGAGCATGGCACCAGTGTGTTGCACTTGCCGTGCGTTATCGCCCATCTTTCTGTAGAAATGGGAAAACAGAGCCAAACAGTTCTTGCCCCATACTCCGTAAAAGCGAACAAACAGCACATATTCAACGAAGGTCAAGATTTCACTCGAATTTCATCCTTGTAGTTCGTTACGTCGTGAATGTCAAACTGTGATTCATCAAAAAGTTCAAAAAGACGGGCAATGCACTATCACATTACGATGTGGCGCGTTTGGGTACTGTTTATACCTCCTCGGCTATACCAAGAGCATGATACCATTCATTCGAAGGGCCCGATTTAGTGTCGTCGGTAACATTAAAATGCACTTAGGGACCCATGTACAGTATCCATTATTTTTACCAGACTTTAACCAAATATGGAGCTTATCGACATATTTTATGAAAGTCCCTAATACCAAATTTCACGGAAATCCGTCAAGTAGATGGTGCGCTGATACATGCCAACGGGCGGGCGGACGGACATGACGAAGCTAGCAAGCGCTTTTCACCACAATGAGAACATGCCTAAAAACGGACATCTGTTGTAAGTGCCAGTAACACGTGAATGCAACAAGGCCGGCCTATTTACGAATGAGAAGGATACAGTACAGTCATGCGTTTGACATCCTACACTCATGAAGATCCTGGAGGCAGAAACGGGACGCACTAGTGATATTACTTCCTCTGTGACGTCCGCGTCTTGTACAGGAACTATCCTCTCGAAAGGCGGCGAATGTCATTTACAGCTCTTTCTTGTAATCGGTATCTATGTTCCTAAACGGACAAGCTTCCGTATGTGGTCATTTCACAAGAAGAAACCTCACGTTAAAACACAATTTTATAACCCCTTCGGCTGATACGGCATCTTGATATTATCTGCAAACCAAAAAATATCGAGAAATTTGTAGAAGAGACTAACATTTGGAAAAAAAATCAGTCAATTTTGCAAGATTCCCGGAGGAATCCTCCGTATCATCAGCAGAAGGCGGTCATGGTAACGAACCACTAACGGACTTGCAAGCACATCAAGCACCTTGGATTCGTAGCTGAAAACTGTGTATTCGTGACCAGCCGTACCTGATAATTCAGAACATATTGAATGATACATTGCATATAGCACGCTTACAGCGTGCGGTAAAACCGTCCTGCGCACCACGGCATGCAAATGTAGGGAACAGTGGAAGTAAAATTCCATGCACTTTTAAACACATGACGGACGTCAGTTACGTTCACGTTTCCAACCACTCTTCCTCCGAAGAACGTAGGAAACTTGGCGTTTTAAGCACTGGCACCAATTAATGTCAGGGCCAAAGAAATGATACAAAACACGGTGTGAAGGCGATAAGTCTACCAACTTTTCTTCACGTAGCAGTAACACACATTAATACATACTCTAAAGGAAAACGCAGAAGCTTTAGTAGCTGCTACTAGGGAGATTGGACTGGAAATAAGTGCTGATAAAACTAAGTACATGTCTCGAGATCAGAATGCAGGACGAAATCACAGTGTGAGGATTGATAATAGTACTTTCGATAGGGTGGAAGAGTTTAAATATTTGGGAACAACTTTAACAATCCAAAATTCTATTCCGGAAGAAATTAAGAGCAGATTGAGGTCAGGAAATGCTTGCTTTTGTCTTCCAGGTTGCTACCCAAAAATTTTAAGATTAAGATATATATAACTATAATTTTGCCTGTTATTTTGAATGGGTGTGAAACTTGGTCGCTGACATTGAGGGAGAAAGGAAGCTGAGGGTGTTGAGAATATTTGAACCTAGGAGGGACGAAGTAACGGGGGAATGGAGGAGATTGCATGACGAGGAGCTAAATGATCTGTACTCCTCACCCAACATTGTACGGGTGATAAAATCAAGAAGAATGAGATGGGCTGGGCATGTGGCGCGTATGGGTAAGGAGAGGGGGGTGTATAGGGTCTTGGTGGGGAAACCAGAGAGCAAGAGACCACTGGGGAGACCTAGGCGTAGATGGGTGGATAATATTAGGATGGATCTCCAGGAGGTGGGATGTGGGTATATGGACTGGATTGGGCTGGCCCAAGATAAGGACAGGTGGCGGACGCTTGTGAGTGCGGTAATGAATCTTCGGGTTCCGTGAAATGCGGGGAATTTGACTAGCTGCAAACCAGTTAGCTTCTCAAGAAGGATTCTGCACCATGAAGTAAGTAAGTAAGTAAGTAAGTAAGCAGTAATATATTAACCGGTCCGGTCTGTTACGTGAAATCGGGTTATGGTGATATCACAAACATGCCAAACAAATCTGTTAGAATTACTGTCTTGAACAGTACGTCAAATACTCCAAATAAGGCACTGGTGCAAAACTTGGACACCACGTGTTCCATCATTCTAGTACTGCCAAATAACATCTACCAATGTGAATAATGCGTAAAGGTTAATCAAACAATTAAACAGTAATATGATTCATGCAGGTATTATACTGGGCCGCTAGCCATACTAACGTACTGGTGACAACACTTCACGGAGAGTGGGCAGAGATAACTTCCGTAACTTCCAGCCTGTACGTCATACAGACCAAATGTTGTAACAGAGTTCCCTGAATGACATCAGTCAACAAGTTCAAAGTACAGACGTCTCGGGTGTCAAAGTTTCCACTGTGAAGGATTTCAAATAAAGTAATCATGAGATAGAAAATCTTAATTCACCAAACTGTAGAGGTGAAAATTTACTTTATTTGTTCGTAAATAACAATATCAAAATTATGGCTGTGTGTGTGTTACGTTTCAAATTTTCCTGTGCTAAAAAGACACCGGCACGTGGCAACAGTAATATAAAGCATGATCTCCTAATCATGGTAGATGTTTGCCTGCAACCATGGACAGATACTCACATGAAATATACAATTTTTATACGAAAAGCGTTTACAAGTAGACTGTATTTTAAACATTTTAACAATGTTAATGGAAAACACAGTACGCTGATTCAACACAAGCACGTCTGTAACAAAATCTGCTATCATTATACGTATTCCTTTGTCGGAGACCTCCCAGATGACGACGATGCTAAGGCCGAAACATGTAGCAAGCAAACTGTACAGTGACAAATGAATGTCGTCGATTGTGCAATTTTTGGATTAAATGCTGCATGGAATATGGAAAACATTAAAGTAGTAGTCATGTCATCAACATCCCTGCTTGTGGTATACGAACTTCAACCCATGGATAGATCTTAGCATAACGGCATCGTATCAACTGCAAATGTTATTTCAGGAAGAATATGTGGCTACGATAGTGTCCTATTTTAAAGGGCTGGAGAGGGGCTGGGGAAAAGCGGTCAAGGCCTTTTTTCAAAGTATTAACCGGCATTCGTTTGGAGTAAGGGACAAAAAATACATCTCCTTAAATCGTGAGTCGTTTGAATTTTAATCAAAATCACCAAGTTTGCAGGCTCACGAATTTACGTAAGAAAAAATGAACTCTCAACTGAAAGTTACGAAAATGTAAATCCCACTTTCAGTTCTTTGGGGGTAAAAAGTTACTGAAATAAATTATGTCACCTGATGAAAGCAGGTTTCTGGTAGAGTGCAAAATTACCTTGCACAAGTTTTACAGTTAAATTGATAAGATCTGTCTTGCTGTAAAGTGGAACAACAAAAATCCTAGCAAAAAATAAACATAACAATTATTCAGAAGTTTTGAAATAAAGGAAACGTGCAGCGCAACAATTCCGGGGCGTCTGTTCCCTTTTGATTCATCGTATCGGCAACGGTGACAGCGTACAATGACAAGGGTCCACACATTTTCCAAAAATACAGAAGCCACCTCCAAATTTTAAGAACCAGAATGGTGACACGAAGGAAGTTACACAGAGCACCCACATTTTGCATGTAAGGAAAAATAGCTGCAATGAATATACTGAAAATGTTTGGCGCTACAGTGGAAAATTTAGTCGAATGGGCAACAACGCGACCGGTATTTGTACATCCCTGGCATATGGTACTATATGTGCTTCATGTTTCTCTACAACTTCATTCCGAAATATCTTACGCTCCGAAAAATATTTAGCAAGTTACGCCCCAGATGGGCACAAAAATGGACGCAGATCTGCAAGTAAAATGATGGTTTGTTGTTGCCCGAATGTTAACAAAAAGTGGGACGTGCAAACAAAACTCCCCAGTATCAAGTTCTGCGAAAATACGTTCAGTAGCTGAGTTGTTATACGGACTGACAGACAAAATGAAGCCGAATGGCCATTTTTACGCCTTTTCGTAACGAACGCGGCCAAAATGCAGCGATTAAATAGTCGCAGATGAATAACTAATAAAGGTGTTAATAGGTGAAAGGTAATGTTATCCCGTTACAGGCCCGGTGTGGCCCAGAGGGTGGGTAGAGGTATAGCTCTACTCTTCCATGACCGCGGCACTAGAAGGGGGTAAGTGTTCAGTAGCACGTCCCGGCCGCACTTTACCCCCGGGAAAGAGCCGGCACCCATTATACAGGAGGCTGGGTGGGCCCCTGGGCAGGTCTGGACGGGCGGAATATCTCGTCCCAACCGGGATTCGATCCCGGACCGTCCAGCCCGTAGTCAGTCGCTATACCGACTGAGCTACCGGGCCCACAATAAAGGTTTTAAAATGTTTACATAATAACAAAGACAAAACATTCATATACTAAACAAAAACTCTTCATGTCCATCAAAAATGCACAACACAGTACGTAATACGGAACTGTATGCGTCTGATTTATGTGTGGGGTGAGCGAAGAAATTCCAGGGCTCGGTAATCGCAGGGGATGTGTCAACGGAATTCCAGCGTGTCGCATTACAACCGTCCTGTCATCAATCATCTCCATTTGCCTGGTAGCGAAAGTTTAGAACACGACCGAATCGCATGTACCCGAACACACATCACTACGCGCCTGATGAGCTCATCTTGCGGTTACTGTACGCATCTTTCTCACCTGCACTCCGGATCGATTCTGGGCGTAAAATGTGTTACGTGTACAATGCTGCTTTGAGGCATGATGTCCAGGAGTTCCCTCGATTTCTTTACCTCTCGTCCTCCCATCCATACTATCGACCTTGTATCTGTATGAATATGGTCAATCTCAGTAAATAACATGGCGTTCTGAAACCCTGAGCTACAACAAATCGATATGTCACACTGCCTGGTGCTACAGGGTTACGTGGAAAAGAATATAAATATTTTCACAACTTAAGACGGCAGCAAAACTTCACATCCATCTACGGTGTCGAAAACATAAACCGTTCACAATGTCTTCTTAAAGGTAATAAAGTTAAAAGTGAGTACACCGGTCTTTAAAACACAGCAAGAAGGTGCATGATATACCAAAATGGACTATACGACGACGATACAAAAAAAAAAAAGCTGTATCAATACAAGTCAAATAAACAGTAAGTGAGAAAGTTTACATACGATTTCTACTGAAACACAATTTCGCAACTTTAAACAACCGAACATCTAACATTCCGTCCATCACCAAGCAACAGAAATACTCATGAACGTGCACTTATAATAAGCAATTTTAACATATATAATTTGTCACATTTTACAACCATTCATTATAACTGTATATGACAAACAGCATGTTCCGCAAACAATGATTTAAAACTGCGACTTGAGTCAGTAACACAAGGCAATTGTACAACCGTACTTCCTAGTTTTGATAATGGCTTGAAGATGATTAAGTTCTGAGCGAAACATGTTATCAAATAATGTAAACTAATACAGAATATTCACTAAACAGTTGTGTCGACGGTGTTAAGCCTCTATATTATATGCCACTGCGTAATTCAGTACATTTCAAAATGATACATAATGCAGGTTAAATATTGCACATAACTGTCAATTCGTTACGCTAAACAGACGATTAAAAACAATACAAAGATCAAACACAAAAGCAAAAGCGTTCGCCCTGTTCCAATAAATTATTGCTTAACATACTATTTCTCGGGAATTCCTACGAGCAGGGCATGTTCCTCCGACGAGCTGGTGGGTACCTACTGACTAAACAACACGGCGTCACGTCCCAGAATAACGTAATCTTCATATCCACCACTATATTCCACTCACCAACAATTTCAACACCTATCTACAAATTTCCTATTAAGCCTCAATGCAATACAGTACAATGTATGTTTGGTTTGTTACACACACACACAACACAAGATAACTAAACGAACAGTTAATCACTTACATCAAACAGAACAAAATTTTCAGTAAATGTATCAACTTACCGCTCAGTTTATAGTTACGTCATCACAACTCCGAGCATGAATGGTACTGCCATCCGTCAGCTGTACATTACGACACCTGTAAAACAATATCGTCATTTAGACCCATACCTACTAAAAAGCTATACAAAATTTAACGTAGAACGTCTTTCCTGCTGTGCGCAATTAAAACAAAAATTCTCTGCGCGGTGTATGAATTTAAAAATGCTCCCGGAGTTACGATAACGTCCCACCACAACCTTGAAAAAGAATGTAACCTTCAGTACCACCGATGTCTCGTGTAACAGCGCATGTCTATGCTATGCAGCACACACTATGTTCTTACTCCGACTGCTTGTCCACATTACGCAGTACTACTACAGTATTGTACGACAGGCTTTTTCTTCATCCGCATTTTAAAAACACGCACCAGGATTTCTCCACTCCTATAAGGTTAGCTGAGAGAAAACTGGTTTGACAGCACAGTTTCGGAGAGAACCAGCAGCACTGATCACACACAGACTGTATACGTACGTACTGTCAGTCAGGAAAACTTGCGGACGGGGGAAAGAAACAAACTGTACTGACGGCCTATTGACTCATATTATTGAACAGGAATCTGGCACTTCGCGTAAAACACGCTATTATCTCCACCCACGTTACGTTTCCTTCAACCGCTATTTCGCGCAGAAGCTAGCTGTGCAATCGGCACAAAACTGTCTACTCAGTGTACGTAGTAATACGAGTTGGATTGGTTACCTCACCCAGCCAGCCAGGCAGCCTATTCCCCGACCAACCCAAACGTACGACCGGCTCTACGCCAGCACTCCCTCCTCCCCTCCAATATCGCATCATGTCACTCCAGCGTGTGTGACTCCACAGCTCCCAGCATCACTACACTAACCTGGATGTCCGATGATACAGGACCTGATCTTCCAAGAGCTTGTCCCAGGGTATAATACTGCTGCTCGGGACCAGATGATCAGAATTACATGCGCAACTATGGCGGGAAGTCCAGTGTGTAGCGGGAATATACGAAGGGTGGCACGAAAGCCCGGTAATTTGGGAGGGAGGGGGGAAGAATATATACGTCATCCAAACAGGGAAAGCGCAGTTCCTCAAGAGCGCTAATGTTTATTTGCATCGGTACTTCAACCCTTAAAAAGCTAGAAGACAGTATAATCCTTAAGTCACCGGTCAAAAAATCAATTTCCTTAAACCGCCACATGTACCCGTCAGAAGACGAATACATTTATTTATGTACTCTAATTACATATCTGGGGATTTCAGGATATATTTATCCCCTTTGATATGGCATAGTATGATAGACATACGCATTATGGTTTGTAATAGTCCAATGATGCTGTCAGCATGTCAGTATATAAACAGCGAATGGTAGATTAGTCCGTGAATTTTTGAGGCACGTCGTCGTCGTCCAGAATTACTACCGTGGCACCTGCTAGAACTGACGAAAACTATGAGAAATCCGTCAAAATAGTTTTGTTCCGGTCGAGATTCAAAACGGTCATCTCCATAACACAAACCAGAAGTCATTACTGCTTCAGCTAACTTCAAAATCATACAAGTTTGGGCAGAAAAACTGATCCAAATTTCCTTTGTTGTTAATTTAACTACTACCACTAACAAAATGTTCTGTTCATATTAATTTCAAACCAACAATCATCTAGTTACTCAGACCATTTCAACAAACACATGAGAGCACTACACTAAAGGAATTAATTTTGCTTTGCCTAAATCATTCAAAATATTACTAAAATATCCCAGACACACCAATTTCTACATGTACTAACTCCTGACACACAACTGCTTTTAATCTTAATAAATAAATAATTTCGCACCCAGGGTGCTCAAATATAAGATGTGTCACTGATTCACCTAAAAACTGTGAACGTTATTCAAAAGGGGTACCAACAGTGGTGACCAGATGTCCACAAATTTTCCAATCTAGGAGCCACCTCCTTATTCTAGGCACCAGACAGGCGACATGAAGCAAGTTCCATTCCAAGGACCCATTTTTCTGGAGTGACCACTGAACCTCACTGTTATTTGATGCTTTCTGCTGGGTGCATGTGAACTGATCTACATTTTTGTATGAAAGGTAAAAACTGCAGTGATTATGCTGAAAATATAAAGTGCCACCAGAAAAAAAAGTTAGTTACCTGGGCAACCAGGCAACTGGGATTTGTGGGACCCTAGTGGTGACTGCTGCAGAGAACTATCATTTGGTATGTAATGCTGTATACTTTATTAAAAAATTTATCCATGTTTCAGAAGAATGTGCTTTCTCTATATTCTGCCCAGAAGACAGGAACTATATAGTGCTACATCCCAGAAGATGATGACCAACAACCAGTGCATTTCCTTGTACAATAAGAAATCCATATTCATTTTCACAGAAGTATCTATGGGATACTATGAACTATATACATTGTCTACTGGCACCTATCCAACATAATCATTCATACTTTCAAGAAGAAGACTAAGACCAATAACAAGTTTTATAAAACAACCCTACACAAATGACCATCCTACAACCTGACAATTCATGAGACCAAACACTTGCCAGTCTGCAACGTTTAGGTACAGGGAAAATTTAATATATGAGATGTATATGTTCATACATACTTCACACTTTACTGCTTTCTTGAAAATGGATGAATTTCAATAATGAACTCCAACGCATATGTTGCACATGACATACTGCAAACCTGCTGCCTTGATAAATGTTCTGATTATATGGCATGGATGTCCTTCACTCATACACCATGTCAGATTATCATTCTGTGAACTGACAGATAAAGTTCCATCCTATTTCAGCTCTAGCAACATTAAAGATATTTTTATGTTTGTAATCCTACTGCATTAGATACAATAACAAGAGAAATATATTGCTGTAAACACAACTATTAAGTGTTCTATCTTTAGTTTGGCAACATGTTTTGACTTCAGAAGGTCATTTACAGGCCAGTAGTATAAAATACATAAAGTGAATTGGGTATAAATGTATTAAGTTTTGAACTGAGGTATCAATTTAACAACCTGATAACATAAATGTTGATGTGTTAGACTGATTATATAATTGTATAATAAAAAGCTTAACATGGTTTAATAAACTATTACAACATTCTCAAAATGCACTATCATATCTTGACATAGTGGATGAGGGAGATCTCCCTCCACCACTTAATGTAACTGTGCACAATTCCTTTTATGAATTTTATACTACTGGCCTGACATGATCCTCTGAGGTAGAAACACACTGCCAAATTAAAGATATAACACTTACTGGTTGTGTTGAGGGCAATTAATTTCTCTTGATCAAGGTATAACTGCTCTACTTTCTGACTCAGAAGGAAATTGCACAGACCAGACACTCTGAATGTACACATATGTTTCAAATAAATATGTGCAGCTTGGTGGAATCAATATTTATGTACAGCACCAATTTCATGTACAGGTTTATCTACTTTTCTTTTTTAATAAATTGATGATGGTCTGATACAAGCTTCACATGAAGTCCAGGTTATAATGTGAACAAAAATTAAAAGTTCACTGAAATTAATTCACAATCTCCCCATGCAGGTTTTCAGTTCATGTATTCCGTACAAAGAACAAACAGCTGCAAACAATGTCAGTGTATGGCAAAATGGTAGCCCTACATGTCTCAAGCCTCTCTTTCTCTGTCCTACGTTTCTTTAGTACGGTGTGGTAACTGTACCTCTGTAAGGATGATGCACCACAATCTTGACATCAAAAAACAGTCTGATGATTCTGTCAATATGGTCCAATAGCTGATCAGAGGCTCTCACCCTCCTGGGTATCAAATTTTCAAATTCAGCACAGAAACTGTAATCATTCCTGTTACCATTTACACAACTATTTATTACTGTATCAGTCATATTGGAATTAACATTTAAGCCAAGAGCATCAGGCCATCATCAGCTCAATCATTCATATAAAAAACATATGTACTGGGTGACTCTTGCAAAAATTAACCTGCAAGTGCCGAATCTTCTAGCAATCATGACTCTTGATATGACTGACTGACATGGCAATGGCCTAAATGCTTTCAGCTGCAATGTATGTATCAAGGATATGGTAATGAATAATTCTGTAAACGACAAACCCGTTTCTATATACATATGGGCAGATATCTACAAGTTCCAAAAGCTAAACAGGAGAGAATGGAAAATGTTAGGATGAAACATTTACTAGAAGGGAAAAATAAAATCAACAACAGATTATGTACATTACTGTAAACCTCTTCCATTTGCAAATGAGCATCAAATAACAATTCTCACATTCTACATACTGTTTTGCTTGTGCAAATCAAAGTCTCTCTGCTCCATCCAAAGATAAATGATCATGAATTATTTTATGAATCTGATTATCTCATCAAGTAAATATATCAATCACCTCTCACAACAGAACACACAAAAATACTGCTGCCCATGAAGGTAATGATAATAATAATGACTTGTGGGGAGAGTGAAGTAGTTTCTGCTACATGTGACCACTTACATACAAACATACAAACACATTTACAAATGGAATGTATTTTAAATCCAGACAGGCATGCCAGTCTATTACTATTTGTTTAGAGTATGGCAGTTAAGTACTTGCTATTAGAGGACACCTACTCTATTCAAGGGTATGTACAAGCCAACTTGACCCACAAGCTTCAAACATTCCTAGTTTACTTATCTTCTTTGCAGACATGTGGTATAACTGCTTCAACAGATGATTAGTTCACTCTAAGTCCCTTTTATGTACAGCCAACAGCTTAATGTGGGTGTAAGTGGATCATTCTATTCAGTGGTCTAATGGAGTGACTAATATAATAAGAATCTTGTTTTTATCTCACCATAAAATCAAGTTCCCATGTTAATGCTGATAATAATGTTCTCATCCATTCTTTTCATCTTTCCTTCCCATGACCTCCACCAAGCAGGAAATGTGACATACTCAGTTAACAATAGACACAATTGAGTACACTTCACATGTACACTAGATTCATACATACAAATGCGTGACATTTTAGTATGGGACACATCATCATGAAGTAAATATTGCACATCATACTCGTATTCTTTCCGATAATGCAGAACAGTATGTTGATTAGACACCTCTTTTCAGGAAAGTTAAGGCACAGACTGTAAATACAACAAGCAGGTATAATTTCACACATGAAATTCTACGTTACCTTTCTCAGGTACCTACATACCAGTCTACAAGACATCATATCCTAAAGGTCAGAAATCTTCCATAAATGTCAATATTTAAAAAGTATCTATTGTGTCACTACAATCCAATCCACAACCTCACACAGACAGACAGACAGACACACACACACACACACTATTAATCACAGTTCATTTTTAATACTTATATAACATTATCATTCCATCCACAGCTAGTTCTTCCCAAATGGCCTTTTCTTGAATTTTGCTAAGCAATTTTGCATGTGTATCATATTACCCTCATTTGTGCTGTGTGTATCCCACCTCACCCTTATCAATCTGATCACCCTCATGCTCACATGTTACATGGTAAAGGGCATGAATCACAAAATTCCTCATCTGACTTTTAAAATTCTCTTGTTTTGTCATACCTCTTGTGTACAAATATTCTCCTTGGTACTATGTCACACAATTGTAACCTACATCATATTTTCACAGTGGAAAATTCATAAACACCTGTCCTTTAATTTGTAGAAAGGTGTGACAAAAATAAGCCACTCTGAACTGAATAGTTAGCAGGAATTTCCTAAATTCATTCTGCTCTTAATTTAATTATAAATATAATATAAATTTGTTACTTTTACTCCTAAGCACTTGAACTTAGCCACATTAGCAAATCTACATGTTCTCCTCACTACGAATGTATTTCAAATTCAATTTGAATGTTGTACATTACTCTCTTCTACCCAGTGTCAAGTTTTTTTAATGTCTGTAATTAAATCATCTAATGCTATTGAACTGTTGCGCTAGTTTTCAGATGAAATTTTGTAATAATTGATAAGAGCAATATGGCCAACAATTACCCCTACCAGTATTATCATACTTCTATAAACACGTAAAATAATATCATAATCTGCTAGTGTGGCAATATTTCCATCTTTGAAATAAGTCTGTGGTTCTGAATGTGTTCACAGAAAGCTTTTCCCCATTTAATCCTGACAATGGCTGAGTCATTGTACCAATACATTAATTGACTGACCATTGTCTGATGAAAATTTGACATATGCAACATTTCAAAAACCAATCCCACTCACGATATCAGGTGGCATTACCAGCCCCACCTATAATTAAGGTTTCTGCTTCATGTGGAATGTGCTGCGGAAACATAATTAATTTCACAATTATAAAGAGCTGGTTGTGCCTTATTTCCCACATTGGGCATCTGATATTTACACTTTATACACCCTGGCCACAACTATTGTTGTTATCTAGGATACAAATTAACTCAATCTAATGGACGCAAACAGAATAAGGTCTCCTAGTACACAGCGAAAATTACTGGCACTACACTGAGACAAGCTGTTGGCTACGTGTATTGGTCACTTTAGCCATGGGTAAAGAGTCCCTGGTACACTCAGAATAGAACAGTAGTTCAATTTAAGCCATCTCCACTTTCTTCCACATCCCTTTAAATTCATCATTCACTAACCACCCTACCTTTTAACATTAAACATTGGGCAATCAGAACACCAAAATTTGTGGTTCTCATTTGCCAATGGTTAAAAGTACAGTTCATCTACAATGTTATTAGGTGGCATAAAGTTTAGCTGGTGCAGAGACTTGAAGGTGCAGACTAATCTGAACCCCTACAGAGTCAAACAACAAAAAAGTATCTGGACCCTACTCTAAACAACAATGTATCACGCAATGATGTAGGATAGTTTGAAAATTCTATAGTGAATTTGACTAGCAGTCATCTTCTGGCTGCTCCATCCTTTATTTAACTTAATGAACCAAATGACAGGTCTCATAACCAAAAATACACAGAAAAGATTAGTGTTACGTTATGACATGAGTAGAATACAGTTTTGCCCAGAACATGTATGAAAAAATACACATTTAGTAGCAGATTAGACAAGTTTGGAAAAGGCTGTGATAACCCTTTGAAGACTGATTTTTAGCTAAAACAACACAAAAAGTGAGCTAGCTCACAGAGAACATAAGTACACATCCACCATAAAAACCAATCAGTTAATATTGTTTACAAAAACAGTCATGCTTATGGCCAGAATCATACACAACATTCCTACACACTACGTGGCAATATGCCAAAATGTTGTGTTTTAAAAAATAATAAAGGGTTGAGTCTGATCAAAGTACACTTGTTTACATAATTATATGTACACAGTGAGTTGGCTAACATAAAAATGCAGTGTCCTAAATGGTACTGAAGATACTAGATATGGTCAGCACTGCCATCGTAAGTGTTATGTCTACTCTTGCTAATTTCACACTTGGGTGTATTTAGCTAAACAGGGCAAGTGTGTGTGAGAAAAGGTGTACAATACTTCACTGTTTGTGGTCTACCAAGATTCAGTCTTTAACAATAGCATCAATGTGATGCGCCAAACTAATTTTAAAAAAATATGGCAAGCAACATGCCAACATATGAAGCATGGGTTTCCAATCAATTATAACGGGCTAAATAGGTTTTCAAAATACATACCGTTCCTAAAACAAATGCGACAATGTGTAACTGGCATAGAGATCGGGTTTAAATTACAGATACCTTCACACTGAATCAGCAGTACACAATTCTTGGCATGAATAGTCAATGTCATGAATGAACACCATTGCAAAGCTCCTTACAATGATCATTCCATCGTTGTCTTAGAGATAACCACTTGTGAACGCACTTTACCACTGAACGTGGAGGAAAAACAGTAGGATTTAAAAAGTAACGCTATTCATGGATTGTAATATCCTGTTTCCTAAAACAAATGTTACTGTACGAAGTATAACAGACCATCACCAATCACGCAGGGCGCAAGAGGTTATGACAGAGCCCATAAAATTACATAACAATGCGATGAAAATGTTTGACATACTTGCTTCAACGTACATCCCATGATTTTGATATAGCATGCTTATGTACTGCACACATCCTACCACTGAACTAGACATATGACAACTTGTTGGACATCCTCACTTGCAGATGTTTTACTTTAATAACCTACCTTATATATTATTCTAAACACATACCAAAAGTTATAAGCATATCCATATTAAGAACGTCACAAATAAATGCAGCAAACAGTTTGCATAACAAAAAATTCTGGAACAATCACAAATTGTACGTCACGTCTCACAAGCAGCCATCTTACATTTCACACATCCGATTACAAAGTCAAAACAGATACCTTGAGATTGGGAATTATCATTACATAGTAACTAATCGTTTAAAATTTAATATCATAATTATAGTTTAGATTAATGCAACTTTAAATAGTTACAATTAGTTAACTGAATACCACAGATGAAAATTATATCATAACCAGGATTTCCAGAATTGAGATTTACTATTCCTTACGTGTGTCTAATTATAGAACAAATATATACATTCAAATTTATTTAAAAGATGCAGTGTCATTCAGCTTAAATAATTTGTGAGAATTGAATGCTTGTCTATAATCCAAAGTGCTTCAGCTAACCAAACACGTTGGTTGCATTTATGATTGCGGACGCAAACCGTCTAGCATTTCGGACACCTTTTAAGATTCATGAGCACACTACAGTTGATGCACTGCGCCGTCCAGAACACAGGTCGCTGTGTGACCGGCGTATCATATGCGCAAGTCAGTGTAAATGCTCGGGTAAACAAAATTTCTTCCAAAATAGCCAGCTGAAGCTTAAGACCAGGGACGCTGGTGTACCACTTTTAAACGTGTAAAGTTATAATGAGATCCATAAAACTTACATTAATTGAATACCGTACTTCAGAAAAGTTTGTTGGGTGGGTCTGTATCCAGATTTTTCTCGATTCGTAATTGCATTACGATTAAAAGTAACTTCAAAACATTTTGGAATACGTTCATATCGGCACGTACTTAGCGTTACACAAAATAAGCGGTAGCCAATACTGTGCCCCATGTGTGGTACAACTGAAATCACTCTGCCCCCTTTCACAATTTTCTTGTGAACAGTTCTAAAAAATAATGGGAATATTTCTTAATTCTGCTTGTAATGTAAAATGTAATGCCACCCTAGTTTCTAAGCAATATCTCACATTTATTGTCATTGCTGGGGACTAGTACATGTACATAAAACAATGTTTTTGTTAATATCTTCATCCCAGATGGTGAAATGACAGTGTGAAGTAAAATCTCATTTTTATTGCAAGGGACCAGTACATCTATATAAAACGTTTAATGATTTTGTTGATATGTCTTCATCCCATATGGTGATATGATAGTGTGGGTTTCATACATGGTGAAACATTTAAGCCCCTATTGCCCAAAATATATTTTTCAGTCAACAGGAGAGAATTTGAAGTAACTAATCCTAGTAAAACTAATAGCAAAATTGAGTTGGGAAAGTTTACATTTGGAATGAATTAAAATTTACTTCAGTAATTTACAATTTAAGACACTGGGTTATTCAGAGATGGGCAGGGTTTGCAGTCACATAATTAAAAATGTAAATGAAGAAACTTCAAAAACTACTACCATGGTTCTTGTACATCACCTTAAACCATTTAAAGAACAGTGGTTACTATTTGTACCACTTGTTGTAGGATCCAAAACTTGCATTATGACGAGAGTGTTCGGAACAAACAGTGATTATTTCCATAAACGGCATTAACTGGTTGGGCTTTATAATAGAGACACAGTTTGTTTTCTGCAAAAAATGTCTTCCCAGACACTTCAACCCTTGAAGGTAAGACCATTATGTTGTCTCAAAATGTGAGGAACCCATCACCCAGTGATGCGGTACCTCAACCTTGAAGAAATGTTACCTCACCAACAATGCTGCAAAAGCCTAAAAGCCCACACAGTTTGTGATATCAATGAACAATACCAAAGGTAAAGATATCGTACAAGACTACGGCATGTCTGAACAGTTCTAGGTTGAAGGACTTTACTAAGGCGAGAGTACGCACAGAAATATTTAATTTCTTTGTGTTTTTAATTAATTTGCCATTTAAACACAAAACTTCATAAAGTAATGGCAACATTTAAAGCAAATATGTAATTATGCATCATAATTTCATGTGAGAACTGTTGTAACAATTGACCTTACTATATATATCCATATTGCTTGCCTGATTATATTTTGGGTTGAAACATCTATTCTAAAACAAATAATGATTTTATAATAAAGAATAGTTGTGTTCTGTACCACTTTAATATACTGAGTTACTGATACACAATAGGTTGTTGTCTGTTAAAATTACATGTTTATAGTGAATGCATGTGGCATCCAAGATATGGACTCTCAGGAAAATCCCTCCAAACTTCATTTTCTTCTGTGGCCCCATTACCCAAGGCTGCCTTCCTAGTTGCTCTCCACCATCCATCCCTATCCTGTGCTAACTGTCTTCATTTAACAATTCCCACCCTTTTTAAATCCCTCCAATGGGAGCTGAGATACAGGCAAAAACATATATCAGTCTTCATGCAAAATGTCTTCAATTATAGACCAATCACAATGAACTTACAGTGTGGAGCACACATGTGTGGTGTTCCAGATATGAATTTTCAGGAAAATGCCTCCAATAGGAGTTGAGATACAGGACAGGACATACACCATTCTTCATGTGAAGGGTCCTTAATTATCAACAGATTGCAATCCAGCTTATGAAGTTTGCAGCATATCTGTGCAGTTTCCCAGGCTTGAATCTTGAAGAAAATCGCTCCATGGCAGAGTAGATATGGGCGAAATATATATTGGTCTTTGAGTAAAGCGCCCTTAATTTGATGGATCGTAATCAAACTTACATCATTTGTAACGAAAATGTGATAGTGTCCCAGATACAAATTTTCAGCACAATCCCCAAATGGTAGCCGAGATACAAGTAAATACACACAGTGTCCTTTATAATATACTGAGTGCAACGAAACTTATAAAGTTTGTAGCAAACATGTGAGGTGTCCCCAGTATGAATCTTGAGGAAAATCCCTACAACAGGAGCTAAAATGTACATTGGTCTTCATGTGAAGTGCCCTAAATGCACAAGCTTTATTAAATGGAGAGTCCCATATATGTAGGAATACATCTGGCAGTGTTAGCACTTTGTCACTGACTTGCCTTCCAACAAGACGTGCCACTTGCCATTCATCAGTCTCTTGCTGCTGCATAACAGAAAAATGTAAGGTAAAGGGCAGCACCAACACATTTTATGTTTGTTGTTAAAAACCATACTGGGCAGAAATCTTTTGAAAAAGTGTCATGAAAACTTCAGTTAAAGCAATATGTCAGTTCCTTCAAAACCAGTGATACCTCAAGTACTGCACAGATTTTGAAAAACAGCATCCATTTTAGATACACAACAGAAGTGAATGCAATATATCCTTACAGAAAGAACATCAGATAATACTGGAGCTCATTCAGAAGCATCCCTATGAAACATACGAAGACAGTTATCTCAACAGACTAGTATGTCAGTCATCTGTGCACTAAGCCACACAATGGCGGCTTCATTTCAATCAGTCCCACTCCCACCACAGCTTACAGGCAGCATGTTGCCCGCAACAAAGTGTTATGTTGTTTGTGGAGACATTTGAAATGAGATGATGTCTTTTAACCCTTTCCCTGGCGAAGCTGAGATAGAATGCCAAAGTAATTTTCAAATCTTATGAGCTATTTATTCATGGAGACATACATTACTAATTTATCTTGTTAAAATGTGCTAATAAGAGTGACACCCTAGCCTCCTTATGCACTGTAGTTTGTTATAAATTTGTTTATTATGGGAAAATATGTTACATTACTAATTCAATTTATAAACATGTGCTAATAATAGTAACAATCATAGCCTTGGTTGTGAACTGTGTTTTTTATAAATGTTTCCTATTGTTGTCAGTGCATTTTTATTGCACATTATGTATACATAAACAGAGGTCAAATTATACATATAATTATACATATTCAATGTATAAAATTTCAGAAATTCAGAAAGATATATGAAACAAATTCTCATGCTACTTTTTCAGGGTGTAACTCGTGACAAGAAAGAATAAGCATTTTTCCAAAAATAGAAAATGACTGTCCTCATATAAACCTTACTGAGACCACCACATGACACATGAATAATAAAGTCACCTTCAGTAAAGTGCATATTCACCTACTCTGACTCCATGCAGTTACTGTTTATAGAGAAGTCTGAAGGGTAGGCTTTATTAGAACAACTACAGACATAACATGAACTAAAAAAAAAATGACTGAGCATGCAGTATCATCAGATTTCATGATACAAACTCCAAAATGTTCTCAATGACGTATTCACCAAACATATATGCCTCACAACTAAATGAGGCCCTTCCCAACACCTACTATAATACACAATGAGTTGTATTACAGATTACATATTACAAAATAACTGCAGTCTATGGTATGCTGTTCTGGTGGGTTTCACAATAAACGGGACCCTGTTTTATATATGCTTTTCAATATAAATGAATACACGTAGAATCACAACTCATAAAGATGCCATAAAGTGCAATACTGTCATGTGTAATGGTCTCACACACTTTGACAGTCTCTTTCTTTCACAAGAAATTTCTTAGGGTTGTTCCTTATAATGTGTTCTGTTATGGACATTAGCTAGGGACCAGCATGCATGTATATACACAATTCCTGAGGCACCCTTGGATATGTCAGTCATCATAGTCCTATACATTTCTGGGCATATGTTAATTTGTGCTTCCATGCACTGCAATCTTCATGCTACAGCAACGGTGGTTATTCATTTATGAAAAATGGACAGATGGAGGGGACTGTCAATTGCATCAGTAGTGCAACAATATTTTACAGCCTAAACTTTGTTGTGGCTGATGGTTTTTATTATCAATCAACAATAAAATATTGTCTAAACTAGTCTTGTCATTGACAGCTCTATCCACATGTTGAATTTTACATGTCACAGCAGGATATCCAAACTTAAAAAAGAAATAAATAAATTACAAAGTATGTATCCAGATATACCCTGACATCATTGAAGTTCTGAAATCATGACATTTACTTTGAAATACCTTATGCTTTCTCAGACTGTTATTTACACTCAACCAAAAACATGGCTGGTACACTGTTGCCATAGGAGGCACACACAAATGAAATGACAGGCAGCACACACAACTGCAAGCACATGCAAGCACACTGGGCAATGGCATCTAGAACCTAGCCTACAGTGTACTGTGATCTTTAAAAGATTCTAGCACATGGTTTAAATACTTTTCACAATACATACAGAAACATTTTCCCCAGCACTAAATTTCCCCTTTCTACAACCATTCTATACCATACATAAAGGTTGGATTTCTACAAAGACAAACCTGTTCTTTATCAGTGATATGAGGGAAAGACAGGAAGCACAAAGGATATGAACTGAAATATTCAAGATGGAACAAAATCCCAATAGAGTGTTCCCACAGGACATCCAACAAGCAAAGAATGAAACTATCAATAAAAATATTTGTTGTTAACTCCTGCAAAGTTAAGCATGGTTTGTTCACACTGATATATGAAAATTACATATCATATATACTGGATCATACCTATTTTGGAATGATCTTTCTTCACTCACAAGTAAATTAAATGCATGAGGAAACAAAGTCAGGACATATTCTAACATAATAGAAAAAAATTCATTTATGCAACAAGTTCATAAATAGTTTAGTTTCTTATGTGACTCTTAATTTCATTCAACAACATAGAACCTATAACCATTTTTTCACAGTTAACAGAAATATTCACTTGTTCATTCTCAACCGTCATAACTGTTACCAGGACAAGTGACTTGGAAGACAAGGTCTGACCTGCAAACCTGAAAACAAAACAAATACAATTACAAAACTGTTGGTAGAGAAGCCCTGTTTTCAGTCCTGTGTTCTTGGCTCCTTAAAATACCTGTATACCGTGTGTGTGTGTGTGTGTGCATATAGTGGTTATTACAACCTCACACAGTTCCCAGGTGTGATACATTTGTACAGTGAAACACCTATTTTAGACTTCTGAATTTAAAGTAGGGAAAGTGTAAGATCTGGAAAATGAAATTTATGTAACCTAAAAAGAAATGCTGGCTGTCTTGTCACAACACTCTCACAAACCACTTAAAATGTAAACATTTGAAGAGTAACAATGCAGCTACAATATGATACATATATGTATTTAAGAAAAAACTTTCTCCCAGGATTACCACAACATTATGCCTTACAAGACTATGACACTTGCAATGCAATGATAACTGGATAATCACATCCAATAGAACATCCTCATTACATAGAGACAATAGGTGTCAGAAATGTCAGACACATAGAACATTACCAGAAAGGCACTGGTTCAAGTCTATGTTCCTAGTCTCAATGGTTATTATTTCAAAATGTTTCACCTGTCACTCCAAATAATGTGTGCCATTAAGTCCAGTTTAACAGTGAAAGAAAATATCATCATCCATGAAAAATTCTTGCATAGGCATTATTTATTCATAGGTTAGTGTAAACAGTGATGTCACCAAAAGCAAAGTAGAATCTTCATTGAGTCTCTTGTTCAAAAGATGAGAAAGCTGCTGCTGTGAAAGATTAATTCTTACAGCAATATTTTGGTTTACGCTTGCTGATATATGCATACAAATGATATGCTTGCAGTATATCAAATGGAAGAAATAAGTATGATGGCAGTGGTGGGTGTGTCATCCACAGCTGAAACCAAAGCATAATATTGCATGTGTACAAGTTCTTTAAAAATTGTATGCCTGTAGAAAAATGAAACTGGACTTCTCAAAGGGCCAAGGCCTAACAGCTGAAGTTTGTGGCATTAGTAAATCAAATGTGTCTAGAATATGTAAGGAAACAGAGACCTCAAAAGATCTGAGTGCTGCAGTTTTCATGTCACCAAGGAAGAACAGAAAAACTTCAAAGATGAAGACAATTTTGAAAACAATGTTCTGTGCAGAACCATGTTTGGATTTTATAACACAGGCAAATTTCCAACACTGGAAAAAATAACACTTTCTCTATAAGAAAAAATATCTTATACATGCTTAGTTACTTTTGCTTTAATGGTACTGGAACACGTTGGCTGCAAGTACAAGAAAAGTAAGAAGGACAGAATTCTGGAAGAAGCAAAGCAGCACTTTTGCAGTTGTATGAAGCTCTTGAAAACACTGCACAGGGTACTTGGTCAGACGAGTAAATCAAAACCGCACTCTTAAACTGCTTATGGTAAGAATCCACCATAAGAGGGGAAACTTAGTAATGGTGCTGACAAGGGTAATGTGCTGGTAGCTCTTACTCTGAATTAACATAAACATCAGTGTCACATTACAGCATGTCTGATTCAACTACTTTAAAATACTCAATAATTTCATTTCTTAGGGTATGTCACCAATTAATACCAACCACCTGCCCACAAAGTCTTCACAAAGATTACTACTATTGTGCGTGTGTATGTGCAGCCCCTAGAAAAATCCCAGTCAATTATAATTGGCTGTTGCCACATGCCACAAGGTTTGAATTATGTTTTAATACACCACAGACATGGGAACAGAAAATAAGTGTACTGTATCAGAGGATAATGACACTGGTGCTACATCTGTCTTACCTGAGATATTTTGAATCAGTGCTAGGAATAGATGCTACATTTGACGCCTCAAAGACTCGCTGACAAATTGTTCTTTGATCATTACAAGATGGAAGCAAATTCACTACAGCACTGTGTTCATTCATGCCTCTGAGTTTACCTAAGAATAAAGAGAAATACAAACATTGCACCTTTACATGATGAAATTACGTTTATACTCACTAAAAATAAATTTTAGTATTTAATAATATGAGATATACAATTTTTTTTTTTTAACTTTTTCCATCCAGGTTTTTAATGAATCAAGACATGACGGTTAAAGTCTTCTGGGATAAATGCTGTGTCACTGGGTGAGTATTTTGGATGATCACAGTGCCATCACCTTCAGGGTCAAGCAGACTTCTTGGACCATCTGATTCTGAAAATGAAGGCACCATGATTCCTTGAAACATTGGAAACTACCCACCCAACAACACAGTGTCACATCCCATAAGATTTCAGTCTTGTGAAAAACACAAATCCCAACTGAAGAAGGTGCTGGCAGTTTTGCCATTTGACTCATGAAGAATAAGAACTACAGGATAAGCTGGATAAGCCACAATGTCAAACGTGTTGACATAAATCCAGAACTGTTAGAACATTCACTGCAATGGAAATTCTGAAAAATGTACTTCTGTACAAAGAGAAAACTACTGCTGCCTTACATAAATAAATGGACAGTTTGTAAGGAAATTTTCATTATGGCATGTTCATTACACTGGAATTATACAGCATTTCTGAACTTTCCGACTACATAAGGTTTCACATCATTTCAATGTTAACATCAAAAGTAATTTACAAAGGCCATGACATACCCTCTATTACAATACTCACTCTGTTCAGAGATAAAAAGAGATTCTGGCATGGTGATTGCTCGAATCAACTCGCCTACTGGTGCTTTGAGAGTGACTTGATTACTCTGTGCTCCCCCAACAGAAATGGTAAAGCTCACTGGCTGTGTGGAGTCATTGAAATCCACTCCAATTGTGCCAGGAAGAGTAACATTTACTGGCAGCACTGAGATTGCTGCGAAATCATGCATAGACATGCCAGGGGGAAGAGTCTGTAATAATAAGGAGAAAAAAGTTACATATAAAACTTGTACATTTCCATGTTTATAACGAATTCCAGTTATTTACACTCCTCCATCAGAATTACACATTTTATATTTTGAGTATCTCCATCAGCACTTGTATGCAGGCTCTTAAGAATCTGCATGTCCCTAAGATTTTAGACAGATACATGAAGCCTGACAACTAACTAAATTAACACTTCTCAGCAGCAACTTATAATATGCATGAGCCAGAATGTGCTGGATCATAAGGAACATAATTTTGTAATTATGTGTCAAATAATTATTGTTATATTTAGCTTACCAGATTTTTCTAATTAAATAAAATGTTAATCCCATGTATTAATAATCTACACATTGTGTTATGTCATATGCTGATACCTGATGTATATATACACTGAACAGAGATATGATACGCAGCAGTAACAGACTTACTTTCTGACCCACTCTGACGTCCATCAACTCTTCAGAACCCAAATTTGTGAATGTGAGCTCAACAGACACCATAGCTGGAGAGAAAAGGTGTGGTGAACGAGTAAAACGGTAAAGCACATTAAGTCCTCGGCCACTGATTTTGTTCAGCAACTCTGTTGTTTTCATAGGAATGAAACTTGGACTTGCAGGCTGCAATGAAATAAATGCATAAGGTGAAAACGTATATCAGCAAAACTGTTATTTTAAAATCATTTATACTTATAAAAGTATCAAATTCTGCACTAGTATAAGTGGCCAAAGTTTTTGTTTTATTTCAAGTTGTACTACATTATGAAACTAGGTAAGCAACTAAGGATAATTACACTAAATTTGAGCTATCAGGAGATTTGAGAATTCAACACAGCAACAATAAAATTTTGCACACAACATGATTAACCCTTTCTGTGGGAATTTAAGTGGCCTGCAGATGTGCGTGGAGTGGCCATTCACATAAAAATTATGGCACTTTTGGCTACATATTTGCTTGGAAATCAAAGAATCCAAACACAAAGAAATGACATAAAGGTGTGCTGAAGCATCATGCTTCCTAGTTTCTTCTTCTATAATGGGAAATGAAACAAAAAGGACACTTTTCTTGAACTTTATTCTGTAATTTTACACAAACATTCCTGAACATAGTACCCCTGAGGTCCATGCACTTCCACCAGTGTTCAAGTACTGTCACAAACTGCTTCACAATCTGGTAAGAAGTGATGTATCAGATGTTCCTTCAGTTTTGGGAAGACGTGGAAGTTACATGGAGTAAGGTCTAAGCTATATTACACAGGGTACAAAATTCCAAGACATCCCTGTTGTGCTTCCGTGAAACATATATACTCAAAATACCATCATGCATAAGACAATTTACAGCTCTTCAGGTTACTAGTCATGGCTTTTCAAGCAAGCCATCATCAGACCTATTCATTATCACAAGCTATACAAAAAATTTAATACTTGCATGCAGGATTGAGATCTCATGCCCTTACAACATACATCATAAAAACTTATGTTAAAATACATTAAAGCTGTGTAAAATTACAGAATGAGTATTAAAACTATCCTCTTCCTAGTAGTTTATTTTGGACACTGGGGTTTTGTTTCAATAATTTTGGTAACTTGTTCACTTTGTGTTTCCACACATGTAGTAGGTCAATGTTACATAAACATTCACAGATCAATGTTGGTGTATGTGCATGTACATAGTTCTCTTCAACAGTTTCATCAAAACAATGGGCCACAATGGTTGCTGTTCCAGGTCTTACACTGTGCTACACTACTTTATCATTTCATGAACAGAATATTGGTGGACACTGGAAGCTGCAGCTTCAGGTCTCCCTCCATGCTATGCTCCTTGACAACTTCATTAACTTAATTTTGGTCAGCCCTATTAGGTGCGGTTTGAGACCTGTCAGTATGCAGCTTGTCCATGCTGGTATGTCTGAAGTCTGCATCACAGCCATGTAAAATACTACAGTGACCAGTATTGATGCCTATGCAATCATCTCCATGAACACCTTGCATTCTCTAATAAATGGAAATCACTGACACCGAGTACTCTATCACTGTACACTGTTTATTATACACTGCCATAATCCTGTTACACTGTGCCATTTTCATGGCCGTGATTCACAAACATCTAGTGGCACAGCTACGAAACTGCAGTGTCTGAATCAATGCAGTTTAGTTGACAATGTTACATGGGTATGTTTCTTTGGAAAAAATGAAGCATTACTTTTCACCATGTCTTCATATACTGAGAGTAAACAGATGCCTCATGCAAATTAATGTTACAGCAAGGCTACCTCACAGCCATCTGTAAATGACATGTAAAAATAAATGCTAGAGTTAATCAAAAACTAAGGGATGAAAAATACTATCGGTAAATATGGACTGCATTGCCTGGCACAGGCCTCAGCTAACACTCCCACACAATGGATTATGTAGAGGGTGAAAACAAACTGACAAATTTACAAAACAGAATGCATGCGTCCGCACACACACACACAAAACTGTAACTGTTATCTCTTCTATTATATCAATTAAATAATATGGCTGTAACTGCAAGAGAAATATACAAGTTTTAAATTCCTGGGATATCAAGAGATCCTCAAAAACAGCTGGTGTTGGAATGGAATGCATTACAACCACATCACATACCTGAACAGAAGCTGAGGTAACGGGCATTACTGGTGCTGAAAGAGGTGTGAGGAAACCACCTAAAGATGGTGTCAGTACAGGTGTTATAGCTGGCGGAACTGCGGAAAAAGAGAATTGTCATAGAGTCTGATAATGGCCCTTGGGCTTCAATTAAAATAGACTTCATTCGAACTTAAAAGTTGAGAATATTTATATGTGATTATCGGCAAAAACTTCCAATTACAAAATTTTATTCAAGATCTGTTAAATAAAACACTCAAAAGATGAGTGGCACATGTAACAAACAACCAAACATTTTGTTCTAAAGTGTCTAGTGTACACAACCTCAACTTCATGTATTCTGCCATTTGAACTGTAGGCTTCCAGGTCATTGAGGACACATGTCAATGAAGATAATGTATTGGTGTACTATTCAACATATTGTCAAGGTAGCAGAGCCTCACTTTTAAATTTTTCCTGCAGCATGTTCAGAACATGCCTTAAATTGTATTTATGTTCCCTATTTTAGCAACTTCATGAGTTCAAACTTCCTTACGTATGCTAGGCAATTTTCCATGAGGCAAAACCAGAAAATGACACGTATGACTAAAGAGCACTCAAAATGTCTTTGTTCACCGGCACACTATTACATAGGCAACTAAGTTACTGGTACAAGCAGCATGATGGAAGATATTTCTATATGCATCCCATGCTTCACAAGATTTGAGATTTCCAAAGTGGTATTGCTGAATGTTCAAGTCTTCTAGATGTTACACTGTGTTGAATGGTAAGTACTGATATTTCAAGAGAAAAAAAGTGCCTTCATCTCCAGAGTCAAGCAGTTCAAGACATGAGAGAGTCAGGGTCAAGCAGTCCACTCTTCTTGGACTTCTTGACCCCAGGGACGAAGGCACCGCAATCCTTCAAAATCTGGGTAACTGTTTACTAGTCAACATGATGCAGCATCCCAGTAGAGTTGAATCTTCATCCCCTGCTTCTTCCTAACAGAACACAAAGTTACTGCATATAAGCACCATATTTTTCATCAAACAAAATAAACAATGCTTGTAACAAACTGAAGGAGGAATATTTGGAGGCATAAACAAGCACACGTCATTTAAAATCTTTTTTTTTAATTCTGGAAACACAGTATACTTTACAGAACGTGTATGGTCAGCTGGAGGTACCTACCAGTTTCCGGTATAACGGAATAACGTTGCTACACAAAAGATTTTAAAATAAAATTTAATATTTAAATCCATTATTTAAAGATACTTTTAGAAATGCCCTTTATATCCCTGGAGCTCATTAACTTTCATATACACACACCCACTTAAATAAAAAATTGAGCATGTGATGTACAAAACCAATTATGTGAACACAATGAAGATATATGTGACACTTCTCCATATATCTAAATACACTCCCTTATCACTATGGATGCTTTACTTTACACTTACCATCATCCAGTTCTAACAGAAGGTCAAGATTACTCTTGGGTTTCACTACCGGAGCAGTCTTGTCATCATCAGCATTTTCAGCAGGACCTTCCTTTGCTACTGGTTTCTTCTTACTGGCTGAAGATGATTCTGATGAGTCACTTTCATCATCAGTTGAGTCATCCTCAGCTTCATCACTGTCAGATTCTTCTGAGGTTTTAGTATTGTCCTCCTTTCCTGCTTTCTTTACTTCACTCTTCTTTGGTTTCGTACTAGGCTTGAAAGATACAAGACAAGATAATTGCACTTCACTTCAAATCAATTTATTTACTTACAAACAACAGTAACAAAACCAGCCTAATTTTGAGTTCACACTACATATTTCTGTCATTCTACAACACTATCAATATATACATATATATTGTTCCTAATTTAGAGTTACTTAGAGTATTGATTATGAAATTATACATGTTACAAAGAAGAAACAAAGTTTAAAGTTGAGGTTATTGTCTTATGAATCAAGAAACTTTGTAGTCTTATTGATGAACACCATCTGCAACACTGTTTTCTTTAAACAATATTTTTAATTTGCAAGATCAGTATAGCTGCCACAAAATGTAAAAAATCAACTGAATACGTTTGTACAAAACACAAAGTCAGACATGTACAAATTTCGACATCTGCCTCCTTTTGTCAGCTACAAATAACCCCTCTCTCTGGTCTTTGCACTGTTAACTGACACAAATTTTCAGACACAATGCACTTAACACACTTAGCATGTAATTACCTTTGTTTCTTTTTCCTCATCTGATTCTTGAACACCACTGACTGAGCTCTCTGATTCACTCTCTTCTCTGCTGCTATCTTCTTCTTCTTCTGAAGAACCTTCCTCTTCACTTGTATGTTCTTCACTGCTTTCTTCTTCCGAATCTATACCAACAGAACATAGCACATACCGCTAGTGCTCATAGTTGGGTTACACTTATTACAATAAGACCGACAATCAAATTAAATGTTTCCTACTCACTGCTGTAAGAAGGTATGCTAAAATTATAAACATGGGTTTCCCATGAAGAACTGGCACATATAATATGTATTATTCTCTTACATCACAAAAATTTTATAACAGAATGAATATTATATTAATAAACCACTTTTTCCAGCTCAGTTTACCCCAACTAAAAAGAAATGTCCATGAAGAAATTACTATGAAATACCACTCACAATCATGTATGGCATAACAACTAGGTCCCCCTGTCTCAAGGAAACTGACAATATTTCGGGAAGTGTATGCTGCATAAAATATGTATCTTAATACATTTATGGCCATATGGGACAAAGCTCTTCCAGAAAAATGCAATGATTTTATGACAATGTTAATGGATCTTTGCCAAATAATATCTGAAGATTAAAACAAATTAACAAAATGTAACTATGTATAGTTAATGTTTTGTAGCAATGCATCACCATTATATCTCAGTCATTTAAATCTTTCTTCAACATTAATTTTTGATGGACCAATGCTTGCTTCATGATTTATATTCATTGCATCCTAATATTATCAGACCAGTCAATTTAAAGGCCATTTATGTATTATTTAATAGCACCTTAACAGAGATAATTTCTATGGTGGTATAAGTGGCAAAGGGTTAGAAGTTGTGTCTCAGGAAATTTCAGGCACTAATGACTTATACCAAAACAAATTCTCTCACAGTACATTTGCATTCAGTTTTACCAAAAACTAATTATGTGCATGGATTGATAAATTTTAGCAAAGCTGAATGCAGGATTCCTTTAATATAGCACCTGATAATCCGCACTCCTGACAGTTTGACACTTGAAGAAAATACTCCCAACACTGGAAGTTCCACTGTCCATAACTTCTGGTGTGTGTACTAATTTCATGACTTTACCTTGGGCTGTCCAGACCTTATTGAGCCCAGTAAGCTACAACATCATCTTCAAAAGATCCAAAGATGAGTAAACAAGGTACTGCTGGCAAGAGAAAATTCCTCAAAAACTTTAAATAATTTGGAGGCTTGGAAGAGGTGGAAGCCAAAAAGAGGTTATGACTTCATACAACATTGGATTGTCAACTAACTACTATATAAAGAAATGGAAGAATCAGTTACAATCATTTATGACATCAAGTGAAAGCAGGAAAGACCTTTCCAAACAAGACAGTTAAAAAGCCTAAATTTGTAGAACTGGACATGGTACTGTATAAATGGCTTACAGCAATGCTTTCTGAAGGAAAACCTGTGACTGAGACTATGATTATTGATAAAGCTCAGGCTTTTTAAGCTGCAATGAAAATAACAGACAAGTGCATGTTCTGAGGGCAGTAACAAAATATTACCTGTAAGAACTTAAGTTACTATAGGTACTATCAGACAGTCTGGAATATTTGATAATCCACCAGCTGTTCAGTCCTGTGTGTGTGTCAGATTAAAGGAATTCTAATGTATGTTGCTTTAAAAAGTACTAACAGATAGTTCAGAAAGAGGAATGAAAAATATATTTCTGGAATGACAGATGTTGAACTATGATGGCTACTTGCAAGACTTACGGCCCACTGCAGTATTAAACACAGAGTGTTTTCCAGGAGCATTACTCATTTCAAAACCACAAATTCATACACCTTAAATAAATACCTTCATCAGCGGGGGAACTTTGTTCTGATTCTGAATAGAAAGAATGTTTCTTAACAGCATGCTGTTTCTTGGCACGTGTCTCTTCAACAGGCACAATCGGTTCAACATCTCGGACAGAAGAATCAGACGGTACATCAGGGAACGTAGGCAGATCATGGTACCCATTTGCACGGGCATTTATGTAATGGGAGAGAGAACCTAACTGGAAATGTTCACGACCTGCAAGATATAAATATGGTTTTATGGTAAACATATGCAACACTTACAACAACAAAAACACTAGTAAGCAGCAGAAATGGTAATATTAGTAATGAAATGATGATGATAATAATAATAATAATGAAAAAATTTTCTGGTTTATGGTGAGGGTCAACATCTATAACGCATAATATTCAAAAGTTAACAGAATTCCATACAGTAAACATTAAAGGGGGCTCAATTTCTTTTAAATTTATGGTTGGGGTATTCTACAACAATTACACTGAACTGAGATGGATTCACTGTTTAAAAAATTATACTTGCTTTACAGTAATCCATATACACTGATTTTGAAAATAATGTCCATTTTTGTTCCATCACATACAGAATTTTTTAGTGGGCCCATTACATTAGTTACCTTTAAATTTTGATTGAAGTACTGGAGCTGGTTTTGGTGCAAGGAAAATCTTCTTAGCATGTTTTGCTAATTTGGAGTTTTCCACACCTGCAGATGGGAAGATGAACTGACGAAGGAACCTGGCTCGGTCCCGAATGTCATAGTTCTGGTCATAACGAGCCAGGCTGAACACATACTGACACAGCAATTTTGTTTGCTTTGGGTTGGTAAGGTAAAGTTTCACAGCAAGATTTAGTATCTGAAGTTTCACAATGTCCTCCTGAAATAACAACAGTATAATTTTGTCTGAAATATGTTCAAGCACAAGACAACTGTACTGAAACTTTATGTCTATCAACCTTAAACAAAGAAATAAGTGTCTATAACAAACCATCAATTACGCAACAAGTCTAATCAGAAAATATCAACAGTACAAGAACATAGAGTTACTTACAGTGGAAACCAAAGGTACAGAGAAACTTGAACATAAAACAGCCTACTCAATACAATTCCTGTTCATAAAATTTTGTCCCCAACCATATTTCCTTGAACCTACATAAGAAGAAGGATTCTTGGTGTGAACAGGACACAAATAAGCCAATCCACTAACAAAACAGGTGTGGAATATTTTATTGAACTGCTGGAAAAGCAAAACAAACAACAAAACTGAAAATGTATATAGCTCAGCAACAGTACAGTGTAACAAGTGGGGAGAAGTTCTTGCTTCAGAATAACAGCCTGCGCCATACACTGTTGTGATACTTCAACCTGGTTCTTACATTTTTATCTCCTTCCATCCAATGATCAACTACAATAACATTACTGGGAATGGTTGCTACATTGGAAATGCCCAGTAACATAAACAGGAAACACTAGACCACCACTTTAAGCAATGTACCTGGGCAGTGGGTAAAACTGCTTGGAATAACATTTCACCTCAAACAACTGTCAAGGGGTTTCAAAGTGCTGTGTGTCAAACGATATGAAGGGAACAGAAGATGTCATGTGGGAGGAAGATCATGAAGAAACCACTTCCTCTAATGACGAAAGTGTGCAGTGACTAGTCAGTTCAGAGATGTATTTGTAACTTGTTACTATAAAAATAATCTTAATATTTTAAATCTCATGCTTATTTCATGTCAGAATATTAATCAAGAAAACACAAAGTGAAATAGAAACCTGACTAAAGTAAGTATACACATTTTCCCAAAAAATGAAAATTGTGAAGGAAGGTTATCTTACATATACAGAGTTACTTCATATGTGTGTAAACACATACCTAAAATTCTTTGGACCCTTTCTCCAGCAAACTGATCATTCCACTCTCAACTTACATATACATTTCAAACAGGAGAACTTCATTCTGTAGCTCATATCCATTATAAATACGGTAAGTACCTCATTTATAAGGGGACCGCGGTAGCACAGTGGATAAGGTGCTGTGCTACAATTCGGAAGGTCACTGGTTTGATCCCAGCTGGTGTCAGTGAATTTTTCATTGACGTAAAATCCTTCTGATTGCACTATGGCCCTGGGGTCGACTCAGCCTCTATCAGAAATGAGTATAGGAGAATTTCCTGGGGGTAAAGGCGGCCGGTGCGAAAGGCTGACAACCTACCACCATCCTGTGCCATTGTCACAAAATCTGGGAACCTTAACTTCTTGGAACCCTCTGGGCCTGTCCAGGCCTGTAATGGGACTGCTTTACCTTTACCTTTACCTCATTTATAAAAGTTTTAGCCATTTTACGCAGCACATCTGGTGCTATCTTTGGAACTCTATCTGAATATTCCCCAAGAAGCCACAGTATAGATGCTCTAGCCTGGGGGACGGTTATGAAGTCAACCAACTTCGCCATGTGAATGATTATGTCTTTATGTTCATTGGGCTGTGTCTGAAGCAGCTTCTTGATAACCACCACACTTTCAGCCACTACTGCCTCTGCACACAAAAGGAATTATGTCAATCCAACACATGCTGTATAAATGAGACCTCATTGCTACAATCCTGAAAGCTCTAACCATACTTATAAAAATCAAAGAACAAAATATTATCTTCTTTAACTGTTCCCATGCTGAATGCAAGATACCTTAAAACAATGGCTTCTAGTTTTCTCAAGTTAGTAGTTTAAGAAACATCTTGCACTAGCTCTCAACATTTAAAACTGACCAAAAGTTAAACAGCACATTAAAAAGGGGTTATACATGTGTAATTACAATGTTTCTTAAACAAACACCAGCACAGAATGGGTTAATTGACTTACCACTTTACTTAGTTATGGTGCCTTAGCATGAATGTCAGTGTTATATAAATGCATTTCAGCTGGCATCTGCCATTACCTCAAAACAGCACACAACAACAACAACTACGACGACGACGATTATGACGACAACAACAACAAAAACACCACCACCACCACCACAGAATATTTGTGTCACTAAAGTTGAAGATCCACTTCATTTATTGAAAACATTTTTGGCAGTGCAGTAAGAATATTTCTGAATATTTATAAAATCTTATGCAGTGATACCTCGGCTAACGAGTGAACCTGCTAATGAATTTTTCAGCTAATGAAGATTTTTTCGCTGTTTTTTCGGACTCGGCTAACGAATGTTTTAGTGGATGCGCAAGCTAACATAAAGCAGCAAACATGAACAATCGGGCCATTCCAGGAGCTTATCTTTTCGGTCTGTATGTGTGTTTCGGTTAACGAAGATTTCAGCTAACAAATGTGATTCCGGAACGAATTATCTTCGTTAGCCGTGGTATCCCTGTACATCTCCATAGACACAACAATCTTAACTAACCAGTAAGTATTAAAAAATATCTTTGTGTTAATGTCTATTACACATATTCTACATTAAATGTAAGTACAATCCAGTATTCATGATGAACCGTCTGTTCACACACAAAAGCATACATGCACATAAGTGTACACACAGGAAAGGCACACTCTGTTACATAATGTGTCAGAAAAGAAAGATACTAACTATATTCACGGAAAGTACAGAAATGCTATGCCTAGCAAGAATAATGATACATGTAATGTCACTAACCAGTGCACAGGAAAACAATTTTTCATCTTGGAAATGCCCTATATACAGGCACCATTCATGTCCAGAAGACTATTGGGGACCAGTAAAAAGTTGCTGTTTTGATGAAATCAACTTCAGGTTGATTCTCATCATACAGGTAGCAGACAAATATCGATCAATATTATCAGATTTATATATCATTACATAAAGGAGCCACACAGAAGCAAAAAAAGGTTGTGTAACTGCATCTATCTTAAATGGAATACTTTTCACATATCCTCTACGTCAATTCTTTCAGCAAACTTACCATCTCTATTAGACAACAAAGATACCAGCCCATTCAAGCATGAATCAGTCACTTCTTTTATGTTGGAAGCACACCTGAAATGTGACGATTACAAATACTACAGAAGTCGTACACAGAACAAAACACCTTTTAAATATCTGGGACATCCAAGGCAGAGGTAATTTTTTTTTTATTTCTTGGTGGTTGTATACTTCAATATAAGTTTCCTACAAACAAAATGTACAAAATGTACCACCAAAGAACCAGAGGATTTAACAAAAATTTAAATAACCCAAGGATGAGATCAAGGGACCTCAAATCATACAAGATGTATGCTTTGATCCAAATTACTTGAACTTAAGCAATTTTAATCAAAGTCCATTAAGACTTAGTACAAAACATTTCTTATTATCTGGAAGATACACAGGTGTGATATGCATTAGCAGAGCATTGCAATATAACAGCAACCAGTACCACAATATGTGGGGAAGCCATCATCTGAATAACAGACAACTCTGCAATCATGTTAGGAATTTGCATTTACATAATCAGAATTCCTGTATGTGACTGCACTATCACATAATACATACTAATTAATAATAAAACAGGATGTATGATTTCAGCACCTGGAGCCCTTATCATGACTGAAGCATTTTTGTGTCACATAAATTTTAAACTTCATCCCTTACCCGATCAGACATGAAACTGTGTTTAAAGCATCACATAACAGTTACAATTACTTAGTCTGAAGGGGAAAAATGTACATAACAAATACATTCATACTTGGGAAACCCAAATAAAAACAAACAAACAAGAAAACTATAAAATAACGGTGCAAACTGCAAAGATGAAACTCCTCACAGTCATATAAGGATGTACTACAGCACAGACAATGAAAAACAAAACTGCAAATAAACTTGAACATAAAAAAAAACTGATGAAGCAAAAAATAACTTAGTGTATGTATTGAAACAAAGGAATCATGGGTGTGGTCATAATCCTAAAAGGCAAATGTCACAACATACTGCAAAATACTCAAATGCTAACATTTTTTGTGCTCTGTTCCAGAAACAATATTTCTGAATTTTACTCAAGAATTCCATACCATTTGCACAACACAGCAGTCATACACAGCCCTTTAAGTCATATACTTCCATTTTTCTATGTCATACTCCACCGTATGTTTTTTAATGATGAACTGGTTGTATCTGTCACACCCATCTTTGGATTGAACTTCTTACACATTTACCATCAGTGAAGTGAAGACAACATGCATTTTTCAATAGGCTGCAATGTTGGGGGCAGAAGGAAAAAGTGTGAGAGGGAAAGTGGAGTCACTGTACTGCTCCATATTCAAATGCTAGGGGAAGCGTAGGCACTGGGCTACTGGAGACAGTTGTATGCCAAACACGTAAGTGCTGGTGAAAGGACACTGTACTACTAGATTGCTTGATCCCAACGATGATGTGATGGCAGAACTAGGGACACTCTACTAGTACAGACAGGTGGACACAAAATTCAGAAATGCTGTGGGAAGGAAGAGCATTGCTCACATTTCCATGATGCACAAGATGAAGTGCTGGGACAAGGGAGGGTACTGTGTCAGTACAAACAGTTGGATGCAGAAGTGCTGGTGGAAGGGACGCTACCGTATTTCTACGGACAGCTGGATGCAGAAGGTGATTTGATGGCAGAGGGATGGCACTGTACTACTACAACTGCATCTGAGGCTAAATTTTGTATCTACATTGCCATCCACACCAAGCAAGCAAATGGTAAGGCTTCCAATTTGTATTTGATGGGTGCCCAGTACAAATCTCAATCAAAACACCAGCTACCCTCAAGACTTTGTGGTTTTACTCCATCTCTCCAGCCAAATTCCTGGATATTGTCTTAAATTCAGCTGCAACTACTTCCTTCTAAATCCTTCCAAATTAACTACCTAATTCTGTACGGTCTAGTTACTGAGTGCAGTTAAAATAAACTACACAGAAAAAAGAAACAAACAAAGAATGAGGATAAATAAAAATTTGGAAAGAAAATTAGGATGAAAGAAAGAATAGAAGGAAGGAAGAAATCACTGTCCAAAAATTTGGGGGAAACAAGGAACAGACTTAAGGGTGAAAATGAATGTGTTTAACCCAAGAAACCTGTACAGCTCCAACAGAGTTCATGCAAATAATGTTACACAATATAGTGAAGCAGAAAACTTCTTGATAAGATAAAAGATGCTTAGACAGTCAAAATATTCTCAACTCACACAGAAGCCCAAAGATTGCTACTGTGTCCATAAGTTTGGCATTGGGTCTACCACGAGCAACATAAATGCAATATAAACACTAAAATAATTCAGCTACCTTCCAATAGCCTGAATAGCAGCTGCAACAAATTCCTTATCATGGCTTGAAATATATGTCTGGAATTCACGAAGAATCACAGAAATACTTGTTTCTGTGGCCAAGTTTGTAAGGATTTCTAACTTCAGCAGCTTTATGTGAGTTGGATCACTTGTCCTTACAAAGAAGCTCTTCAGGAAGGGTTCAAACATTCCCTGAAAGAAACTTTCAATCAGCGTGAAGTCAACTCAGTAACGCACACAAACATACACTTTCTCATTCTTCTGATGGTAGCCACACTGAAATTAATGTTGCACTGTAGAATCAGAAGGCTTAACCCAATTAATACCAATGTCTATCCCTGGACACAGTCCTGACCTACTTCCATTCACCAACCCCAATCCCCGCCCACACTCTCATCCCTACAATTCATACAGCTATTATATTATCTTCCCCTCTTATACCTTCCAGTTGAAGGTATTCAAGAGCATCCCCAACAAAGTTGGTGTGCAACCCTCATCTACGCCAACCTAGATATTAAACTATTCAAATGGAGCTTCCTAGGTTGCACTATCTGACCACTTCATGGGTTGTAAAAATCACAAAGTTTCTCATTACGTTAACTGCTCAAAGAGGTCAACCTCAGACTTCTCAGGTCCATATACTTTCCAGGTGCTTTCTTCTCAAACACTCATAGCATGTGTTTTTCCAACACACTAACAGACCAGATTTCATAATTTTGTTAACAAACAAAAGGAAACACTGTCACTGTGCAGCTGTTAAAAAAAATCTGAAGGGGTTTTTTAATTAAATGTAATATGCCCACCTGCAAAACACAATAAAATATACTGATGTCACCTGACAAGGTACTATAAATACAAATCTAAAATGTAAAAAATTTTAACTATACACCTCCCCAGTTGATTTTGTCTGATCAAAATATCTCACATAAAATTAATTTTATATTTTCAGCATACTACTTGAACATTATCACCAAACTATCATAAAAACTGGTATATATTACACTCAATGTGCACTAACCACAGTATTCTCAACTATATCCGACAACAAACAAATCTGTTTTTGCTCTGAAGAGATAAGAGTATGCTGGCTTAACAATTTCGATGAAATTCCTTTACCCCCAGGAAATATTCCCGGTAATTATTTCTGTTAGAGGTTCAGTCAACCCCAGGGCCATAGTGCGGCTGAAAGGATTGTCAATGAAAAAATTCCGACACCATCAGGAATTGAACCCACGACCTTCCCGCTTGCATTGCAGTCAAATCATCTACATGCGCGCCCAATGAAATTCAGTACTGGAATTTATTAATAATTACAACAAAAACATTTTATCAGAACTTCAAAAGTGCAGTCCTAAAAATTGCAAAATACCATATTTACCTAAATATAAGACAAGAATTTTTCCCTAATTCATCATCTGAAAGGTGGGGGATCAACTTACAATTGTGTAAAATGTTAAATAAGTTCTGAAAAGGCATTTTCTGAACAATGAAGACCATGAAGGGAGGTTGTCTTACATGCAGTGTAATCTCCTATTTGGGCAAATATGTCACACATTATGGAAACTTCATAAAGTTTCTGATGCTCCTTAACAATATCTAAACTCAGGAACACAGTACTGATCATATTAGGTGCTTAACCTTCTGAAAAAGGCTAATCTTAAAAATATGCGGGCCATGCTTTCACTTAGAGAAATTCTGTAGTACTTGAATATAATAAACATTTATTCTGTATGATGAGTCACTTTGGAGAAAACATTCATCTGTATCAAAAATACATTTGCTGCTGAGATTTTCTTGATAAGTTTGGTGGCAGGAGTATCAAATATTATGTGGGACACACAATGCAAGAACATTTTCCTAACCTACAAGGATAAATGTAAAATAAAAGCTGCAATTCAAAACCTTCTGTAAGGCACAACTGAATACACTAAAGTTTAAAAATGTTGTAAGCACATCCCTGTTCATTAAACCTTGCAAGAAATGTTTACTTCTTACTTGCAGCAAAGATATATATAACAGATACATACCTTTCTTAAAGTTGAGATAGATGCTATGCAATTTAGAACTACTGACTGAACTTCCCGATGTGACCTTAATAACCGGATCAAAGCCTTTGCTACAACCATTACTTCCGATCTTGGAGCCAGATGATGATAAAGCTGAGCTACTCCCATCACAACCTGCACAAAACGAAAACTCTTGTGGGAATTAAAAACTAAGCGAGTATTTCTGAAGAAGCAAACAAGTTTAACGACAGAATGTGACATATGACAATAAACATACAACATAAAACACAGCTATGGTCCCTCAAAGAAAACTGTAAATTATGCATGTCATTTTCAACAAGGAACAGACAGATATTTCTTTTTGCTCAAATGAGTGCAAAAGTGAAATAAAAACCGAGGTGGCATACATCTATAAAATGCTGGTAACTTTCTACAAGACAGTACCATGACACATTCCAGAACTCACTAACCTTCATTTACCCAGACACTACAATTTCTGCACACTTGTAATGAAAGTTCTTCCACCCAAGTATGAGACAACAGTCCACAACCTTATAGAATCAACTGGCAGATAATGTTGTACATACCACAATACTCAGGATTTTGGAAATTATATAGGATAGTAACACTTTCTGAAGGGAATAATTTCCAGGATTTAGTCTTCTTCCAGTTTCATCACACATCACATTTCTCTGTTGTCATCGTTTCCAAACACTCAAATTTTGAAAAAGTCTCAAATGATTTACTAATAATAATTACATCACAACTCTGTTGCTGATTTTGGTTTTGTGTGCATAAATTTAATTTCAGTGAAATTTAAAAAATTAAATCATTATCACCAAAATACCAAATTCTAATATAAAGTTTTGTGACAAATACAGACTCACTGATGCATTACGACTCTGCAGAAGTGGTTTAGTGCTTCTCAGGAGCAGCCGATGGTCTGGATCCAGTGTGTATGTTTTTTTTGTCTTTTCCTCTTTCTTTTGTTCTTCAACATCATCATCGTCATCGTCATCGTCATCATCATCTTCATCATCATAAAAGGGTTTGTTTTGTGTTTCTTCACCAGGATCCTAATTTTAAAAACAAAACTGTATTTATACTCTGTAAAAGTTCTTTGAAAATAAAGTTCACATGCAGCAAAGGAAACTATGGGTCCCAGTGATGCATGTGCATCAATGTTATCTACACACAAAACTACTTTCTGGTAACCGAACTCGTATACAAAGCCTGCACAAAATTACCTATTATTTACTACCAGCCAGAAAACCTCAACAGACCACTCTGGAGACCACAGGGTAAGTGGTAGAAAAATACTGAAGTGAATCTTAAAGGAGTGAGAGGGTGTTGACTAAATTACCCTGGGTCGGGACAGGATCCAGTGGTCAGCTCTTATAAATGCAGTAACAGATGTTCTGGTTCCATAAATGGCATCATAAAACTGTCAAACAACGGAAAACTCTTCATGAAGGACTCTGATCTACAGACTTGAACTAACTATTATGCTAGTGATCCAGGAATGATATCAGTGCAACAACTGGTCCTTCTATGGAAATGTTTTTACAATAATTCACAATGAACTAATTTAACCGGACAGCTAGTCACTTACTACACCATAAATAAATTTTAAATCACAAATAATTAAACCCCTGACACAGGAATTTGGCAGATTACAAACAAACCTTACAAATCAAAGTGTTAAATGGTCCAGTACATCCACTGTAAAGCTGAGGATGTAGCAGAACCCATGCACACTTGCTTTATAGTGCTTTAGCCTGTCAACATTGAAAATAAACCAAATTAAAATCAAGACAGGAACTTAATAAGTTGTACCTATTTTCCCATTAAGGAACTTCATGGCTGATAATTCTTCTGCAGAAGGTACCAACACTCAGGTTGTTAAGAAATGTTCCACCTTTTGTGTAAACTGAGAATTCGCTATTCTGTTCACACAGACTTACCAATGGACCTCCTCTTCAAAGAACTCATCCAAGACTTATACTTGTGTAACATTTAATATCATACCACTTTCTTATGGTAAGAGGGAGATATCCCTCTGTCCAACCTCCATGCAGGAGAATAATCCCTTGTCAACTGTTCACAATATATTCACAGTTAACTTGCAAACTTGGAGTCCATTTCCTATATATACAAACCTAGGACATGCCATACCATTGCAAAAAAATAACACCTACTGAGGAAGCATTCATTTCATGAGAACTTTCAACTTTCATGTGCAGAAACATACATACAGCTGTTGCAAGGCCAGGATTCCCACAGCATTGCTTTAGAAACAACAGCAGCAATATATCACAAGAACAGACACCCTGTTGACTTACATCAGCATTAGGATTTGTGAATTGTGTTCGAGCATAACGTGTCAACATATTGATTATGATAACCTGTCCCCATTCATCCACATCCACAAGAAGATTACACAGCTTCCTATAATTTTTATGGATTAAATCGATACGCTCTGGACACACCTGTAACAGACCAATGCACATATGTTATTGCGCAGAAACAATTTTAGATGTTCCATCATTATCACCACTATCACTATTATTACTACTACTACTACTGTTACCATAATCAAGACCATCATCATCGTCATCACTGTCATTAACTTTTCAGTGTTTAGCTTACTGAGGCATACAGTGTATATTACAAAATACAATCATTCTATCACTTTCCACATTTACAACAAAATAAATGGCACTAAAACAGACTACTGTAACTTCAAGTTAATTTTTTGAGGTGAATAAACATACAAATAAAGTGTCATATTTCAGGACTGAAGGTTTAATAAAACTAGAAAATTATCAGCTGTTATTACAAATGCTCATGCAATAATCTGCCTTAAAACACTTCTTTATTTACTATCAAAGATTAGAATTAAATTTATGCTACACATATGGCAGATGGCTAGACCCACTGTGTCTATCCTTTGTAGTTAGTGCATCAGGTAATTACATACCTCTGACAAGGAGAGTTGCTGCTACAACATTTGTTACAAACACAACCAATATATTTTCAAAATCATAATAATTTAATCGCCCACCATTTCCTGTATTTTTTGAAGATAGACACAATATCACACCACACCTCTCAGGTGTACAACTGCATATTGCCTGTTTTGTAAAAAGGGGCTAACTGCCACTTTGAGCTAAATGCAGTTATGTGAAGCAAATCATTCAACTAATGGTCCTCTATGATACATAAAGAGATGACAATTCCCTCTTCAAAAATAACTAAGAAAAGTCGGGGACATCCTACCTCTCAAGGCATTACCACATGCAAAACAGAGACACCATTTTGCTTCTCCAGTAAAAAATTTATATTTTATAGGTTTTTCCCTTTTTACAAAACAGGGACGATCTGATTGCCCACATGTATGCATATAAATTACCCCATATGGTCAATGTCTTACTTTCAGTCTTACAAACAGAACACCACCACAAAGTGTCATATTTTTTGAGAATTACCATCATGTAGACTGACAGTATGGTACACCTAATGGCTCTTGCTCTTTCTGTTCCACCTATTTTATGTTAGGGTTCATTTATTAAGAATGCACATACACACTTTAACACAACCATAACATACCTCTTCAAAAGCCATTACAGCTGAACCAACAACCAATGTTGTTTTGTCAGAAAGAAGTTTCTCAATAACATGAACCAGTTCTTCCTTTTGCTCTTGATCTAGACTGCGAACAAAAAGTAATCCACTAAAATAATTACAATAAAATTACAAATAAGCAACTACCATAATTCAAATGTCAATATGGTGTTCCTTAACAACGCTTATAAGATCATTAACAGGCAAAGACTACATAACAACAACACAAATTTAAAAACTTGAAAAGAGAACAAACTTTCACACGAAAATAAAAGCATATAAATAATAAACATGTGTAAAATATCCAGGGTTGCACAAATTCTCCAATAATCTAGCAGGTGTCTCAAAATTCTAGGCATCAGAAAGATGACATAAAGCAAACTCCATACTGAAGATCCACAATTACTATGTGCCACCACACAAAACATAGTCACCCAGGCAAGCTGGCACCTGCAATTGGTGCACCCCTATCAAAATCATATATGAAAATGTTTTCAGCTCATGTCACTTATCTGTCCATTATTAAGAGCACTCCTAACTCTACAAAAATGCACTGTACCTATAGAGTTTTGGAATTGCATGTGCAGCTGTCTTACGAACATAGGGTGACATATCAGAGGCAGAATCCTTGATTGCTAACATCACAATAGGCACAATCATGGGCACACGAATGCTACTTAGCACGCGAAGAGCACTTGCTCTTATTAGTTGATTAGGATCCTGAAAAGAAGAAACAGTGACATTTCAACAGCCATTTTTATTTGAGCACAGAACACATGATTGTTCAACTAAGTGACTGTATTGCATTCACCAATACTCGTATACAAAGAGTCCATTTAACCTTCTGACGCCTAATGTCAACTATAGTGGTCATACTGCACCGCTAACCTCTAAGTTGCATTTTATATATTTACTCAACAAATATAGGTACTGAATATTTTAAGCATGGTATATATTCTCTGTTTTTTTTCTCTTCAAAATGCAGTTTGTTTCATAATTCTAAAGTATTTGGTTTCTGTATTATTCACATTTTATATACAGGATGCGCTAAAATTAAAAAATATAATTCCGGTGCCAAAAGGTTAATTGTGACCCTGAGTGCAGGAAAATATGATCTCTGCCTGTAAAAGGCAACTTGATCAACAACAGTAATAGAACAAGAGATGGGTGGTCAGTCATTTGTGTGGGTTATACAGGGTAGGTGGTTAGTGCATGTAAGAAATGTATTCTTTTCAGTATTGAGTGCTACTCTGCAATACTTCCAAAAGGTGGAATGGTTTACATTAAATTGGAAGGTTAACATGTAAAATAACAGATACTGGTGTTCTGAAAATCCCCACACTCTTTGTGACTTTCCTCAGAATGATCTTAAAGCTGGAATCTGCTGTGCTGTGAACATGTACAAAATCACATGGCCCAGGTTTTTCAACAATCTGCTTCGGCAATTGGTTATATAATTTATGTTTATTGGACCGTGCATCATCTTGATAGTTGAATAAAGAGAGACCAACTTGATGTCACTTGCTTTATTATTTCATTATTTACTGCTCAACATGTTTCAGATGTTAATACATCCATCCT
>Ga0123354_10000345_pt1 | contig 43557 bp, 22 predicted proteins | sample TergutLab28metaG_2_FD_97872 | JGI IMG/M metagenome (GOLD analysis project Ga0123354, IMG submission 97872) | Labiotermes labralis P4 segment gut microbial communities from Petit-Saut dam, French Guiana - Lab288 P4 | ecosystem: Host-associated > Arthropoda: Insects > Digestive system > Gut ... | reverse complement strand
TATTGAAAATAAAAAAATATATACAATTAGTAATATGAAAAAAAAAATAAAAATAAATAAATAGGTGTGGGTGGGGGGGGGGGGGGAAGGAAATTCAAACTACAAGGCGGTGAAGGTACTTGAATGGGAATAGTGGAATTCGAGTGTTCTAACAACAACAACAACAAATACTGTGCCGCTGAGGGTGGTATAGCAGCAAGGTTCTGTACTCGTATTTGGGAGGTGTTCGCTTCAAATCTCAGCTGGTACACCGAGCATCCTGCATGATATTTTTTCATTGTTTCGTCAATACAGCTGGGCAACTGCCGAGATACTACGTATATAAATTATGCCACCACGTTGTCCTAAATCATTCCCAACTCATCATCCACTAATCTTCCTAACATCTAAATCATTCCCATTTTCTCAATCATCCTACCATATACATGCTTCCCAACTCCTTATTCACCAATAATTCTATCATCTAAGCCCTTCTCAATCTTCAGACTCCAATCATCCTGCCATTCGAATTCGATATGTGATGATAACCTCATAAAATAAATAAAAACAAATGGCATGTCATACGCGTCTAATATGACTCTGGGGTTTATGTATGTTTGACGAACGTCGTGGTAGAATGTATAGCGCTCCTGTTTCGTGTGTGGGGTGTCCTCGGTAAGAATCTCTGTTGGGAATGCGACTGTTTTCGGGATATTTAGCTCTTTCTCCAGGCAAGCATCAGGGTTTCAATCATCGGAATATAGGTAGCTTTTAGCTAATACAGAGATATTAAACAAACGTTTTATGATTATGCAGTAATATGAAAGTCCTGTGTCCGTAATTTACACTATTGTATTCTGGCATTGCCCCCACAGTAGACAGTAATTCCTAGATTATTTTTTAGGTTCAATTTAAAGACTACTTTTTTAATACATTTTTATTATAAAACACAGTAACAAAAATATTTGAATAATTTTCACTCCAATGTATCATTGTCTCACAAGACATACGTATGGCGGTTAGGAAAATGCGGCCTCCTAAAAGCCCCCGATGCGATGAATGATTTATGATGAATGATAGATACAATTTTCACATTGCACACACATCGCAAGGCAACGCGTTGTTCGGTTCGTAACCTCACAGTTACAGTTTTGTGTCTTGCTATATTCGTAATTACTGCTGTGGGACGGATGGATTGCCGCGGAGTGGGTTACATGATCAGCGTGACAAACGAATGCTCCACCTACTGCGACGTAGCCTACATACACACTCTGCAATATATGCTAAGAATAATTATTTGGTGGGTGAGGGAGGGGTTGTAGAGGAGTCGAAGAAAATGCTACTTGCGACGAGTGTCTTGCAGTGTAGTGTGCAAACGTATGCACTTCAGGGTGTTGCAGACCGCCAGGACGAAATTGCCTAAATGCGAATTACTCATAGATCCGTAAAAATATCTGAGATTAGTGCAGAAGTCGTTATTTTGCTTAAAGTGAGGTGCGAAGATATAATTTACAGGAAAAAAATAATTGCTTATGTCTTGACAATAAATACAAGGGAAACTAAGTACCTCATTTCGTCAGACATTCATTTGCTTCAGGCTCTTTATTTTGGAAGGGGTGTGTATATGGATTCCACAAGTGTGCTTTTTAGGCGCGTTCATAAAATTGAGAAAAGCAACTATTAGCTTTGTCATGTCTGTCCGTCCACATAGAACAACTCGGTCCTCACTGTGCATTTTTTTGGTCAAATCTCGCTCATCTCTTCGTATAATGAGACGTGTCTGAGACAAAAATTATAGAGAAAATCAAGACACACTTTTACACGTATGTGCAATTTTTTTTCCGGAAATCGTGCCGTTTATGAGACAATGTGGAAAAATATGATACAGCCAGTCAGACTACAGGTGACGTTAAAATACGGTCCATTCGCTTTGCATGATGGATAACTATGGCTACAAACACACACTCAGAATATGTAATAATTATTGTTTCTCCACAGCAACAATGGTTACGCGAATGTGTCTGAATGCCACGTTTATAGTACATCGCCTCTCTTGCTTGCTATATACAGTATTCGGATGCCAGTGGTGTCTTTCACTTGGTGCAGATAATGATGGTGCCAATGAGTAGTGTATTGAATTTTTGTAACTCTAAATTGTGCAGTTCAGTGAACTATGAATCAGGAGACACGTAATGTCCTACAATCTGCACCACACATCTCATCACTCTACGCCTGGCTGCTCGCACACTATACAAAAGCATACAATGACAGCCCAGCTGGAGGCCTTGCCAAACAATACCTGGAATTTTTGGATGCTACAGGAAATGCGACTTCCCTTCTATTTTCCGCCCTTCGTTTTTCATGACAAAAGTCCTACATCATTTCCTATCCCAGTCATCAGTCTTGACCACCCTGCTGGAACAGTTCAATAAATCGGATGTAATTAATGTGAACCAGTAAAATGACCTCAAATCGTCAGGCTTAACTTTTTGGCTACATACAGTTTGAAAAGCTCATTTCATAAACGCTGGCAGTGGATGTCTAGCTAGCTCCATTTTCATGATTTTGAGGCGCTTTCGAAAAATAACAAAAGCGACTATAAGCTTCGTCGTGGCTGTCTGTCCGTCCTTCCGTCTCTCATTCCGTCCGCATGGAACAATTCAGTTCCCACTGGACGGATTTTCATGACAATTGATATTCTATTATTTTTCGAAAATATTTCCAGATAATTCAAGTTTAATAAAAGTATGACAAATTCACGAAGGCATCACGGAGTGCTAGAATAAATACGTATATAATAAAATTAATTATATACGTCAGCACTACATTTTTATTAATATATAAGGCTACATGTTTCGACCCATCAGTCGGTCATCTACAGGCCTACATAGCAGACTACGTCATTGGTGCTGTGTGCACATTGGAAGCCCAATATGTTTACAGTAATACAATACATAAAACCTGGTAACCAGATTTTATGTATTGTAATATGGGAACCAGATTTTATGTATTTGATTAATGTAAACATATTGGGCTTCTCATGTATCCCTCCCGATGTAAATTTAGTAGTACAGCTTCAAGTTCTTGTATATGTGTTAAAAACGACTGCCACCGGGTGAAAACCCAATTGCAGTTAAATAAAATATTATAAACTCTCATTTCCTCAAAATAACATATTTTAAAATTTGTCACTTTTGGGTAAAATGTCATGAACATTAAGCAGACCCTTTACACTGTTTCCTATCAGTCGTTAACGTTATATGCAATATAATTTAATATGTTATTTTTTCAGGAAATAATATTTTTATGCATTTCTTGTTTTAGGAGGTGGTTACAACTGTCGCGGTTCTTCTTCTGCTCCTCCTACACACCTCCTCACGTGAGTGTATTGGACAATGTTCGTGTTTGTTTTATTGCATTATAGGGCTCCTACCTATTGGGACTTGCTACATTTCACAACCGTTTTGTTACTTACTTACCTACTTATTTATTATTTACTTAATTAATTACTTCCTCCATACAGCATATTCCTTCTTGAGAAGCTAATCGGTTCTCAGCTAGTTAAGAAATTCCCCGAACGACGGGAAAAATTATAGTTCTATATATTTTAATCTTTATATTTTTGGATAGCAAACGAAAGATTCTGCACCGAATGATAGCAAGCATTCCCTGACTTCAACCTGTTCTTAATTTCTTCCTGAATAGAGTTTTGATTTGTCAAGGTTGCTCCCAAATATTTGATCTGTTCCGCCCTTTCAAAGGAATATTATCTATCTTTAGATTGTGACTTCGTCCTGCACTCTGATGGCGACATGAACATGTACTTGGTTTTATCAGCATTCACTTCTAGTCCAGTCTACTTACTAGCAACTACTAAAGCTTCTGTGTTTTTCTTTATAGTATGTACGCTTCCACCCAGTATATTAGCACCATCAGCATAAACCAAAACTCATGTGTGTAATTTAATTTCAGGCCATTTTGGTTTATCTGAACCCTCCTACTAGCAAACTCTAAAACAAAGTTGAAAAGCGGTGGAGAGAAAGCATTTCCTTGTTTCAAATTATCCTTAATATGAAACATGTCAAACAAATGTTTGCCTACCCGGACTCTGCTATAAGTTGCATTCAGACACGTTTTATTAGCCTTACCAATTTAATGTGAATACGAAACTCACTGCTGTGAAGATAAACTTTAAATTACCCATCTGAAAGTCACCACAAAACTGTCATCATAGATTAGAATGATTCACCATTATCACGTAAACGAAAGTGTTGCCATTACTAGTAAGCTGAGTACTTCCAAAACCTTATCATCACAAAAAAATTTCAAGAACATTTACTGAATAACAGTAGAGTTCTCCTGTACCAAAACTTTTGTGTGGTAGACATGCTGATTGTATTGAAAACAATGAATGAAGTAATGTAAATGAATTGCAACAAAGAAGGTAAATTACGTCAATCACAACTATTGACTGCGATTTACTGTATTTGTTTCGTTCAAAACATAAAGTGATATTCAGCCGTACGAAATGGACTGCCTTCATTAACCTAATGTTCATAATAATTTTCGTGAGAATCATTAAGTTACTTTCCATAACGCTGCTGTTTGTGTTTGCATCTGGAGAGATTTAGCAAATCATTGGACACAGGCAGTTGTTCGGTTAATATCTGTCACAAGGAACAGTTAACATTAAGGAGGAAATTTGCAGCTTGCAATGTAAATAGAAAATATTAAGGAGGACTTATTCTTCCAGACACCAGCTTTAGTGGAAGCTGTGAAAGATGATGTGGCGAGATTCTAGGGTTGTTAATACTTCAGGTGTATATTTAAAGTGACATAAAGTTTACTGGCCGCTCCCAGGTGCCGCGCAGCCTCTCTTTTGCTAGGGATTATGGGTTCGAATTCCGCAGGGGGCATGGATGTGTGTCTATTGTGCGCCTTGTGTGTCGTCCGGTAGAGGTCTCTGCGACGGGCCGATCATTCGTTCAGAAGAGTCCTACCGAGTGAGGTGTGTCTGAGTGCAATCTCGAAACCTCAACAATAGGACAGTCGAGCCATGAAAGACAAAAGTTGATTCATTCCCTTTCTTTAACCGGGGGCACCACGACATTCTATATTTGGCCGATCAGATTAAAATTTTTGTGAAAATCGGCCGTGGTCCTTCGAGTTATTCTAGCTCATTAATAAGAGGCACATGACAAGGAAGAGAGGAAGATCAAGAAGGTGATGGGACCTTAGCTACCAGCATTAGGGCCCAGTGGTTAAATTTGGTTTTCCGGACCCAGCATAGCTCTCTCTCTCTACGTCTCTACAATAACTAGAATTTGTGGTTGATTTGTGACAAAGGCAAAAATTTTGTTCTTCACCACTAGCTGCATACCACAGATCATACATGACTGACAGCAGAGCTCAGGACCAAATGCACTCTCTACGGGGACTGAGCAGCCAGAGGGTGCAGATGAGCACTCTTCCATATTTAGTGATATCTAAAACAGTGTTTCTAAGGCTTCTGGTGCCATAGCCACAGTCCAGATTGTCACCAATTCTGTGGTCACCTCCCCCAAAACATTCTGAACTCACACACCCTCTACGTGAAACTCGCGGCCAAGTTTAAAGTTGAAATGTTTGGAACAAAGAAACATACTTCAAGTCAAAAGCCTCTATTAACTCACTGCAAAAATCTGGTCTTTTAGAAAGACACATTTCCGAGCAGAAATAACAATTTAACTAAAATGAGGGAAACCTTACAGGAAATAAACTTTGAGATCTTCGTTTTTCTGGGATGTTACGCAGCGTTAATTGTTAGTTATCGACGTTCCGGTACAACATATCTGTCCCATCTTCAACGGTCATGAAGTCCTCTTGATCCTAAAAAATGGGACTGATAGACTGTCCGGAAGAGTCTTCACCTACAAATCAATGCAGTGTGACAGCCTCGAAGAGCTTATAGCTCATTGACACTGTAGCGGTAGCAGACATAAACTTTTAATTTCTACTAAACAGAATACACTCTTTTCTTTGACCTCGCTTGAGACATTCTGGTCTAGAATGTGTGGAGTTTTTCCTCCATACATTAACAGCATTCCTTTCAAAATTCATTCATGTAATGCCTTCCTGTCTTGGATGAACAATGACGTGTATGTTAACTAAACAATAGTGATTCAGCATTCGGCAATACCCACCAACCGCCACCCCCCTCCACCCTTTTTATATTTAAATCTAACGTAGTCACTCGTGCGTTTCAAAGAGTAACCCACCGTGGGGTCAATGAACTCAGAAAAATTGCGTGACCTGTCCAAACAGGATCAATCGACGCATTAGTGGAAACCACGTGTTTCAACTTTTGCATTATCGATGTTAAGTTGCAAACGATCTGAGTAGTCAGTAGGCAAAGCAAAACTTACAGGAATGGCCACTTATGCTGTTCGAAGACAGAGGGGACACGCTATGAGTGTTGTTCCGTCATGGAGGGCCGATTGTAGTGTCAGAGGCGGGAAAGTAGGCTATTAGGTTACAAGTAACAACGCACAAACGATACAGTTGTCAATAAACTGCGTACAAATAGTCCAGCTCAGCGCTGTAAGTACCGGCCAGGTTCAATATGGACTCGTACTGTCGTATTTGTTTACTTATTTGTGTCCGCCATTTCTTTTTTCTTCCCTTTCGTTCTTTTTATGTTTTCTCCTTGTTTGATTTTCCTCACATCCCTTTTCACATCCTGTTATCCTTATCTTCATTTCTTTCTCTTTCCTTGCCAGTAGTTCCTCTTTACTCCCCTTATTTCCTATTTTCCAAACATTTTTTATCGCTTTCGTACATATTTCTAGTTTTTTTTAGATTAATTTAGTTTCTAGTTCTGTCCCTCTTAACTATATCCTCAAGTTTTTTTCACCATCATTCCTAGAATTTTTCAATGGACAAAAAATTATATTTTCTATTCTCTATTTATTCTTCGATTGCTTTCCTTCATACTTCTTACTGTGTTTCTAAATTTGATTCAGTTTTTAGATCTCTGTCTCTCTCTCTCTCTCTCTCTCTGTCTCTCTTCCTTTTCAGTACAACCTAAAGTAATTTCACCATCACGCTTGCAATTTTTCAGCGGACAAAAAATTTGGAGTATGAAAATATATTTACAATGGACACACTCCATAAAATTTAATCACAGTGTATTCCCTCTAACCCTAAGTATTTGGCTCATCTGACGAGTCATTTTCTAGCTTACACAGTTCAATGCCATTTGCCTTGATTTACGAAACCTTTGATAGATATGAAGTAGTGCCTTCCAATCCCATATTTTGCAAGAACAACACACTCGAGCCAACGAGAAAACAAAACACGGGTTTTATATCCAGTAACCTTTTTCTTTCTGTGATAACATTTTCGAGATAACAAGGCAAACAAACGGAATGGGCCTTAATCACTACCCCAGCCTTATAGTTTCGAAAAAAAAACTACTAAAAAATCAACAGTGGCCTTTGAAACAAATGCGAAGATTTTTAAGGCTGTTTTTAATTAAGCGTAGCTTCTCCAACTAAAACATTTTCCTTGGTTTACATACACAGATATACTTTCGAACAATTTAATGGGGCCGATCCTGGTGGCTGTGCGGTCTAAGGGGCAGGTCTGCTGCCGTTAGATTGCTTAGATCGCGGGTTCGAATTCCGCCAAGAACAAGGATGTTATTCTCTTGTGCTTGTTGTGTGCTGTGTAGGTAGAGGCCTCTGCGACGAGCGAATAATGTGTGTGCTCTAGAAACATCAACATTGAGGCAGCAGCGTTGAGCCCTTGCGCCACAAAAAAAAATATTCTCTTTGGAGATCATTAGAGAAAAGGGACTGCATGCGCTATAACTGTTTTGATCCGAGGACATTTCTTAAATTTTTAAGTAAACCTCATTCCTCCTTACCCTATTCACACTGACCTTCCGTTTTTAATATAAATTATTAACATATCTGATACATAAATTGTGTTATATATTTCAGCAGCATTTTGTAATTTCAATCAGTACTATGTCCTGCAGTGTAAGGCATAACTTTAATACACGCCAGACGTATGTGACATCCAAAGTAGAAATTTGAACACGGTAGTTAGTGTATAAAGCCTTTCGTTTTGAATGTACTGTACATAAGTTTAGACCTCAGATTACAAATGCGCTGTCTTATCCGTAAATTGCCCACATGCCTGAAGATGAAATAATTGTGGATGTAGTATAGTTCTTTCGTTAAACATATTAGCATGAATTTGGATCAGCCGCTTCTTCAGTACTCTTAGCCAATAGTGCTGAAGCAAGTAAAAAGTGGAGGTTGTTCAGATAGGGTTGCTGACATCTGCCAACATCAGTGGAAAAAAAGGGCTGACTTTGATTTGATTAACATATGCTGACATAATAGAACTACAGACTTGTGCTTTTGATCAGGCTTGTAGTGTGCTCTAGACCTAATTAATAGTTTCTTAGGTATTGTCAGATATGTATTCTACACGTCGCAGGAGGTTCCAGAATTCCATACTCTTAATATATTAATTTAGACGAAATATTTGTTAATCGAAAATTTTCAAAATTTCCTCCGTGCTTGCACCAAGTCACAAGTATGTCACTTCTAGTAGGTAATTTCTATATCAGTGGCTCCCTAAGGGTGCTTTGCAGATCTCAAGGGATCCATGATCATTTTCTGGGAGATACGATTCGGTAATGGCTAATTTTCAGTCTACTTATTTTTTAATTAAATGAATAATGTTATTTCGTATGACCGTTAGAATATCTAAATAAGAAACGTCCTGTACACAAGAAGCGAGCGACAATCATTTTAATGATGCTCAAATCATGCAACGCATAAGTAATAATGCGTATCAGTATCCACCCAAAATAAGCTCTGAGAATGAATCTAATTTTGGATACGCACCATCTGGGCACTCTATTAATGAGATCACTGATATGAGGATCCGTGGTTATTTTTCGAAGCCAAAAGGGGGTTGTGAGCAAACTGTTTGGGAAACACTGGACTATGTGATTATTATCGTCATAGTTATCACAATTCTTCAGTAAGTCCTTGAAGAACCTGGCACAGCTTCCCTGCCTAGCTTTAGGCCCGTTCGCAAAATTGCGAAAAGCGAATATTAACTTCGTCATGTCTGTCCGTCTATCCGTCCGTCCATTTTTCCGCATGGAATAATTGGATTCACACTCTACGGATTTTTATGAAATTTAATATTTGAGTATATATCGAAGATCTGTCCAGAAAATTCAGTTTTCATTAGAATCGGACGAGAATAACAGGCACTTTACATGACGACAAATATACATTTTTAATCGTAACTTGCTCAATTCTTTCTAGAATGAAAAGTGTTTCGAAACAATCATTTAATGCTCAATATATATATATATATTTTTTTTTTTCGAAAAACTTGCAGTTTATGAGATATGTGGAGAATATTGTAAAACGGGACAGGCCACAGGTGACAACATGGCGCATGCGCATTTCATACTGGACACCTAGGGCTGCACACGCACTCGTAATACGTAGATACGTAGTACTTATTGCTTTTCTAATGGTTGCACAAAAGCGACTCAATGTTATGTTATACGCACATTGCTTCTCTTGTTAATATGTCCATAGTTCAATATTAGACTCCAAAAATGAACACATTAGTAAAGTTTTTATGGACTTTCTCTGCCATTATCTGTCTGTTGTACTATAGTGTCAAGAGGCTTGACACATACTTTCAATTTTGTCATTCAAAATTATCTTCCCATTTGACAATAATATGTAACCTATTGTGTTCAGAAACTGTCGCTAAATGTGATAAAGAACGACTGCCCACCTGTGCTAGTAGAAAGCCTCGCTTTTCCCCAATTGTCTTTTCCATAGTGCCCTGCTGAAAGTATTGGTGATAATCCCGCTCCGTAAATCAACTTCTCTTTAACTGGGCCAACAGTGAAGTTGAAATTCACTGTGGTGCCGTTCTATATCAGGGCTGAAAATGATGGTAGTTGCGGGTAGATCCCGTACGCCCAGTTCCAGAACTTCCCTTTTTATACACTATTTACTGTGTTTGAATTTTTCCCCCAGCACAGATAAGCGCAGACCTGAGTGACAGCACCTCTCTCGCCTACCTGCATTAGGATAACCTCTTATTTATATGTTTTCACAATTCTCTGGGCTTTACCTTTGTTTCTTGAACCTCTACGTACTTCTCGAAAGCCAGTTCCATCCCTGTATACAAAACTAACTCCATGGAGCAGAGTGATTCCTGTGAAGCTAACAGTTCCTCAGCTACTCAAGAAATTCCTCGCATCATACGCAACCCAAAAGTTCATAACCGCGCTCATAAGATCCCGCCACCTCTCCCTATCATCAGCCACATCAATCAAATCCATGCCCTCATCCCACTTCTTGAATATACATTTTAGTATTATCCTCCCATCTACGCCTAGGTCTTCCGAGTGTTCTCTTCCCCTACGGTATCGCCACCAAAACACTGTATACACTTCTCCTGTTTCCCATACATACCACATGCCCGCCCATCTCATTCTTCTTGATTTGATCACCCGAATATTTAGTGAGGAGTGCATATCAAAAAGCTCTTCTTTATGTATTCCTCTCTACCCACCTGTTACTCATTCTTCTTAGATCCAAGTACCCCTATTTCCAATAAACTTACAAAAACCGATCTGGCTTACAGATTGAAATGTATATCACTTGTGTTATTATTACGTGACTTGTTTCGCATTTTGCTTGAAAGTACAGACGAAGCTTTCGCGTGTGTCCTGAGCATATAAGTATCTTGACGTCTCATCATGTTCCGTGTGTCAACACCTCTCCCGGACGGTTTGTTTCTCTTTTACAAACAGAATTTAGCTACAAGATGCGATGCAGTTTGGCAGGGGTTGTGAAAAAACACGTAGGAACATTACCGTGTAAAACCATTAGACAATGGTGATGAGGTTCAAAAGTCGAAACGCATGACCAAACCACGATACTAGGTCCAGGTAGATGGACCATACAAAAAGGAAATTCATAAGATGTTGCATGGAATACACTCCTATAGAAAGAAGGCAGCAAATTAACATGTTGAATCTCGAATTTTACCGGCAGTTAGAATGTATAAGTAATTTCTGTAAAGGCAACTTTTTGTACAAAGCCTACATCTACATCCATATCTGACACATGTCCACGTGGTTTCCATATTGTAACAATCAATGAAACTCGATTCACACAATTTGATTCAGCTGAATATTATAACCACATTTATTTCTGGCCCGTAATAATTTTTTATTATTTTTTTAATGATAAGTTTATTATATTTTCACACAAATGCCTAAGAACACCAGGATCATCAGGCGTTTGGTTTCAGCCATCTAATTTTTCAGTCTTTTGTCTTATTGACCTTTCTAAACAACACATTCTAAATAAAAATTCAAAGTAATGTGTACAAATTGCCCTCTAGCTTTAGTCATCCGTAAATTCGAAATTAATCGGATAAATTATTGCATACAGCAACTTCACTAGAAGCCTCGCAGAAACGCCTTTCATTTAATTCAATAGATTTCTTAGGTATTTCGGATTCAGTGAAAATGCCATTCCTATTCATGCGTTTTTTAAGCGAGCTCGCTAAGCAGGTTGTGAAAAGTGATTACTGGTTTCATCACGTCTCTCCATACGTTTGTCAGTCTTTTGGAGCTATTCGACTACAATCAGACTTATTTTCCTGAAATTTTATATCTGTAATTTTTACTAAAATGTGACTACATAAGCCGAGTTTGATAAAAATCGGACAAAAATGGCAGGAAATTTACATGAATGCCTATGTACATTTATGCGATTCATCGTTTTAACAGAGACGGGGTGTGTTTTGTATAAGGTAGAACTATGTCTACGAGACAGGTATAGGATACACACATCTTACCACTTACAAGGTAATTACAGGAAAATCCAAATCTCGCCCATTAAGGAAGAAGTATGAGAAATGCGACGAGGCACAGACAGAGAGGTCAAGAATTCCGTAGTGATTGGGTTTAGACCGCATCGTATGTCGTCACGGATACTAGGAATAATAACAGAGAACCAGTGCTACAAGTGTTACCCTCTGGACATGGTCCAATAATGGCTTCTTTAATGGGTCTCTACCAACATATTTTGGACGTTTCAATCATTTTTTAGTGCGTAACAGTCAAAAAACAAATTGAGGATCATTTTGAAAATGCGATACCGGATTCTGCGGGATAGAAATGAATCCGCTGATGGATTTAACCTTTCAATAAGCTGGAAATAGCATCCCAAACGCACTCAAGAAGGTCGCAAAGGCAGCATGGCGGCATTAATTTCAATATTCTTGTAACCGGAACCATCTGGCATTTTGGACTCTTGAGCAGTGGAGTTGTGGTAGAGTATTCGGTTTTTATAAAATCTAATGCAGCGATTTTTGAACATTTGATATTGAAGTCTGAAAGGAATAAATGCCGTGGGCATCGAATGTTCAGTCTCGCGGCACACCGGCCGAGAACCACTGCTTTATTATGCCTGAAGCAAGTCGTAATAAGGTATTCCTCAGCTGAAACAAAGAATGATTGAGCACAAGATTTTAACTAAGTGAGTTATTAAAAAAAAAAGAAGGTGACATATAGCCTCTATGACCTCAAGAGGGAGAGCTGATACCACGTTGTTGTGAACAATTTTACGTGAAGGGACTGTGCATCTACTGGCCTACATCTGTCCGTTCGTTTGTATCTTATCCTGCTGTCTGCGCACGCAGACAAGTGAAACCCCTGCTGGACACGCAACCAGTGACGTCTTTCAATCAGAAAGAAATGAGCACTGAAACTACTAAACGGGCTCACAATTCTATATACCAGACCGAGTTATTGCAAGTTTGGTCAGATAATTGAAAAAGTATAATGTCGCTACGTTTGACACATCTATCGCCCTGCTACGGAGTTTACATAGTATTGTCACAAAAAAAAAAATTATGGATTGGAAAATTAATTAATATTTGTGCGATTTATCTTTCGTTCACATAGGTAGACGCATATTCGTTTAACTACATGACGCATGTGTTAAAAACAGTCATTCTTTTCTTTTACGGAACCATCAATTTCGCTACCGTCTGCGTGAAAACTGCCCCTGGACCTCATTTTCAGCTAAATACAAATCTGACCTTCACACCGTGTTTATCATAGATATATTTTAACTGTACATTTTCAAATGAAACCTCGAAATCCCCGACCACATTTCTCCGTGCATTTTTCATTTTTCCAAATGGAAAATTCTCCTACATCCGTCCGCATTTTGCACTTTATCATCCAACATTGTTTCGTCGTAGTGAAATCACCTTGCCAAGGCCGCCTTGTTGTTGAGGTTTCTAGATCACACACACAATTGTATATATACACACACACGCGTACACAGCCGGTAGGACTCCTCTGAATGAGTGATCAGCCTGTAGCAGAGGCCGCTACCTACAACACACACAACAAACTAAAGAGACGAACACCCAAGTCCTCACTGGGATTCGAAACCGCAGTCCCAGCAATCCAGCGTCTGCAGACGTACTTCTTAGACCATACGGTCATCGGGGTCGATGGAGGGTTTATTACACCAACCAAATTGTTGATAAGCGCAATAAGAAAGTCAAGTAAGGCTTAGCTGTGTAGTATGTGCAGGGGTTTCAATTTGAACATTGCGGAGTTCATTTAAAAAGCGATCCGGCAAAACTGTTTCGGCACACATGAATTTCGCCTTCTGTTTCGGTTACTCACACACACACACACACAGAGGTATCACAAATCAGCAAACTTTACCTCGTAGTGGACAGAGGATGAGGGTGTGATATATACTAACGAACAAACCACATTACTGATCTAATCGTACATTAAAAGTTATCCTAGAATAAATGGCTACCTAAATTCCACCGAAATTTCTTTTCTTATCCTGACCTCATTCTACCTACTCATTGTAGGTGTAGAGAATTATTGTTGCACCTTATCGCACGCAGTGACACACACACATTCCGTAGGAATTGGCGGGGGATCGGCCTGTCGCAGAGACCTGTACCTGACAACATATAACACCCTCCCCCTCCCCGGGAATTCGGGCCCGCAGTCCCAGCAAGCGAGCGGCCGCAGACCCACGCCTGAGACTGCGCGGCCACCAGAATTGACCTAAAATTTCAATGTAGTCATCAGTTTTGATGATAATAAGAGAATAGTACAAAATTTTCGATTTACGGCACAACTATCGAAGGCACAGAAGTGTATGAGACGTGCATATTGGCTGAAGGAAAATTCCGAAAGTGAGAGTTTGTGTCAAAAATCGGCACAGAACAGTAGGAGGAAAAGACTTGTCATTTTTAACTCTTCCCAAGAATTGCTTCGTCGAGTGTTTTGAAATATGTTAACGAGATTCGAAGCATGCCTGCAAGCACAGACACGTCACTTTTAACACCTGTTGTTATTTAACTCAGTAAAATTTAGTACAGTGTGGAGCAGTGGCGAGGAGTACTCGCAATTTGCTCTTACTAGCCGGAAGAACGTGGTCAGCTTTATAAAATTAAAAACCCGTGGATTCGAAAAAGGCCTACGACTCCAGCTGTAGCTGTAGCCCAGCAATTAAAGACTGACTTGGTTTTAGACTTTCCCTTACGAGTATCTCCACGGATTGGTTATCCTGGTTGAGGTTTCTGTAATCTACACTCTACGCTTTGTGGCCGATGTCTTACAAATTTCTGCCGGATCTCACTATTCCAAGTAATTGCCACCCTTCATCCAGAGCTACATAAACATTTAAAGTTAATCATTAAACATCCTACAAATAGCATTAGCTTATGATTCAAAACTGTGTGGCCAAAACCCTCTCTTTAGTGAAGAACGACGTCGAAAAAATATGTAAATTACTTTACCGACATAAGAGTACATCGCATTCGCTTCATGTATAATGTGGTAGATTGTATGTCGAAAGGATAAATTTGTAGTGGGCGTATTGTGTATCTGTCATTCATGTACTGTATTTATAAATACTGTAAACAGTGTACTTGGTCTCCATGCAACGCCGCTAAAATGATAGAATTTTCGTCTTGAACAACGGAAATTTAAAAATTACAAAAGTTCACTTAAACAAAATGTACGTATTCATAGTTATAGCATGTGAGGGAAACTGGATTTACACGTACAATTCTGGAATACAGTCCTCTTCAGGAGAAGCGTGTTAAGTATGGGAATCAGACCGTACAACAAAGTGCCAGATCATCTAAAAGTATGACAACTTCAAAACTTTCAAATGAGAAATAAAATCCTTTCTGTTGCATCATGCTTGGTATTCAGAGGATGAATTTATGTCGTTTGGGCGTATACGGATTGTAAAATTTTGAGAATTTTATCAATGGCCATCCTTATCCATTTTCATTAATGTTGATGTTGGGACAGTGCATTATAATGTATTGTATTTTGTTGTAGGCTTTGATGTATTGTAATTTTAGAGCCTAGATATGGATTGCAAACTGAGTTTCTTAGAGTCTTGATATTGATTGTAAACTGATTTTGACATGCCCATTGTCACACATGCGACAAAGTGGATTCAGTAAATTGAATTCAATTGAACACAGATTTAAAATCTAATTAATTATCTTGAGACTTAACTGGTTTAGCTTTTCTTGCAAGACAAATATTTTTAGTGCGCCTTTAAAATCACCAAAGCGAAAGAGAATCTTTAACATAGCTCTGGCTTCTTACTTGGTGTCATGAGATAGCATCTTAAGATTAACATAATGCACCACGAGGTCGGCCGTTGCCAGGCAACGACGACCACGCACGCCAACCCAGGTGTGTCGTGTCTTAATCCAGTTATAAATTAACCAATGTTTTTGCATAGGCTGTGCCGGCTTTACAAGCAAATTTACACACGATACTACAATCACGTTTGCCTTGAAATGGAAGCACTTTGTTCAAGATTTGCACTGCCACAACATCATAAGCTACACAGGGCACGGGTGTCGTAGTGGCCAGCACTTATGGTTAGTATTTGTAAATCCAGGATCGAATTTGAAAGCTCTAACCAGGTATTCTTACTGAGGTATTTCATAGAATTCTTTGGTTCCTACAGACAAATACTGGAATAGTAGGCCTGCCTTAAAATGAACACCTTGCCTGTGTAGAATAAAAATCTTCGGATTGAACTGAAGGGTGAAATGTAAGAAATAAAATGTCATAATTTTAGAACTACATATCTTTTGGGAATTTTCGATCTTCTAGAGTTTCATAAATATAGAAATACAAAAAGTGGTACGCAATGGAATTTCTTACCTGAATATTTATTCACTGTGTCGCATTGGTAAAAAAAAATAATTTTTTACTGAGAAGACATGGCACATTTCCATGTGTACCTGCTACCAAGGAAGGATTATCGGCAATTCTTTTTTACAGAAATACAAATGCAGGCAATGTGCTTATAACGTAATATTAAGGCGCGTTTGCAAAACCATTTTCCCTGTGAAAAAGCTATACGTATTACAAGTTCTGAGAATGTGTCTACAGTCTTAGTTTTCCAGCATGCTAAGCGCATGCACCGTATTGTAATGTCGTCCTTTGCCTGTGTGGTGTTACCATACTTTTTTCCATATTACCTCATAAATGGCACGATTTTCGAAAAAAAAAATACGTAACATAAAATGCGTGTTTTGATTTTCTCTACAACATTTGTCCAAAACATTTTCATTCTAAGAAGAATTCAACGAGATGTCTGATTTTAATAAAACTTGAATTTTTCTCGACATATTTTGAAAAAAAAAATAGTCAAATATCAAATGTCATGAAAATCCGTCCAGCGGGAAATGAGTTGTTCCATGCGGACGGACGGACAGACAGAAGGGTGGAGGGAAAGACATGAAAAAGCTAATAGTCGCTCTTCGCAATTTTGCGAAAGCGCCTGAAAGCACTACAGAAAATGATAAACGTTTTGGAAGGTGAAGCTGTTTCGATTAATATTAACTTTGTTCTCTGCTTTATGAATCCTTCCTCAAACCCTTGCCTGTCCACAACATAGCTACCGCCTTCTTCCCAACAATCGGCCTAGCTGCGCTAACCCAACACAGCCCACTTGCTTGCCACAACGCTTAGAATCCGTCGCGAAAATATTACTTTAAATGATTTCATCCATAATGTTGTAAATAATGTCCATATCTCCTAACGAAAACTTGTATTCAGATACATAATTTTGCTCAAATTTCTGGCTGCAGCCTTTATAGATGAGCCGCCCCTAGCAATTATTTTTGTGTATTTTGGGAAAAATATGCTTTTGGCAAAACCCAGAAGCTGGGCATTTCTAAATGAAACACACAATTGTCAGAGATGTATAGCATTGAAATAATAGACAATTCTGATATCAGTATTATGTACCCATGTTAAGGGTGTTATTTTTACTCCATGCTCAGAATTACTTGATGTCCATTACTATTTGGTTCTTAAAATAAAAGTAAGTGTCATTTTAAATTAAATTCGTCGGGCATTTTTGGAATTTACTTTTTTGTTTAAGCAAAGAGCTTAGGCTGTTGGAATAAAATTACATAGTTTTTCAGAAAAGTTAAGACTCTTCGTAATAAATAAATAGTCTAATCCAGGCTTCTGATTCTGTTTTGCAACATCTTATTGGTCATTTCATTCTTTTATTTACTTCCTATGTTATTTAGTAATAAGTGGTTTTCTACAGGAAATATGTTGTAATGAATGAGAGATACTAGAGAGTGACAAATTGTCTGTTGGAAATATGTCAGAGAAGACATACATTGTGTTGTTCTGTTTGGAGGGAATGGGAAAGACCATGGTTCACTGTTGTAGCTGACAGTTATACCCTGACACTCAAAGATATGTATTTTCCCTAGATAAACCTTCAATGTTACACACATTTATTTTTTATTTTAGGTACTGCATATTCACAGGTGGACAACTCACAATGCTCCAGACATGATTATGATGTTTGTGTAAAAATGGCTGATCCATTATTGAAAGATCCACACCTTATTTTTCCAGACAACAGGGCTGACATTGATATCGTTTGCAGGTAAATATTTGTGGGTGCTTTTTCCAAAAATAGCACATAATGAAAAATGTATCTCTCTCATTTTCATATTCATTATTTGTGTTTCTGCTCAGTGTTTATACTAACACAGCACTATGGTGCATATGTTTTTCAGTATAAACACTAAGAAGCCACAAAAAAAAATGTCATAAAAATTTTGCAGTTAATCAAGGAAGAAACTAATTTGAATATCCAGCCAGCCCTCCACTAATGAGGCTTGTAGTTCTGAAAAACTGAGAAGTTCTATCCACCAATTTACTGATTCTAACTATATCAATATGAATGGGTTTACTCCATTTATTTAACGGCCATTTGAAAAGAACTAGCATCAAGATCACTTGATTTGTATTTGTATGCATAATACTGTGAAGTACAGTCCTCATTGGGAAACTAAGATTTACTTACTTAGTTAAGAAATTTCAGTTTGTAATGTTAACAACGATATGATTTAATAGTTATATATAAGTGCTTTTCTGACTATTTCTATATCCATATTGGTTCATAACCATGTCATGGATTTCTGGAAAGTGAAATAAATTGAATTGAATTGAATTCCTTTTTTTGTAACCTACTGGTTCATAATCAGTTTACAAGAGCCAGGTGAATTAAGTTCATGCCCACAAATTTATTTAGTTATTTCTTTCAAATATATATTAATTTCCCATCTACACACAGGTCTAGCACATAACTCTTTGCTTCAACATTTCAAACTGTAAATGTAAGCTTTTCACTCATACTCCCTTGCATGTGTAGAATCTGATGTTTCCCTTTAAATTCAAGCTTCTTCTGACTTTCAGAACTTAATCATGGCATATGCTAAGGGAAGGTTGAAAAGTAGCAGTAAACAGGCAGTTCCTTGATTCAGGACCTTCTGAAAAGGCTTTCCATCAGAAAGATATTTACTTACATGGACTCTGCCAGAGATTACATTTGAATGTATTGTAATTAGACAAACTAGTTTTTTAAATTGTGTGTTAAATCAATGTTGTACGGGCAATATAAATGGCATAGATTTTGAATCCCTCAAATCCTCTCTTCAGTTTGCCAATACACCCTTTTTGTTGGCCACAGATTATTAAGAGATTCATTTTAATTCTTTGGTTCCTTCCAAAATTTGACATACTTATTTACAGAAGAACATCTTGTATGATGAATATAGCACATGCACATACAGATTAGTGAATAATGTACAACTTACCAGACTAAAGTTCTTCTCATATACAGTTAAAGATGAATAACAAATAGCACACAAAAAACATTCCTGATATATCTCACCAAACTTAGTATGAAAACACTTCTTACTGTTAAAATTTTTTTTTACCAATCAAATATGGTGGCAATTACAAAGTCTCTGAATTATCAAGAAACTGGAGTGTGTTTGAGCTTTGTTTCTTGTGAAATTCTCTCTGCATTATAACAATACTAAGGTAATATCTGATAACTGAAGCCACTACCATGAAATACTTTTGGCTAAAATGAAGTTTTATGGGATCTCTGGCATAGCTAACAAATTAATGAGATCATATTTAGAAAATAGATATCGGAGAATATCAATAAAAGATAGTAAACCTAATAAATTAATTTCTAAATGGGTACATGTGAAACAAGGTGTTCCACAGGGTTTGGTATTGGGTCCATTACTGTTTCTTATATATATAAATGCTATTTCTTTAAGCGTAAGTAAATTAGCTAACCTGATACTATTTGCTGATGATACAAGCATTATTATATCAAACACTAATCCAGAGGAATTTAAGAATAATATTAATTCAGTAATGACCGAAATAACTAACTGGTTTCAGAGTATTCTTTTAACATTATACTGTAATAAAACACACTTTATGCAATTCTTGACTAAAAAATAAAACGAAAGAAAAATTCCAATAATTGCTCCAAATTCAATAAATACTAACATCAATAGCACTAAATTTTTAGGTTTGATCATCGATAATACATTGTCATGGAAGGCTCACATTGCTGCATTAACATCAAAATTGAATAAGGCTTGTAATGCTATTAGGGCAATAAAACCTTTTATGTCTGTGGATATACTGAGAATGATCTATTTTTCCTATGCACATTCAGTCATGTCATATGGTATTATTTTTGGGGGTCATGCACATCATAGTGTGAGCATTTTTAAAATTCAAAAAAGAATTATAAGAATCATTACAAATTCTGGGAGTCATGATTCATGCTGTCAACTATTTAAACAGTTACAAATACTTTCAGTTCCATCTCAATATATTTTCTCATTACTCACATTAGCTATAATATCTTATTTAGTGTGTAACTTAACTTATTCTTATTATTCATTACCTTCTTGCTTTTCTCACATGTATTTTAATTGTTAATTGTGTTATGACAAATGCACTGCAAACTTTTATGTATAATTGTGACTGATTCCGTATCTGTAAATATCTAACAGAAGGTGAATAAATATGAATGAATATGAACTAAACTCATAAACACAAAATGAAATACGTTTCCGAACTCTGTAAAAAATATGACCTAAATGGAAAATAAATACCCTAGTAAGTGGAGAATGTATTTATGTTTGGAATACGTTTGTTCAACGAATTTGTGGAAAAAGTTATTCAACCACCTACCACTAAAAATAAAAAGTCTCTCAAATGAGATAAAATTATTTAAACCTGTCTTAAAAAAGTTTCTTAACTTACACTCGTTTTATTCAGTGGAAGAGTATTTAGAATACAGTATTAATTAGGAATCATGGTTTCTGTATAGGGATCAATGAAAGTGTGTTTATAACTCATCTCTAATAATTTTAAATTGTATAGTATATAATAGTGTTGTATACTGGAAATATATTTTAATACAAACTACTGTTTAGCAACAACAAGAATGATAGTTAACATGTATGGTAAGAAGTTGTTTTGTATTAGATATATTTATAAAAATATGACATTTCTATAGCCTTAAGGTTTTTGTAACCTAATTTGGATCTATGGAATGTGAAAATAAACAAACAAACAAACAATTTTATTACTAAAGCCTGGGCAATTTCAAATAAATTAATGAGTACTGAATATTAATACAAGTAATAAATACAATCTTCATAGACCAGTCACCAAACTTGCATATTTTCAGAAAAGTACATAATTGTGTTTGCATTAAAATATTCAACAGTTTATCATGTACATTCACAAATGTGATTAATGAAGAGGTTAAAATTAAATCAGCATTAAGAAGATAAATACACGCTCCTCTTAGTCTGTTGATAAATTTCTATCTTTAAAAGTAGTTCACCGTGTTATAATCAGGTGTATTTAAGTCTGTGTAACATTCAAATACTGTATGTGACTTTATACAAAAAATTAATTTACCATTGTTCTGTTACCATTAACATGACTGGTCCTGTTATTCAACTGGTTTATGTGTTATGGCAATAGCATAGGTACAGTACAGCTTTTTAGAAGCGGTTATCCCCATGTTTGCCAGGCGGTGGAGTCAATTTGTCGACTGTGTGAAGAGATACACAGATCGCTGTTTTACTGAGGCTCGAAGGCAGGAATTCAACAAAGCTGTTGAGAGTCCTGTGGATTCTGTTCATCAAATGTGCACTGTCACAACCTACCAAACAGGTGAGAATAGCAACCTAAATTGCTCATTATGTTGGACTGTATGGACCCTGAATTTGGAGGCAAATCATTGGAAACTATTTACCAATCAACGTGGTGTCATATCTCAGAAGTCTTGGATCTTCATTAACTCCTCCAAGTTCATAGTGCCTTGTAATTGAATCCTGGATTATAGGTGGCAGAATATTAACATCTTGAAAATATTTCAATATTTTGATATTCAAGTAAACGATTATTGCTTTCCAAAATCTTTCCCATTTGTTGTATTACTGCTTTCTAAATTACATATGAAGTAGTTAGGCTTGGTACTTGGTGTTTACAGAAGCATAACATCTTGAAAACAGTACAGAAGTACTGTTTATCAAAAGTGTTTATTTATTCTTTCACTACATATTGGCTGATATTTGAAATTTCTAATGGCTGCCTGTATAGTTACTATCTCCCTAGGGAAAATAATTAATAATCTCTACATAACAGTGATGTACAATTCATCATGTCTCTATCATATTTACCTATTTAGCAATTTAGGTAAGCTCCAGCCTTATATCATGCCAGTGTAGCTCCTTATAACATCTGGTATGGAGTATTATAACACGTCACTATTTCTTGCTTTACTTTTATCCATACTAACTGAATCAAATTATCCACACTCCACAAAACATTTGTGATATGAAATATAGAACCATGCCTTTGCATTTTGCATTCTGTGTGTGTTGTTCAAATATAAAAATCTCTGTGTGGAGGTTGTGATTGGCTTGTTCAGCACACCAAATCAATGACCAAGATTAGATATTAGGTTTGACACAGGAATTTATGAAAAGCAAGGCCGAAGGATAATTCTCCCTGTGCATGATTAAGCACCACCCCATGAAACTGTATGGGACAGTAGAAGTACAGTTGCTCACATTCATCATTCTGGTACTAGATAGGATGAATGGTGTGGTTCACATGCTGGCCAGTTTACCCTCAGCAAAACGTTGTCCCATAACACTGGATAGAAGGGTGGGTGGACTCCAGACCAGATCTACATTATGGAAACAAAATAAAAATATCTGTCTCTATCAGGAATCTAACCTCAATTTCCAAATTGCCCAGTTCATAGTCTTGTCATTGTGCTAAATGAGCTACTTCTGCTGCTGAGGACTTATTGTACGTCCTATTGTCACTTTGACTAAATTCTGGATACTAGATGAAACATGTCATAATATGTATGTATTTATGTGTGTATATACATGATTGAATTTGATATATTTGGATAAGTTCAGCTCATGAGGACTGTCACTTTACAGAATCTACTTTTTTTTATTTACCTATGTATTTGGCAAATCTAAAACGTGTAAAAAAGAAAAAAATTATGATATTGAAATAGACATTTTGTCTTCTTTTAAATGACAATTTAGAAAGAGATCTTTTAGAAATATAATTACATTCTATATTGGTACAGAAAACACAGAACCAAGACGTCAATCTCTTATATGTGTATGCCTACCTTAAGAGCATTTCAGCAAGTACATTTGTAAATGACACTTAGCATTGTTTCTTAAATTGCATGTTGTATAATAACATAGCGCATTGCCATCACTGAGGTGAGACTTATGTGTTGCTTTTGTGATGCAGAATATCTGAAGCATGCATCATGCATAAAGTCAACGCTGACAAGAGAGGAACACTGTGGTAGGCACTATCAGCATCTGGTAGACCAAGTGTCTGGCGAAGCCAACCGTGTTAATCTATGCTGGTAAGAGCAGTCAAATGTGCACTGCACACAGGCGTGCAGCCAAAGGAGCTCTGTGGCACTGCAGCCCCTCACTCCTCCAATGAAAAATGAAATTAAAAGTTCTGAATTGCAGTACAGACTGTCAGCTGCTGTTATAAAATGGATAAGCAAAAGCAAGTCTCACCCCCCTTTTTTAAAGCCTTTGTTTTTTTTATTTTAGATGGAATTTAAAATATTTTAAAATATTTATCATAACACAGCATGACAGAATGCTATGTATAACTATGTTAATATTGTTTCCACCTGGAACGGATGCATTTCTGAAAGCTGGAATTCATAAATCCTGGTATTAATCTGCGGTAACTGCCAAATATAAGGCTTTGAATGCATTTATTTTCCAAAGAGTGTATCAGGTTTAAGTAATCTTTATGATCCATGATCTGTGCACTTTGACACTCAGAGGACTGTGTATTGTGATATATTCTTATAATAAAACCAACGAGATGCACTAATTTCTCAAATTTATTTTTGGAATAGAAATCTACATGTTAGAGACAGGTTTTCTGTCCATCATCAGGAGTCAAGTACTGTATAAACAGCAATAGGTATATGTCACACAGGTTATGCTGACTGCTTGAGCAAGTAATCATCATAACCTCTATGACATTCTATATTCTATTCTGTATTCTATGGAGTATCTGAAAAATTTTACAATTTAGTAAAATCATACCTATATGGAAGAAATCAAAAAGTAATTTAAAGTCATAATAATGGTATTGAATCCATCTGGAAAAAAATAAAACAGGGGGTACAACAGTGATAAATTTTAGGACCCATTTTTTTTTCTAATCTATATAAATGACTTGCCAAACTTAGCATCCATTGGAACCAAACTTTTTTGTATGTGGATGATACCAGTATAATAGTAACTAGTCCAAATCTGGAAAATTTTGAACAGATTGATAAAATATTTGGGGATATTAATAATTGGTTAAAAATAAACCAATTAGTATTAACTTATAATAAAATGCATTACTTACAATTTAATATGAAAAACTGTAGGGATTATGATTTTAAACTTAACTATCAGGGTAATTATGTCAAAAGCTCATCAAATACAAAATTCTTGGATTTGATCTTTGATGATTCCCTAGCATGGAAGGCTTATATAGACCAAATGCTCTACAAATTGAATACAGCATGTTTTGTAATTCAAATAATACAAGCTATAATGTCTCAATAAACTTTAAGAATAGTCTACTTTGCATACACACATTCAATTATAATCTATGGAATAATTTTCTGGGGCAATCCAACATATAGTGAGAAGATTTTCAAAATTCAAAAGAAACAGTGATTTTAATCATTACAAATTCAAGAATGAGAGACTTATGTAGAGAACTGTTCAAACAATTGGAAATACTGCCCTTCTATTCTCAATATATTTTTTCATTATCAATATTTGTGATAAAAACAAACAATTATTTTATACAAACAATGAGATCCACAGTATCCACAAAAGATTTAAAACTAATTTACATCCACCCATAGCTAATTGCACAAAGTTCCAAAAGAGAATGTACTACTCAGGAATTAAAATTTTTAACACCCTTTCTCACAACATCAAAGACTTAGCTAATGAGATAATACCATTCTGGAAAGCTTTACAGAGGTTTTTACTCAAAAATTCTTTTTATAATAGTGAAGAAAATTTTAATTATCAGAGATAATCCATTGAAAACTGATGAAAAATTGAAAACTGATTTTAGGTGTTTTATTTTCTGTATTTTATTATTTATTATTAAGATTCTCCCAACACTTTGCATAGTATATTATATTAGACAGTATGTATGTGACTATGTCTATATCCACAGGATTGTATCCTAAACTGGATTTATGGAATGCAAATAAATTTCATTACATTACATATACCTATTGCTGTGTATACTGTACTGGACTCCTGATGATGGACAGAAAACCGGTCTGAAACATGTAGAGTTCTATTCCAAAAATAAATTTGAGTAATCGGTGCATCTCATTGGTTATATTAGAAGAATACATCTGTGCACTATTTAAATATATACAATAATGGTACTAACGAATGCACACAAGTATACTGAAACTAGTTTATATACACAATGAAATCCTACATGTTTTGGCCAATTATCTAGGATTTTGTTGTGAATATGCACTACATTAAATATATTTGTGTGCAACTGTTAGTACTATTATTCTTTATGTATCAGGTATTTTCAGTCTTGGCACTTCTAAGCATGTTCTTCTAAAGTTCATGCTTAAATCAAAGTATGAAGCATAGTAACATGAATTTTATTGAATGTTCCCTTTTTGGATGTAGTGCCAATGGATTTCATAAATATATGTATGCCTGTGATTTATAAAATGCTCATGGGAAATCATACAAGGATATGTAACTGTCAGGCAGAAGACTAATCAAATTCCGATTAAGCACTGCAGTCTATTCATATTTCAAAAAACATAAAGTTACATGATTTTAATGTCACTCATAACACATTGCTATTACAGCTGTTTATTTTTAAAACACTGCCATGAGAATTCTGAGGTTCTCACAGCAGTGATATGAAAAGTGCTGTCTTGTAGAATGTGATTCAATGTAATTTTGTGCACATGTACCAAGGTTTTGGAAGAGCAGTATCAACTGGAACACCATAATTTGTTCTGATATCAAACAAAACAATTTTCTGTTCCAGTTTGAGCACTGGAAGGAAAGGTGTATACATATGTATCCTGAAGTCTGTGACAGGGTTTATATCACAATGCATGGTTCAGAGAATGTAAAGGGGCTCTAATATTGTACACCAAAAATAATTGTTTTCATTAGGTTCTCTAGATCTAAGCACTTTCACCTAGTCATTGTCTTCACGATTCAAATGATGGAGAAAGTCTACATATTGCTCAATTGTTGACAGCTCACACCTTCGCTTCCGTGAGTGTGTGTTGGAGGAAACGAAGAGACAGTGTGATTTAGGAACAAATGGAGGTTCTGCAGCACGTTTCTCAAGACAGATGCTGGACAAAGCTCTCAGCTTTCTGCGTGATCAGTGCTACAATTATGTGTGAGTATGAAAACCTAGCATGCATTATACTAAGACATAAAGGAAATATTTAATTGTTAGGAGAACAAATATAAAAGAAACGGCATATTAATGTAGTTTGCCATTTAGTTTCACTCACTGGCCAATAATGAATTCAAACTTTCACTGTGTTACTCACCTGTGGTAGTTTCATTGCAGCACTTTCAGTTACATAGCATCCATCATCTGAAGGTCCACAGTCCAATTCATATGCTAAACATGACCAACCTACATTGTTTGTTGTTTGTTTGCGAACATACAGTACGGTGTAACACAATGAATTTTTACTGGAGAAATACATGCATAAGGAAGAAATCATATAATGTAATGGCTATAATGTAATTGCTTTAAGTCATGGTTTGAAAATTTCTGTGCCTTCTTTACATTTATACTCTCTATGTTTCTCATCTTGGCTGTAACTATTCCCTTTCTTCATCTGCTGTATAGCTAATGCATATTGCCTGAACAGAGGTTTTCTTAAAAAAATTTTGTATCATGACTTGAGAAACACCTGAATGCCTCCTTCCAATCAAAAAACATTTCAGTAACAGTTATCAATTGAACATACATGCATACATACATACAAAGATACATACACACATACACATACATATATACATACATACATGTATACATACATGCATACATACATACATACATACATGCATGCATGCATACATGCCTACATACATATATACATACATACATACATATATCCATACATACATTCATTCATTCAATCATTCATTCATTCATTTCACAAATCTAACATATGTCAAGTGACAGTTGAGTATGTAACAGGTCAAAAACAAAATATCACACAAACATGAATGACATAAATGCAACAGACATGATACAAGAATAAAAGAATGCAGTACAATACAGTTTACATTGGTAAAACATAACAATGCGTAAATAATAGATATAGAGAGAGTTAAAATACAGGTAACATATACAAGCAATAAAAACAACACTTAGAAAATACATGCCAAGTGAAAAAATAAAAAGAATAATAAGGATAGAAATATTGGCCAATAATCCAAGAACAGACACAGAGATGCATTAAATTATTACAGAGCAGGCCATAATAACAGCTAGGATCTATAATTTATTATTATTGTTGGTTTGTTTATGGATGTTAAAGAGAAATGTGATTTGACTGGTGGCTAGAAACTCATGTACAGAATAAAAAGTATGAGCAATAAGATACTCTTGTAATTCTACTTCAAATTGTGTTAGATAGTTAGATTTATTTTCAGTCCCGTTTATCATACATAGGATAATAGAATCGCCCACATCTAACAATATAAATTTAAAATATATATAATTTAAATTATCATCTAAATGGTCACTTAGATTAACTCTTAACATAGTGTTGTAAAGAGAAAACCATATGTTTTTAAAATATGTATACTTAGAAGCTAAATGAAACATTAGACATTATGTATTACAAAGAGACAAATTCCTCCACTGAGTAAAAAGCATGATGCAATAGAAAAGATTTCAATTCTCTCTTAAAGACCTCAGAATTGTCCATTTCTTTTAAGTAACCAGGCATCTTATTATACAATTTAGTTCCAGTATTTATTACACTCTTTTTTTTGTAAATGTTGGTTTTATATGATTGAATATGGACATCCATCTTCCTTCATGTATTATACTTATGAACTTAGAGTTTAGCTCCAGACACTGACAGTTTTTTTTTTTTTTGTAAAAAGTCAATTCCAATATATGTACAGAGAAGCCAATGTGATGATTTTAATTTCTTTAAATAATTGCTGGCAAGACACAGTTGGACATACTTGAATTAACTCCAATCATTGATATTATCACCCTTTTTTGTATTCCAAATATTTTTTTATTTTAATTATTCTCCTTTCACCCCTAAAATATTATTCCAAACAGTAAAAGCACTGGAACTTTGAATAATAAATATTACATAATACAAATTGACTCATAATCTCCTATAGAGACCTAATCATAAAAGATACCTTACTGAGTTTATCTGCAAGTGACTGTACATGGGTGCTCCACTTTAATGTTTCTGTAATATAGACTCCCAGGTGTTTAGTCTCAACTGTATAGATTAGATTCATTTTATTGAAAGTAAGTTGAGGTATTCCTGGACACAAAGTCACAGAAAATACCAGAAACATATATTTTCTTGTTCAATGCTTTAAAAATAGAACTTGTAAGCTTACATGAAGCATTATCAGTTGATAAGCCTTTTTGGAATCCATATTGCTGAGGAACCAATATATAATAAGCTTGAAAATGTTGATTTATTCTTCAAAACATAAGTATTTAAAATAATTTAGATAATCCTGTTACAAGAGAAATTGGTTTCTAGTTAGCTAATTGAGATTTATCACCCATTTTAAATAAGAGTTTAACTATAGCTTATTTAAGCCACTTCAGGAATGTACCTTTTGATAATGATTTGTTAAAGATGTATGTCAAAGGTTTACAATACAAAATGTAATCTCACAAATCAACATGCTTGAAGGGACAGGAAAAGGCTTTTTGCTAAACATGTGATTTATACAATACAGAGTGTTTATAAAGTCTGGAACAGACATTGTTCACTGCCCAGCTTGTAAACCCTTGCAACCAGGCTTGCATTAAGGCAGCAAATTTTTTCAATATTTGAGTGACAATCAGTGATCAAGAATGGAGCATCCTCCATGCACTTAAAGTTATCTATTACACAAATTTTGTCAGATAGAACACTTACACTTTGATAATTAACATGAAGTACAAGGAATTATAAAAACTTTAATTCAGGTAGCATGTGTCATTTTACTGGTATTCTACGATTATACTACTTTACAGATTTGCACATATAATGTAACAGATAATGAATTTAATATCTATTTTGATTGGTTCATTACAAATGATGATAAAAATAGTTAATTTGGTCTTCTTGCTTCTCTTGCACAGTGGATATTGTCATCCACCTATATGGTAAGATCTTCCTGCTCATACTGAAATGAAAGATTCTGTAAAATGCTTTAGTTGCATGCAGTTGCTTTGTGCACATTGTCTAAAGGTCTAGTAGCTAATATAAAGTTAAAAGTTTCATGAGTGTAACAATACAGTCTGGCTGGTGTTCATAGAATGCTTTCAAATGGGCTATGAATCAAATAGACAAATCATAGGTGGAAAAACCAAGTCAAATTTTTGTGATTTTTTTTTTGGCATAGATTTATTCGTGTGTTACTCAACTCTAAACAATCTGGTGTCTCTGTATTACCACAAGTATTAATGGTTGTATAAAGACAGCTAAGGGTTAAATTGACCTATAAGTGTAAATATACTCAAGGGTATTTTTGATATAGCAGCTCATTAAACAAATCTATGCTTCCAAGAATAAGTATAAACATGGAATGATTCAGATGTCACTACATAGTTCCTGTATGGCAGTGCTTTGATGATTTATTCCAAGGTTTGTGGGTCAGCAGGGTATGAATTAGTTCAGTTCTAATTTTTGATGGTGTTAGTAGTTTTCATTCTACTTGTGAGAGTTTAGATTTTTAGGGACAAATGAACAGAAAATGGCATTTTGGCATAAAACCTAACATTAGTCTATATTCTAAGAATAAAAAAGCAGCAAAAAAAATGTACCAGTTGCACACGCCATGCTGAGCTAGGAACAGGAACATTCCTCACACCCATTCCATTGTAGGATCCCTAATCAGAGGTGAAAATTTATATGTTCAAACAAAACGTTCCATATTGAGGTCCATATGTTTGCCTAAAACAGTGTTTCCAAGTTTATTTTGGTCACAGAATCATTTCACATACCAAAAACATTTGCAAAACCTCTGATAAAATTTTTAAACATGCTAAAAACTGCAGTTCATAAGGATAGTCAAGAAATATTAAACATATATATAAGATTGACATATTATTCAATTGTGCATATTTGGAAATAAAAATCACATTCCATGTACATGAAAAATACAGCATAAACACCAATATGCCTCATTCTTGAAATCTGAAACGCAAAGAGTGATTTTTCTTTCTCTCTTTCGAGACAAATTATTATTACATTTGACTTGACACTGGAAATTTAAATTCAGAAATCTGTTTCATTCAAGTATTCAGTCTGTTATAAGTATGTGCTGATGATGTGTATCTTCTGATGAACCGATTAGGCTGAATATTTTTGGCATAAATCACTCCTAAACGTAATTTTATAAACTTTTTTAAACCTAAATACTAACAATTTGATATATTTGGCGTTCAGGAATTAACATGTTTATTGTGCGAAAAAGAAACATGGAATCATGGAAAGGGGTGATAGATATAAAGGACATAGTGAAAATTTGAGAAATAGAGCAGATCTTACGAATGTCTAAAATAATATTAGAAAGAAAAGAGAATCAATACAAAAGAAAATTCACTGAAAATTTTAAGAATATAAAATAGTGGTCCTAAATTTAACATACCAGAAAACATAGACTTATATAAAACCGACATAAAAAATAAAAATAGCGTTTTAAACTGTAAACATCTGCCTTTACTATCACATTTCTGATCAAAATGATCGGACAAGAAACAAAAATAATAAAAACTGCCAATGACAAAAAAACAGATTCCATATTCAAATAAAATTAATGTAGATCTCACCTGAATTTGTTATTAATAAACAATGATCACAGGGAATAAACAATGTGTACAGATATTTGAATTTGTCACAGTCTAATTTTCAGCTACAAGAAAACAATGCATATACACAAGTAAAATATTTTTTGGTATAAGTGTTTACAGTGACCTAATTGTTACAGCAGCAGCGCAATGCAGCACTGACTAGTGAATTTTTGACACAATTATCACACCTCCATGCTAATGTAGTATCAGTTCAACACCTGCTTATTGGACATCTGTTAACAAAAAATGTGGCTCACTCAAAAAAAGTTAATTTTCAAAGTAGCTTAACTTACTTATTCTAATTTTTAATACATAAAATACAGATCAATGATTGAATCATTCTTAAGAAATAATGAAAGTTATTTTATATGAATTTTATAATTATATTTCAATATAGCTTTTTATATTTTAATTACATTTGCTTGTACAACCTATACTTTCACTTTGTGGAAGTCTGAGGTTCTGTGGAACACTGTCTGGGAGAACTCAATCTACTCTGTTTGGTGTATGTATTTTAAATGTCTGTGCTATGTGCAAAACATTTTGGACTCACACCCTCTTTACGATTGCTTAATTTCAACAATCCAATACTTTTGTATTTTAGATACTGCTTGTCAGTGGTTAATCAATCAGTGCAAGTTAATGAACAACTATAACATTCTCTATTTTCTGTGAAATACTGACAGATGACTTCAGAGATTAATCATGTAATTCAACAGAAATCCCATACTTAAAATTCTTCGGACACATACCATCACAAGTTATATCATCCAAACCAACAAATTTTGAAACAGTGCTTCAGGTTTTTCATGCAAAATAGTTATCATTGCAATTTTTTAAGACTTTAACATGCTTTTACAGACAATATATTCAAGGCAAATTTGTATAATGTATGCAATAATATTTAATTTGGTCATTTTAAAAGGCTTGCAGTCAGTAAATTGTCATTCTTAATTTCAGCCCAACCACAGGAGAATGTCCTGGTTTATCAGTTCTCACAAATCCGTATAATGGACGTGATGAAAATACCAGTAAGAGAAACAATGTGCCTGATCAACAACACAAGCCTAGTAATCACCAGCCCTACTCACCAGATGTGACTAGTCATCCATGGCAGCCACAAGGAACAGGTATATGAACTTAAATAGGTAGGTTTTCGCTCTTTTTATAGGCCATGAAGGCCCTTAGGGTGGGTAGAGGTATAGCTCTACTCTTTCTAGGACCTCGGCACACTAGATGGGAGTGGTGGGGTCAGTCCCACGCCCCGGTCGCCTCTACTCCCGGGAATGACCCAGTACCCATTTTACAGGAGGCTGGGTGTGCCCCAGGGCCGGTCTGGATGGGCAGAAAATCTCGTCCCCACCGAGATTCGATCCCCGGAAAATCCAGCCCGTAGTCAGCCGCTATACCGACTGAGCTACCCGGCCATTTTAACTTAAATAAATCCTCCATATTCTGAGGTCCAGCGTACTTCTTTTGTTCAAAGATTAAAATAAAGAAAATAGCGATTTTCCTGTGGTTTGGCTTGATTTTAGACAGTAATCTTTTCTTTTCATCAACGTCTTGTAAGTGACTTGAAGGGGCTGTACTCACTTTGAGTACAGATAGTGGTCTGAGCTTCAAACTTCACTTCATTTGGCAAGGTCTGAGATTGTGATACTGAATGAAGCATACGTATGTGCTCCTGTTTTTTATATTGGCCACCTTTTGCTCTCATTCAAAACTACTAAAAACTCTTGATTGCTACATGATTAAAAGGGTAATCTCAAGGTGAACATACACACACACACACACACACAATAATAGTAATTTGCCAAAATGAGGTCTTCCAAAAAAGGAAGAACCTAAACTATTCCATCTCATGATTATTTTATACTTTCAATTCATGATTATAACACACTTTAATAAGTTTATTAAGGGTAAGTCAAATTAAATAAGTTTCAGTTCAAACTAATTCTTTCATGAGTCCTTCATGGTATACACCCTGTTTTATTATACATTATTGTATTTACCAAGCACACACCCAAAAGGAACATTGCCGGGCTGCACCCCCTGCCCCCCCCCCCACACATTGAAATTAACAGAGAAACTCAAGTATCGTAGACACAGTGATGTGAAACAGGTTACACGATTTACCCTTCAGTTAAAATCAGCCACTGAAATTGGCTGATGACTGGTACATTGGAATTTTGGGAAATAAAATAATAAACTCACAGAGTCTTAGACAAACTTTGAAAAAAGCAGGAAGATTAGACCTAATGATTTAAATTAGATGAGTGGATTATAGAACATGTTATATTTATGACATGAATTTTATAACACGGTTTTTAAAATCAAACATAAATGAATTACAGCCTCAGAGTCAATCACCCTCCCCACATCCCCCCCAAAAAAATGCTGGGTGCCCACCTGGAATTCACTACAGCACGACATTTCCAATGATGTAATTTGCTTAACTTAAATTTTAACCGAACATTCGGGGCAGAAGAAATCCCATGATCCAACCCCTATCTCATAGGCTAATTTTGATCATACATGGCACAGCATTTATCATATCCTAAAACTACTGCCAAAATTTCAAGCTAATGTTATTACCTGATGGCTTCTGGCTGCCACAGACAGACAGAGACAGCACATGCATAAACACACACACACACACTTACTCAAGATATCTCTGTCCCTCGCCTCCCCAGTATAGATAAAGCAATCTATTCTCCTTGTGGTAATGCTTCATATGGATCAGTTCCTTAAGCGCCTAAAACCTATTTTTCCCATGAATTCTTAAAAATTTTAATACAATTTCATTGAATATGAAGTTTTCCAGAAACATAACCTTCAGTTTTGGCAAGATTCAACTCCACTTTAACATGGTGTGACGAATATTGTTACACATTCTTCAACCAGTGGAAATGGGCCCTTCTTCACTTATTTCTGAGCCTGAGTCAAATGCAATGAAATAATTTCATCAGCCTAAGATGTTACAGTATACCATCTTGTACAAAATAGAATGGCAGTATTTGAAAGGTCAATAAATAAGACGGGAAGCATCTTAAGCTGGGTCCACACTTGTATCATTACCGCGTAACGTAACACCATATCGTGACAGTGTGGAGGGTACTCGTGACCGCATAACATATCAGAAGTTGGTTATTTGGTCACGTGGCCGCGTAACCAACTTCTGATTCATTACGCGGTCACGAGTCCCCTCCACACTGTCATGATACAGTGTTACGTTACACGGTATCATTACAAGTGTGGACCCAGCTTTAGAGAGACAAAAATATCATTTCTTTTATTCAGGGTTAAATAAACGTCAGAAGCTAACTAGGACACAGTACCAGTGGAATGAAACATTCTGACTCTTTGTAATACTGAATATTGTACAAAGTATATATTACAGAACTGTAGAAGCCACTGAAATAGTTTCCCTAATTACATAATTTCTGGTTTTCTGTCCTTCAGGTAGAAAGTAATGGAGTGAAATTTATCCCCACAAGATACACGTAATGTATTTTTCCAGTCACTATTTAGTTACTTAGTTAGTTAGTTAGTTAGCTTTATTTTCCATAAATCCAATCAAAATACAATTTCGTGTTGATGTAGAAATAGTCAATATAAACAACATATAGTTAACACGTAGATGGAAGAGCTATCAATAAATTTTACTTAAAGGAAGAATATAAGTGTTGTCAAATAAATATATACACATACAGATTTAACAAACAATAAAAGAAATACAATAAATGAATAATTTAATTATTAAAACTACAATATCAGCAATCATTAATTACTGGTAAATTCCCTGTACTAGTATTGCTCAATAAGTTCCAGTCAAAGTGTTCTTGAATAGTATGAAATTAACCTTCCAAAAGAAACCTTTTTGAGGCTGATTTAAATTTCCTCATGTCACTAGAAAAACTTTTTATCCTTGGAGGCAAGCAATTGAAGACTTTAATTCCTGAGTGATACCCTCCCTTTTGTACCTTAGACAGATGCACTAAAGACAGATACAGGTCTGAACAGTGTCTTGTATTAATAGACTGTACCACTGAATTGGATTTGAACATATTTATATTCTTAACTACGAAGAGTAATAAGGAGAGTATGTACTGTGAGTATAGGGGTAGAATGTTTAATATTTTGAACAGCTCATGACAGGATTCTCTGTTTCCAGCATTCATCATAATTCTTATTACTCTCGTCTGTAATTTAAAGATGGTATTACTGTAAGTGGAGTTACCCCAAAAAATTATACCGTACGATATGATGGAGTGCACACTAGAGATGTAGATCATTCTTAGATTCTCCAAGGAAATGATGGACTTCAGAGACCTGATTATGTAACATGCTGAATTTAGTGTAATATACATTATTAATTCGATTAGTTTTATAATTTATATTCACATTAACTGCAAAATTAGTTTTTGACATAAACTGCATATAGTAAATTTTGTTTAAACTCAGTGATAGTAAATTGTTTTGAAATATATTATCTTCTCAAAGATTTTTATTGATTTCTTCCTTAAATTCAATAAGATTTGGATGTGTAAAAATTATATTGGTATCATCTGCAAACAGTGTTGTTTACGTAAATTGTTTATTGATTGTGGCAAATCATTGATGTAAAGGAGAAACAACAACAGACCTAGAATTGAGCCTTGTGGGTCTCATGACTTGACTTTTTCCCACTCAGAAATATAATTTTTAGAGTTAGTATTTTTTATTAGTACTCTTTGATATATGTCGTTTAGGTATGATTTCATTAAGTTATAAGCATGGTTATATTGAAAACATTAGTATAAGATATGGGTTTTCTACACAGGGGCAGATAAAAGAGGAACAAATTCTCCAGAAACAGAGGGTGCAGCTCCCTGGATGCCTAGTGGAGGTTCAGCAGGACACAGATCATCATCTGCTAGGGATAACTGGACTCCAGGTAGGGATACTATGTGTATACATCATTTTGTGGCACATAAAATTCTGGTATGAAATCCTTTCAAATCCTTTCTAATCCATTACCCAGGCTATTATTTTTTTTATTTTTGTTTTTATATTCAGTAAGATACATAAGGGTTAGAAGAACCCAATGGATACAGAATTTATATATATATATATAGTATTCAGAATTGTGTAAGTCAAACATTTACATAGAATATAATTAAATAAGAAACAATGACAGAGACAAGATTGTATAGAAAATGTGTAGTGCCTATTCAGAATAATATAAGAAAAATAATTTTACAGTTCAAATACATTGATAAAATAAATAACAGAAGACAACATTTAAAATAACATTCAGATAAGAACAAGATAACATACAGGAAAGATCTATTCAAACTTGTTTATCTAACCACGTATATTTTCTATTGAAGCATTCCTCTAATGTTTAAAAAATAATATTCTAATACAGTGCTTTATATGCTATAGATGGAGCATCATCAAATATCCCATGAGTCAATTAGTATGCATTCTGGGTTGAAAATTCCACATAATTTTATAGACCTAACAAAAACGTATTGTAAGTTCCCACAAGATAAGATAAGATTGTGTTACATTGCACTGACAGCACAACAAGGAGATACATAATTTAATTTAGAAACTATGTGGAAGACAGTCAATTTGAAAATAAAAATTAATTTAACAATGTTACATTCAAAGAATGTCTTGCTGTCATTTTCAGATACAAGCAGTATTAGCATCAGCAGCAACACACCACCATATGACTCAGTTAAACCAAACAATGAGCAGAGTAAAGCATTATGGATGCCTGGACAGTCATCAGAATCCAGCATCACTCACAGCATTCATTCTCCATCAGAAATGGCACTTCCTTCTCTTCCCACATCAACATACCCTACAATGGACAAAGTTCCTAACAGCAGACCATCAAGTTATGGACGAGGCATTGCCTGGACACCTTCGACCAACATTCAAATATCTAATTCTGATTTTGGAAGTGATACTTGGCATGTCACTTCTAGTGGTGCAGTTTCAATTCCTCAAAACCCAACAGAACCTTGGTATCCTGCTATAAGTAACTATGGCAATAATGCTGTGGATGAACCAAACCAACAAGGACTATCCAATAACAACCTGGCAACAAGGATGCTGGTAATCAGTGACATGGTGTTGATTACTGTAACAATGGTGATGTTTGTGTTAATGTAGTGTTACTATCTTGTAATACTACATCAGTGATTCATCATGCATTTCACTTGTTTTAGAGAACATAATTATGTTCCAAAACTGTTCTACAGAATCAACTTCATACACAGACCAATTTACAATTTAACTGAACAACTTTGTAAAAACAGTGTGCCTTTCTTTTGCTAGAAACAGAAGGGAGATCACATGGACTGCTGCAAAAAATGAAGGGAGAATCCCAGAAATAAAAAAAATTTACAAAGTAGCCACATTCCTGACCATGTACAGGTGGGAATGGTGGATATGCACAACTTATACAGGAATCTAACAAGTTTTCATAAATAACCTTGAATTAGTGTTGTTATGGGTACTTACACCCACAAAATCAGCCCAGATGGCACAGTCATTATAGTGACTAAGCTACAGGCTGTATGATTTGAGGTTCGAATCCTGTGAAGGACAAGAGATTTACCAGTTGTCCAAAATATCCTTACCAGCTCTGAGGCCCCTTCAGCCTCCATGGGTATTGCAAAGTCTTTTCCAGGGATAAAATGGCAGGTGGCATATGGCTGAGCCAGCACCTTCACCTAATGGTAAGGCTACAAATGAGTGGAGCTATACTCCCACCCACTATGTGCCTTCATTATGTGTACAGGGACAACTTTATGTTCACACTATGTGTATTAAGTAAATCTATGCATTTTCTTTTGTTTTCTTCCCTGTTGAGTACTTAGAGGATCATTCATTTCTAAAGAAATAGGTCACAGCTTCCTTAAAATGATAAGTACTTAATCTTGGCACTCTTAATGATCAAATATAAAAAAGGGAAAGAGTAAAGGAATGAAACTGCTGCCAGGCTTTAACATTAATAGACCTCAGACGTGGTTCTGCTACAAGCATATTAGTATATGAGTGGTGGTGGAAAAATTGAGGTGGCAGTTTGTGCATTGGGCACTCCACATTACTTCAGTAGAAACTGCATGGAGAGTAGTAAAGGAAGATGTATAACTGAAGTGTTGGACAGATCAGAAATGGTACATCTCTTTTAAATTAATGCTCTGTGTTTTAAAAGGTGAAACTTGACTTACAGTGTTCTACAACAGTAACCTGAGGAAACTGGTATCTAATTTTGAAAAGAAAAATTGACACTGATATTTACATTCCCAAACACCTTACAGATTCAAATATTCCTATATCTTTAATCAGGGCAGTCTTGGGAAAATTAGGCCCCCACACAAGTGAACTCAGCATCTCATTATTCACACTGTGCTTTGCATTGCTAAAGAAGCACGTATTAATAATTGTTCAAGAAATGCTGAAATTGTGGTGCCCTCTCAATCTCAGTGCCCTTTGCAACCATTCAGCATGTCCATTCCTAAGTGCTGGGTGTGACTGTTATCATTGTTATGTAAATGACTTAAGTAGAGATGGCATCCAGATTTGATTCAAGGAAGTATTTTAAATCATTTAAATTCAGTATTAAAAAAAAACTATATATGTCTATGGAACTCTTGTGGAAAACACTGCAATAAAAAGCATGTTCAAGAAACAACACTGTTGAATAAGATGAATGTAGTAATTCATCCTTCTGTGCATAACAGATATCAAGACACTTCAAATGGAACTACAATTTGGTAACTCTTGCAAGCATGTAAGACCATAAATTAGTATTCAGGAAATAAAAAAAAAAAGTTTGTTTTCAAAAGCGCTCTTTTTGCTGTATCTGAGTTGTCACAAAATTATCTCAGCTTTAAGAGGTGTCTAGCTGTTTTCAGAGAAAGTAAATTTAATGTTTAAATTCCCATTGTTCATATAAGGGTATTCAGAAACATGTGTTTCAGGACTTTATGTTTCAGAAATGAGAGTTAGAATAGAACAGGGATCTTAGCTAACCTCTTCTGGGATCCACTTTTTTGTTCACTTTAAACCAAACAATGATCAGCCTTCAAAAACTCTTACTTACTTTAGCTTCCCAGAAAGAACATTAATCAATGAAAATATTAATGTGGCTATAACAAGAACCTTTAGGATCACAGTAACAATAATGTATCTCTTGAATTATTATTTATGAGATAAAATGTACTGCTACAGGGACAGTATAAATAATGGGTCCATTATGCTTTCTAAAGAATTATTGTAACTAAAAGAGACAGATGTATTTTTTTTATGCAGTATCTTCCCAGCCATTCTTTTTCAGACATCTAAATAATGACTCATTTTCATACTTCAACAGGTTGCACTAATCTTTGTTGCCAGTACATGGAAATATGAGCTTGGCTATGCAAGTCAAGCACCATGCTTTATGTCATCTTATCTGCTCTGCTAACTGATATGGCAGCTCAGTTATGCTATACTTCATAAAGATATGGTTGATAGGTTGTATGTGAAATGTTTTCCTTTGAACAAAGACTATTCATTTGCAATACCCCACAAAGTATATACTATGTCATGGAAGAAATGTCACAGAAAGTTTTGTAAAAAATATCCTCTGTTGAAGAATGCCATGTAAAAAAAAGCATACAGCATAATGGTAAAATCTCAATGTAGACAGTACTGGACACAGACTGAACACCAGACAATGTGAGATAAGGAATAAATGGGGCTGCAACCTCTGTGAAAGTTCACGGATACACAAACCAAACATCATAAAATGAACCAATAAGTTAAATATACTTCTTTAAAGGAAGTCAGTATGAGAAACAATTCCAGTAAACAAGTATCTGATCATTTTGAGAGTATATTTGGTTCTGGAACTCCTTTCTTTGAACAGGCACATTATATTCCCAGATCATTTCAATAAGTTACTGGAGGAGAAGAACTGCATAGAGCAGCAAGTCTTTAAACTTGACAAACAGGCCTGTTTTGGAGGAAAATTCCTTGCATATTAGCATCCAAGAATGAAAAGATTTATCCAGGTATTAAAGTATCAAAGATTGTATCTCCCGTCATTTCTGCTGTAATGCTTCAGGGGACTGTTTAATAAAACCAACCCAATTAATACTGATACAAACTGTTTTGTGCTTATTAATTATTAATGTACACACTATCATATTTCATGTGTCTTTATTTCTTTTAATCCCTTTTTCCTGTAAGTTCTTAACTTTGGGTATCACAGTTATATTTTGGGGGGATTTTTCAAGAATGTAACCATGTGAAGGCAGAAATTTTCTATTTTGTTTGGTTTCTAATAGATTGTGCAGTAATGCATGGATGATGAAAAATATTAAGATTTGGTGTTTTTAATTTTAAATTTCGGTTCAACAGACACTTTACATGTAACAACAAGAAACAATAATGTTCACAAGGGCACAACACATATAAGCCATTTTTAAATGAGTTAGTAATGCAATGCAATAACTGACATCAAATTTGAATCACAAAAGACATCTTACAAATGCAACAACACTATAGAATATGTACAACTGATAATGTAAATATAGTAGAATATTGCCAAGCATATATTAACTAGGGAAACACAAATAATTACTGATGATGCAATTTAAGCACCAAAACACTATTACTGATGAAGGGTTGTAAGATGGAGACAGGTTGCAGTTAAATCCATGTAGCATTTTAGCAGTATGACTATGCTTAAGACTACTTACTTTCTAACTTTCACTCAATAATGGACCCCCATTATATTCTCGGGCAATTCACCAGAAAGTAAAAGGGGTTTTCAGCTACACAAGAAAATAATCAGAATTTCAACTGGATCTAAATCTATAACTTCTTGCAAACCACTATTTCAGTCACTGGAGATATTGATATTACCTTCCCATTATATACTAGGTGTTGCCGTAAGTTCTGTTATAAGTTCAATGTGACCAAAAAGGAAAATTAAACAAAACATCCACTTTTTGAGCCAAATAATTTATTTGCTGTAGTTTTAGATTTCATTTATAATAATGTCACTCAAAATGTACACCCTATACCTTGATGCAAGCCTTGAGATGCTCCGACCACTCTGCTGTCGCCGTACACTCTGTCACCAAGGAGATCTCTGCTGCTACCTTCACAGGGGATCTCCTCAGGATCTCCAGGCTGATGTGATGCTTTTGGCATGCCATGTCCTCCAAAACAACCCATAGTTTATTGTCCGGGATTTTGAGGTCTGCACTCCCTGAAAGCCAATTCTCAGTGCCGATGAAGACCAGAAGGTTCCTCCGCAGCCACTCCTGAGTTGTCTTGGCCTTTTGGGCAGGAACTGAGTCCTGCTGGAAGACCCATTCCTGACCACTAAAGAAGGTTGTGTTAAGATGTTTCACAAGTTCTTGTAGCACATCCTCTTGATACACTTGGACACCAGTTTCACCCATTTCTTGCAAAAATGAAGATGTGTCACCCCGTGATTGGACACCTCTCTCCGAACCATGATGTAGGAAAGGTGATGGCCTCCCTGCACCCTCAGAATGAACGTCAAGGGACGTTTGACCATAAATCTTGTTCTGGTTGTTATACTGCTCCTTGATGGTGAAAATTTTCTCGTCCATGAAGAGGACATTTTCATGAAAGTTCTCAGCGTGCGACTGGAGGAGATGCTTTGCTCTTGTCCATCCAATTTCCTCCAAAGCAGGATTAAGGAGGTGTTTTTTTGAGCGGAGGTGCACTCTCATGTGTAGATCGCCCCTGATGAGATATGACTTGATTGAAATGATATGATCAGCTTTCAGGAAATTATCTTCTGTTTCCAGAGTGGATTTCGGTGAATCCGCTCCCATACTCTTTTGATAGTGGCTTCAGCCCTCACACTTTTCAGGCATTCTGACTGAGCCCTGTCTTCAACACTTCGGAGTTCCTTATAGTGTTTAAATGCCAAATAGATTAACATTCGCAAAATTTTTAATGGTTTTAAGAGTTTGAAAATCTGAGAATGGGATTTTCCACAATTGGTAAGGGCAATCACAGCCACATGGTTTTACTTGACACCCCACTCCATGTTGACACTGTGACAGATGAGAGCAAACTGCCTTGGCACAAGTACCTGAAGGGACGGTAGCCCAAAAACAGCCATCTTTACAACTCCCCCAACTCACTGTCTCCATGTTTGGACAACATGAAAGTTCTAACACAAACTATGGCAAGAACTAGTACTATCATTAATTAAATATTTTCATATAACCTGGAAATTTATACACTTAACTTTACAGTTCACAGTATACATACCTACATACATACAAGAGTGTATGTGCGTGCGTGCGTGCGTGTGTGTGTGTGTGTGCGCGTATGTGCGTGTTTTATTTTTTAATAAATATTTATTTACAACATGTTCCATTACATGGTAATACTACATGTTCCAGTGTTCATGTGATTCACTGTTTGTCCTTTTGGTCAGTTTTTGGCACCACATGTGGAGTTCTTTTTCGAACTATGACTAACTATCAGTGTTTGAAAATCAATTGACTTAACGAAAGTTGCGAATGCTTGTATGTACTTGTTTGTCAGTTTGTCCTTTGGAGGGGGCCAGGACCCTCCGCTGCACACTATTGTCTTTATCAGGGAACCTCTTTGTGCCTCGAGAATATTACATTCGAATATTATGTGGTCGGATGTTTGCTGTGCTTCTTTACAGAGACACATGGGGTCGTCTGCTAGCTAAAATCTATGTAGATAAGCTCCCCAAATGGCGGACGATGTCAAGCCACGGCTAGAAAGTGCTTTCAATAAGTTACTCAGTATCAAGGAGAAAAGCGGCAACCTGCGAAAGGACCTGAGGCAGGACATCATAGACTCCGCAAGTACTCTAAGAAGCAACTATGTTAATCTTACAAACAATGTAGAGGAGCAAACAGCAAAAACAAACCAACTAGCAGGCGAGCTAAACAAAGTTAAGGCGGAGCTCATGGATAGCAAGGTAGCTAACCCCCCGGGGCACACACAGCCATCTAGGGGAGAAATAGGGCAAACTACAACATCTGCACCCCAATACCAGCTGCCACCTAGCGGTGGACCGAAGAAATTGTACTCTGACGCGGTCAGGACAAGGACAGAAACGAGATATAAACTCATGGTGAAGTCGAAACTGGTCCTTTCGACAGAGGAGGTTAAAAACGTCCTTAGGACAAATGTAAACCCCACGGCAATAAAAGTAGGCATCAGGACCCTAAAGTCACTGAAGGACGGGCGAATCCTTATTGAGGCTGGGACTAAGGAATAAATAAATAAGCTCAGTCAGACAATTAAGGATAAATGTGGGGGGGGGGGGCCCGGAAAGAAACCTTCCCACACATAAGAAAACCAAGGTGGGAAAAAAAAACAACCCCAATGGCAACACGAGCGGGAAATTTGGG